>Ga0114974_10004352_pt1 | contig 10585 bp, 11 predicted proteins | sample S_130206_EF_Meta_FD_87318 | JGI IMG/M metagenome (GOLD analysis project Ga0114974, IMG submission 87318) | Freshwater microbial communities from Lake Simoncouche, Canada to study carbon cycling - S_130206_EF_MetaG | ecosystem: Environmental > Aquatic > Freshwater > Lake | place: Lake...
ATCTAACCATGAAATATGGTTAGATACTAATAAGTGTGGAGAATTCGGCAATACTGCTCGATTGATTACTTTTAACTGAACACCAAGTATTTTCAAAAGCCTAAGAGACCATTTGTGAATATGAGCCTGCTTATTTTTGTTATTAGATGAAGGAAAAACAAAAATCAAAGTGAAAACGCCATAAAAAATATGTGCGCAAATAAGGCTCCAATTTACAAAAAGGCTTGGATATGAGCTTGCATTAGTGAGATTGATAGATTGAATATTCATAATGATATGGAATATAAAACAGATCTGAGGTTTTATCGATAGTCACAAAACTGCCATGAAACTGTCATGATGATTACATATTGACTTGGCTTAATACGGTTTCATGATGCATTACAGAGCCATCTGGATTTCAGACGTACACCTAGGAACATCAGGGTGTCAGGCAAACTACCTCCTCGATTTTCTAAAACACAATGAAGCTGATAAGTTTTATCTTGTCGGAGACATCATTGATGGATGGAGGCTGAAAAAGTCATTCTATTGGCCGCAATCACATAATGATGTAGTACAAAAACTATTACGTAAGGCACGCAAGGGGACTGAAGTGATTTATGTACCCGGAAACCATGATGAAAGCGCCCGTCAATTTTTTGGACTTTCTTTTGGTGATGTCAAAGTTGTCGAAGAAGTCATTCACGTTACAGCCGATGGAAAAAAGCTCTGGGTTACTCATGGCGACATGTTCGATGGGGTAATGCAATACGCTAAATGGTTAGCTTATGTTGGAGATACGCTGTATAGCTTTATTTTGTATATCAACCGTTATTTCAATATGGTCAGGGTGAAAATGGGATTGCAGTATTGGTCCCTCTCCCAATACCTTAAGCATCAAGTCAAAAATGCAGTCAGTTACATCGCTGATTTTGAACATATTATGGCAAGAGAGGCGCGACTTCGAGGCTGTGATGGTGTTGTCTGTGGGCACATTCATAAGGCCGAGATCCGTGAAATTGATGGTCTGATCTACTGCAATGATGGGGACTGGGTCGAAAGTCTCACGGCTTTAGTTGAAACTCACACGGGCGAACTCAAAATTATTCATTGGTCTCACATCAAAGGTGAACCAGTCGAAACGCCAGAAATTGCTTACCAACCTGCTATTGAAGTACTTATTAAAGAGGCTGCTCTATGAAAATTATGATTATTACCGATGCATGGGATCCCCAAGTTAATGGTGTAGTGAGAACTTTAAAACAAACACGTGCCGAATTAATCGCCATGGGTCATGAAGTAGAAATGATTACTCCCAATGGTTTTAAATCTATTCCCTGTCCAACCTATCCTGATATCGCACTTTCTCTTTTCCCTGGCAAAGAAGTTGCTCGAAAAATTAAGGAATTTGCTCCTGATGCAATGCATATCGCTACCGAAGGGCCTTTGGGTTTATCGGCGCGCTCATATGCTGTGAAAAATAGATTACCTTTTTCAACTGCCTATCACACGCGTTTTCCTGAATACGTGAAGGCTCGTACTGGTATCCCACTTGGAATAACGTATGCGTTTATTCGCTGGTTTCATAATCCCTCAATGGCAGTCATGGCGCCAACGATTGTAGTCAAAGAGGATTTAGAGAAATATGGCTTGCGCAATGTTGTCTTGTGGTCTAGAGGGGTGGATCTAGATATTTTTAAGATGCAAGAGTCTAAGGCCTTAAATACAGCCCACCCAATTTTTCTTTATGTAGGAAGAGTCGCTGTAGAGAAAAACATCAATGCCTTTTTAGAGTTAGATTTGCCTGGATCTAAATGGGTAGTTGGAGATGGCCCAGCAATGTCTGGCATCAAGGAAAAGTATCCTGATATTAATTATCTTGGAGTCTTACAGCAGCATGAGTTAGCAAAGGTCTATGCTGCAGCTGATGTATTTGTATTTCCAAGTAAAACCGATACATTTGGCCTAGTATTACTTGAAGCAATGGCTTGTGGCACACCTGTTGCTGCCTATCCTGTAACCGGCCCGATTGATGTTCTGGGAAGCTCTTCAGCCGGGGTAATGCATGAAGACTTGCGAGAAGCTTGTATGCAGGCATTAAAGATTCCTCGCGAAGTAGCTAGGGCCCATGCCGAGAAATTTTCATGGCGAGCTGCATCAGAACAATTTGCAGACCACCTAAAGCCCGTACCCACTACTGATGTTCATATAACTGCCCTAGCCTAAAGGACAGAACTCAGTGAATCCTAAATACCATATCAATCAAAATCCCCATAAGGGAAACAAAGGGTTTACTCGAGCATGGCATGCCGCCAAGAATTCTTGGTGTGGTTTGGAATATGCCTTTCTGGAAGAAAGTGCTTTTCGGCAAGAATTAACTTTATTGACACTATTTACCCCAATTGCTCTCTTGTTACCAATCGGCTATCTGGAGAAAGCCTTATTAATTTCATCTCTCGTAATGGTGCTGGTAGTAGAGCTACTGAATTCGAGTGTTGAGGCGGCGATTGATCGCATTTCATTCGAACATCATGATTTGTCAAAACGTGCAAAAGATTTTGGCTCAGCAGCCGTCATGCTGACACTCATGATTGCGATCTTCATTTGGTTAGCCATCTGTATCCCTCTTGTCTTATCAATGTAACAAGAACCACATAACATAGTTGCTATCAACATAAAGGTTAAAACATGTCTGATTTACCGAATCCAATTGGCGCTTTTGAAATCTTCAAGATCAAAAAAGAGCGAATCATAAAAAGCTCAAAATCAGGCGCGCTTAAAAAATTCTCTAAAAAGTTAGCTAAAAAGTTATTTGGTAAAAAATTTGCAACTAAAGCAAGAGTGCAACTGTCTACTACCGAAGCAATTTCTCCAACCAAGCCATTAGTACAAGTAAAGGCCAAGAAAGCGACATTCCAAATCAGCTGGGCGTCTAATACCTCTGAAATTAAAGAGGCTCAACGTTTACGCTATAAGGTATTTGCAGAAGAAATGGGTGCCAATCTTTCTCAAAACTCTGAAGGTTTGGATATTGATGAGTTCGATACCTATTGCGATCATTTATTAATCCGCGACCAGGACAGCTTAAAAGTTGTAGGCACATACCGCGTACTTCCACCCCATAAGGCGCAAGAAATTGGACGCCTCTACTCAGACTCAGAGTTTGATCTGACGCGTTTAAATCATTTAAGACCAAAATTGGTTGAACTTGGAAGATCATGTGTGCATAAAGACTATCGTTCTGGCGCTGTCATCATGGCGCTTTGGAGTGGTTTAGCCCAGTATATGCAAAAAAATGGATACGAAATCATGCTTGGTTGCGCTAGCATCCCAATGGCAGATGGCGGGCATTTTGCGGCAAGCCTTTACAACTCATTAAATAATGAACAAATGGCTCCAACTGAGTTTCATGCATTCCCACGCTTACCGCTGCCTTTGGATAAGCTCAACGGTGGATTAGAAGTAGAGGCGCCTCCCCTAATTAAAGGTTACCTTAAGCTGGGAGCTAAAATTTGCAGTGCCCCAGCATGGGATCCTGACTTTAATACAGCAGATTTACTAACCATGCTGCGTCTTTCTGAAATCAATCCGCGATATGCAAAGCACTTTTTAGGACTTTAATTTACTTTAAGCTAAGCTTATAAGAATGGCCAATTCTCTCCCATTCGACAGCTTCTTTTTGTAAGCTAAATTCAGTCAACGGGTGCTCCTCTGCCCATTCTTTTGATAGGCTGACTAGATACGATCCATCATGCTCGGAAACTTTTACCCTTGGCATATCAACATCATTACGTCCGCGACATAAAACCTGGGCTAGTCGAAGGCAAAAAAGCATACGCCAATCATTGAAGCTCGCATTATGGGAAAGTTTACCCAATTTCCCGGTATGGCCTATTAACAAAGCCGCTAATCTTACTTGATCATTTTTTGAAAACCCTGGCATGTCTGCATTGCCCGCAATATAGGCAGAATGCTTGTGATAACCATTATGGGAAATAGAGAGTCCAATCTCGTGAAGATTGGCAGCCCACTGTAATAGAGCGATATTGTCAGACCGATTTTCAACATCTGGTTTAGGTAGTTGCGCTAAGAAATCAGCGGCAAGATTTCCTACGCGAGTTGCCTGTTCTCGATCTACTGCATAGCGCTGCATAAATTGCTCCACAGTGACATAGCGCATATCGTGATGTTGTGACCTACCTAATAAGTCATACAAAACACCTACACGTAGAGCCGCATCAGTCACTTCCATTGATTCAATTCCGAGCTCATCAAATACAGCTAACATAATAGCCAGTCCTCCTGGCCATACCGCTCTTCTATCATCTTTTAGGCCAAGTAACTGAACCTGACTGATATGCTCATATTTCAGTAAATGTTTTTTAAGGGATTTGAGTCCATCACGAGTGATCAGTCCGCTGGAGCCATTGACACGACCCATGGTGAATCCATCACTATTCCCACTAAATTCATTTTGGGAAATAAGTTCTGCAAGTGCGCGAGCAGTTCCAGAGGAACCAATCACCTGCTTCCAACCACTCTTAAGATATGACCCAGAAATAACCTGTATCTCGCGTCTTGCTGCTAACTCTGCTTCCTTAAATGCATGGCTATCAATATTGCCTTTTGGAAAGAATCGCAAACTATGAGAAACGCAGCCAATATAAAGACTTTCCATTAATTTTGGCTCATAGCCTTTACCGATGATAAATTCTGTTGACCCACCACCTATATCGACTACAAGCCTATTTCCTTGTACAGCTTGCACTTCATGAGCGGCCCCTATATAAATTAAGCGAGCCTCCTCTACACCAGCAATAACCTCAATTGGAAATCCAAGAGCTTCTTGTGCGTCTAAAACAAATTTTTGAGCGTTTTTTGCAACTCTAAGCGTGTTCGTAGCCACAGCACGAACACGGGAGGGGTCGAATCCACGGATACGTTCTCCAAAGCGCCTAATGGCTGAAATACCCCGCTGATAAGCTTCCTCATCTAATAGTTTATTGTCCGTTAACCCTGCCGCCAATCTAACCGATTCGCGCAAGGTATCTATTGGACGCAACTGAGTACCAGATGGAGTATTGACTGCCTGTGCGACAAGCAAGCGAAAGCTGTTAGAGCCCAAATCTACTGCGGCCACTAAGTCAGCTGATGTAAAAACTGAATCTTGTGGTTGATCTAACAAAATTTATCCTGAATTTGAAAACGCTGATTCATTATGTCTGCAATATATAAGTTTTTTGACATATTAACGAATTTAATGCATTAACCACTAAGAAACCAGTTAAGCAGCTAAATTCTGTTCAGCACTTGAGCAATCAAGATCACCAAAACTACAGAATATGCAGCAATCCCCCGATTTAGGCTTCAAAATTGCACTGCATACTTTACATTGAAATAAATGCTGTGAGGCGCCTCTTGGTAGCTCTAATATCTCAACCCCTTGACAGTGTGGGCAGGTAATAGTGGAATGCTGAGCATCTTCAATATTGGTCACAAGTCAAATAATGCATTGAAAATATTACGGAAATATGTCAATTACTAGCACTCATTATTTAGTAGGGAAAAACACTAAAAAAATCTAGCCCATATCAACTTTGATTGATTAAAATAGTAAAGAATTTTAGTAAAAAAACAGCAAATTTGTTAAAAAGTTGGGTTTGTCACATTAATTTGCTAAGATTAGACTCTCTATTAATGAATGAGTTTGGCTATGAGCAAATATCAGTATGAAGATGCCGTAAAACAACTGCAAGAAACTGGCAGCATTGGCCTAATCGACCTTAAGAGTCTATCGCATGATGATCTTGTAGAGCTTTGCGAAGAAATAAAAGTGTGGTGCCTTTACTCTAATGGCAAACTTGATAAATTAGCTAAAGAATCGAAGAAAAAGAAAAAGAAAAAGAAGGAATAATTAAGGAGTGCTTAGGCGCTCCTTTGGAAACTGCAATGTAAAAGTGCTCCCTATGCCTGGTGTACTGTCGATGAGTAGCTGTGCCTGATGTCGACTGGCAATATGTTTCACAATTGCCAAACCCAGTCCAGTGCCCCCTGTTTCACGAGATCGACTCCGATCTACTCTATAAAATCTCTCTGTAAGTCGGGATAGATGCTCAGGAGCAATACCAGGTCCAGTATCTGTTACAGAAAATTCACCCTGACCATCTTGATTTACCATCCATCTTACTTTTATTGTGCCAAGGTCTGGGGTGTAACGTATCGCATTAGAAACTAAATTACTAAAAGCCGATAAGATCTCTCTTTCATCCCCCAAAAGATTTTGACTGGATTCAATATCATAACTTAGGGAATGTTTTCCTTCAGAAAGCGCCTCAGCATCATTCCTGACTAAGGCCATTAGAGTGTTCATTTGCAACTCATTCGTAGCGGCTGGAAGTGCATTTGATTCAAGATTGGCTAATGTCAACAAATCTTCAACAAGAGTCTTCATTCTTTGCGCCTGGGACATCATGAAATCAAAATATTGATCTTGTTGTTCTTTTGATAAGTTTAAAGACTGAACTGTTTCCAGAAATCCCATTAGAACGGTAATAGGCGTTCTCATTTCATGCGATACGTTGGCAACGAAATCTCTCCGCATTGCATCTGCTTTTTGAAGATCGGTAATATTTTGTACCAGTAATAAATGTCTTTTTTGACCAAACGGAAAGGCCTGAATCATAAGGCTAAGGTTACTGTTAGAACCCATACGCTCAAGAAGCAAGGGCTCTTCAAAGTTACGTTTAACAAAATATTGAATAAATTCAGGGCGTCTTATTAGAAAATTAATTCTCTGCAATGCATCGCGCTTGAAATTAAGGCCAAAAAAACGCTCGGCAATGCTGTTACACCATTCAATTTGATCGTTTTCATCCAGCATGACAATTCCATTTGGCGATGCTTGGAATGCCTCTATAAAGTGATCATGCTGCTGTTCAATATTCCGTATTTTTTGTTTCAGACCCTTAACAAGTCGCTGTAATCCAAAATAGATCTCCTCCCAATAGCCACTCGGAAGGGAAATATTCTCCACTGAATCAGTCTGAATGAATTTTTTTAGGCGGGCAAGATTGATATAAGAATAGACTAAGGGTATCGATAGGATCGCAACTGAAGTAAAAATTGCCCAATCAGACCCGAAAAAATGAAGGGTAATATATGCGCCAATTACAGCTAGGCATATTATGAAAAAAAAGCGATATAAAGCTGCGATCATGAATGCAATATTAGACCATCTTTATAAGGTCTCTGAAAATCGCAGGGATGCGACAGCAGTTAAGAATTAGGTCTGAGTTGGGGTCTTTGTTATGCGGTAGCCACTTCCCCTTACGGTTTCAATGTACCTATCGCAATCTAAAGGGGCTAAAGCGGCTCTTAAACGCTTGATATGAACATCAACCGTCCGCTCTTCGATATAAACCTCATTACCCCAAACATTATCCAATAAGCCTGTCCGCGAGTGAACCCTTTCTGGATTCGCCATAAAAAACTGGAGAAGTCTATATTCAGTAGGACCTAAAGAAATCGGCTGCGGATCAATATTGGACCATATTGCAAATACACGGTGGGAGCTAGGATCCAATTTAAGGGGGCCTACTGTTAAGGGGCCAGTATCTTCAAGCGGAGTTTGTCTTCTAAGCAATGCTTTCACTCTTGCAATCAGCTCTTTGGGTGAGAATGGCTTAGTAACATAGTCGTCTGCCCCAGAATCTAAGCCTAATATCTTGTCGGCTTCTTCACTTTTAGCTGTCAGCATTAATATAGGCAATCCCCTAGTACGATCATTTGCACGCAGTTCTTTGGCAAATTGAACCCCAGATTTTCCTGGTAGCATCCAATCTAAGATCAGTAGATTCGGAAGGCGATCCTTCATCAATGCTGATGCAATATCGGCTTGCATTGCTCTTTCTACTTCATAGCCTGCATGAGATAAATTAATAGCAATTAACTCAGCGATTGATGGCTCATCTTCAACAATCAGTATGTGGTGAGTCATTTAAGTTATTAACGTTAAGGTTTAGTAGCTTCGCGCACCAAGTCTTCATGAGGAATATGTCGAACATCCGAGCCCTTTGCTATATAAATAACAAATTCGGCGATATTCTTAGCGTGGTCACCAATACGTTCAATGGCCTTGGCAATTGTCAGCATATCTAATCCAGCGCTGATAATATGGGGGTCCTCAGACATATATGTCATCAGCTTTCTAACAAACCCTCTAAATTCTTCATCAATCTGACGGTCTTCTGCAACGACATCAGCCGCTGCTAAGGTATCAAGTCTTGCAAAAGCATCTAAACTGCGTCTTAATAAAGTGATCGCCATTTGGCCTGATAAGCGTATCTCTGCAACGTTAATGTTATAGGGCTTTCCAGACTCAATTAATCGCTTGGTTCTCTTTGCGACACGCTCAGCCTCATCACCTGCCCGTTCTAAGTTCGTAATCGCCTTCGATACGGCCATCACCAAACGCAAATCTCGAGCAGTTGGTTGCCTGCGGGCAATAAGCTCTGTACAAGCTAAATCAATTTGAATTTCAAGATCATTTACTAACTTTTCATTCTCGATAACAATATTGCAGGTATCAAGATCCATTTGAGTGAAAGCACGCATTGCAGTGGAAATTTGAGACTCAACCAAACCACCCATCTCAAGTAAACGACTTGAAAGTGAATTGAGATCTGCATCAAACTGCGAGGATAGGTGTTTATCTGACATTTATTGTCTCCAATTAACCAAAGCGGCCGGTTATATAATCTTCTGTTTCTTTACGCTGAGGTTTGATAAAGATTTCATCCGTTTTACCATACTCCACCAAAACGCCTAAGTACATATAGGCGGTATAGTCAGAAACTCGAGCGGCCTGTTGCATATTGTGCGTCACAATTGCAATGGTGTATTCAGTTTTAAGCTCATTAATCAACTCTTCAATCTTGCCAGTAGAAATTGGATCTAAAGCCGAGGTTGGCTCATCGAGCAAAATTACCGAAGGCTTAACTGCCACAGCTCTAGCAATGCAAAGACGCTGCTGTTGGCCGCCAGAGAGAGATAAGCCGCTTTGGTTAAGCTTATCTTTAGCTTCATTCCATAAGGCCGCTTTATTAAGAGCCCATTCTACTCGTTCATCCATTTCAGAGCGGGAGAGTTTCTCGTATAAACGAGCACCAAAGGCAATATTTTCATAAATGGACATGGGGAACGGAGTTGGTTTTTGAAAAACCATACCAATTCGGGAGCGTAGCAAATTTAAATCTTGGCCTGGCTCTAGGATATTTTGTCCATAGAAATTAATGGTACCCTCAGCACGCTGTCCAGGATACAAATCATACATTCTGTTTAAGGTGCGTAAAAGGGTCGATTTACCGCAGCCTGATGGGCCGATAAATGCAGTTACCTTACCTTGTTCAATGTCAAGATTGATATCTTTTAGACCTTGAAATGAGCCGTAATAAAAATTGAGATTACGAACTTCAAGTGCATTAATAGGAGCCTGTCCTGATTGTTGATTTGTATTATCCACTGTACCCCCGTGACTATCAATCCGATTTAAGTCAAACATTGTTTTCATATTACTCATTATCCCTGTACCTTCTCACGGAATACAACACGAGCCAAAATATTTAGCCCAAGCACTGTAAACGTAATTAATAAAGCACCGCCCCAGGCTAAATCAACCCAGTTGTCGTATGGGCTCATCGCAAACTGGAATATAACTACCGGTAAATTAGCCATTGGGGCATTCATATTGGTTGAGAAGAATTGGTTATTCAAAGCTGTGAACAACAATGGTGCTGTTTCACCACTGACGCGAGCTAAAGCAAGAAGAATGCCAGTCATAACACCACTTTTCGCAGCACGTAATGTCACTTTGTAGGCAACTTTCCACTTAGGTGTGCCTAAAGCATAAGCAGCTTCACGCAGACTTCCTGGAACCAAACGCAACATATTCTCTGTTGTTCTAACTACAACAGGGATCGCAATTAATGCTAGTGCAATCGTTCCAGCCCAGCCAGAGAAGTGACGCACTTGAGCGACCACTAAGGCATACACAAAGAGACCTATGACAATAGAGGGCGCTGAAAGCATGATATCCGTCACAAAACGAGTAACGGCAGCAACCTTACTTCTATCACCATACTCTGAGAGGTATAAACCGGCTAGCACGCCAATTGGGGTACTGATTAAGGTGCAACTAGCCACAATCATGAGGCTACCAACAATTGCATTAGCTAAACCACCCCCTTCAGATCCTGGTGCAGGCGTACTATGTATAAAAAGATTGAGGTCAATTGCTGAGAGTCCTTTAAATAGCAAGACTCCCAGAATCCAAAAAAGGAAGACCATTCCCAATAGCATTGCGCCCATGGACAAGGTCAAACCAATCTTATTTGCGCGCTTACGTTTAGCAAAAAGACTTTGATCAATGTTGGAGATATTATTCATGTTTTTAAACCCTGCTTCTTCTCCATATTGATTAGCATCCACTTAGCGCATGCTAGAACAACAAAAGTAATGATAAATAAGGCTAAACCTAAGGCAAATAAAGAGGATAAATGGTTGCCAGCTTCAGCCTCACCGAATTCATTCGCAAGAGTTGAAGCAA
>Ga0114974_10004355_pt1 | contig 10581 bp, 8 predicted proteins | sample S_130206_EF_Meta_FD_87318 | JGI IMG/M metagenome (GOLD analysis project Ga0114974, IMG submission 87318) | Freshwater microbial communities from Lake Simoncouche, Canada to study carbon cycling - S_130206_EF_MetaG | ecosystem: Environmental > Aquatic > Freshwater > Lake | place: Lake...
AACTCGAGTGGCAGAGTCGCACCCGATGGAGACACGAAAGTACCAGTTGCACCGAGGTGATACTTAACGTCTCCAGAGCCTTGCACCGACGAAGGATCGATGTAGTCCTCAAATTCGTCAAATAGCTCTTGATAATTCTTGCCAATCACGTTGGTCAACACATTGAGACGACCGCGGTGCATCATGCCGAGCACTGCTCCATCAAGTTTTGCATCGGCAGCGTCCGACAAAATTGCGTCAAGAATTGGAATTGCAGATTCTGCACCTTCCAAACCAAACCGCTTGGCACCTACGTACTTGGTGGCCAAAAATCGTTCGAGCGACTCAGCTGCGTTTAAGCGTTCAAGAACTCTGCGCTGATCGACCTTGGTGTGACCACGAATTTGGCCTTCCATCCGTTCCTGAATCCACCGTTGTTCTTCGGTGTTCTGAATATGCATGTACTCGACACCAATGGTGCGACAGTAAGCATCACGCAATACTCCCAACAAATCGCCAAGTGTCGACTTGCGCACACCGCCAACGCCACCTGTCAAAAATTCGCGATCCAAGTCCCATATAGTTAGGCCATAAGTCGCGGGGTCCAACTCGCGTGGCATCACTGGTTCTTGCCAACGAAGTGGGTCTAGGTCGGCTATCAGGTGACCGCGTACGCGGTGCACTCGAATGAGCGTTGCAATCTGCATTTGCTTGTCGAGCATCGCATCTTCACTGTCAATGAGATGTGAATCTTGATGCCACGCAACAGATTGATACGGAACACCAAGGCTGCGGAACACATCAGCATAAAAATCATGTTCGCCAATGAGCAATTCGTGCACATATTTGAGGAACATACCGCTCTCGGCACCTTGGATGATGCGGTGGTCGTACGTGCTCGTAATAGTGACAACTTTCGAAATACCAAGTCGCGCGATAGTTCGCTCATCTGAACCCTGGAACTCGGCAGGATAATCAATTGAACCAACACCCACGATGACACCTTGACCGGGCATGAGTCGTGGCACCGACTGCACAGTGCCAATCGTTCCTGGGTTAGTGAGACTGACGTTCGCTCCTGCATAATCATCGGCCGTCAATTTGTTTGCACGCACTTTGCGAATGATGTCGTCATATGCAAACAAGAAACCGGCAAAGTCGAGCGTGTCGGCGTGGCGAAGCACTGGCACGACTAATGAACGTTGACCGTTGCCCTTGTCGACGTCAACCGCCAAACCAATGTTGACGTGTGAACGCTTTTGCAATTGTGCTTTACCATCGGCATCGGTGGTGTACGAATTTTTCATGTTTGGCACGGCGTCGGCAATTGCGCGCACAACTGCGTAACCAATGAGATGCGTGAAACTGACTTTGCCCTGCCCTGTTCGTCCGCGATAGTTATTGATGACCTTGCGATTTACCTCAAGCAACTTGGCAGGCACGTTACGAAAGCTCGTCGCAGTCGGTACTGCCAAACTGCGCTCCATATTGGTTGCAATTGCTGCGGGCACTCCGCGCAAAGGTTCTGGCGTTGGGTCAGCCAAAATCTCGGTGGGCGCAATAGCGCGCGGTATGGGTGGCTCCACCCCAGGCGATGTTGCTACTGGCTTTATCGGCTGAGCGATTCGACCGTCTACATCTTCGGGCGGCAATAAGAGTGGGCGCAAAATTTCGGCGGTGTTATCGACACGAGGGGATCCCGCTGGACGAAAATCGCTGAAGAACTCTTGCCAGGTTGCCCCGACCGAGGCTGGGTCATTGCGATATTGCTCGTACATCTCTTCGACGAGCCAAGAGTTGGCGCCAAATTCCTCGGGTTGACGGCGGTCAAGCATCGTGTTTACTCTACTCTGAGTCGCTTGAGCGATATGGCGCGTCACACTGTGACACGGTGTGACACAGTCCATCTCCCTGTCAGGACAAGGCCTATCAATACCCCACACCTAGACCGTTATTATGTTCCGATGCTCCGATTTGCTAAAAGTTCATTCGCACTCATGTCCCTTGTTGCATTTGGTTTGGTTCTACCAGCCTGCTCGAGCTCATCGTCTGCGCCAGCCGAGACGCTCCCAGTCGACATCGGTCTAGAAGTTCACGCCGTTTCCGGGCTCAAGTTTGACAAGTCGACTTACGACGCTGTTGCAGGCGATGTCACAATCGGTTACATCAACGAAGATTCCATTCGCCATACTCTTGTCGTTGTTCAAGGCGACACCAAAGTAAGCGGCTTCGAACTTAAAGTCAACAAAAATGGCGACATCGACAGCGGATCAGTGACCCTTGCTGCTGGCAACTATGTTTTGCTCTGCACAGTACCTGGCCACCAAAATATGAAAGCCGATCTCACTGTTAAGTGAGACCGGCTTTCTGAAGTACTGAACTTTTTAAAACGATTACTTGCCGAGCAATACCTCGGAAAGAATCCATAGCACCAACCACAACACACCTGAAGTAATCAGCGCATTTTTGTGGCTCTCATACATCCACAACATCTTGTTGCCGGCTTTGATGCCGCCGAAGATGCCGATTGCATTGAGTTCGAGCAGTGCAGTAATCACAATTGCGATAGTGAAGAACATGCGCGCATTGCTGCTTGTTGCATCACCAAATGCACCACTGTAAAAGTGTGCAGACCCAACCATGAAGAACAACATCGATACCGAGAAGATCATGTTTTGACGTGATGCCAAGAGTGCCTTACGTCCAGCCGTTGGTGCATCAGCATTTGCTTCGCCACCACCCAACACGTTGACGACGTTTGCAAGCACAACCTTTTGGTTTTTCCAGATAATCATCCAGACGTTTGCTGCCATCAAGATTCCAAGCACCATGCCCACCGAGATTGCGACGTCGTGGCCATTGCCCGAAGCCGAACCATTCATGAAGTTGTTCCAATAATCCTTTTGACCAGTAATCAAGAGGCCGGTCGCAAGGGTTGCAATTGCTGCCCAACGAAACCACCACAATGCGCGACGCGCAATCTTGTCGATTGTGATGTTGCGAGCTTTGCCTTCATCACCATAAGCGGCCAAACCTGGCACCTGCACCAAGTTGAAGTAGTACAGCAAGCCAATCCAGGCGATGCCGACGAGAATGTGCAGCCAGCGGAAACCGAAGCTATATAAGTAGTCCTGCGATAGAAGTTCCATATTCAATAATCCCCTTTGAGGTGTGTCTGTAAACGGAAATACTCTCCTCCGCTTGTTTTCCAAACTAGCACTGCCCCACAGTCGAGTGTTGCCACTAGTTTGTAGGCGTCATGGCTGCTGAATTTATTTACACCTGTTACAAACTGGCTCGGTTCTATCCCCCAGATCGCACCGTGCTCGAGGACATTTCACTGTCTTTTTACCCTGGCGCAAAGATTGGCGTTATCGGATCTAACGGCAGCGGCAAATCGAGCCTGTTGCGGATCATGGCTGGCACCGATGACGGATATACCGGTGAAGCACGACTGACACCAGGATTCAGTGTTGGAATTTTGGAACAAGAACCGAAACTTGACCCAGCAAAAGATGTGCTTGGCAATGTGATGGATGGTGTTGCACCAATTCGTGACTTGCTCGCACGTTACGAAGAAGTCACTGCAATGTGGGGCGAGCCAGATGCCGACTTCGACAAAGTTGGCGCGTTGCAAGCAGACCTTGAAGCAAAAATTCAAGCAGCCGATGCATGGGCTCTCGAACGCAACGTCGAAATTGCGATGGATGCATTGCGATGCCCACCGAACGATGCTGATGTCACCAAACTTTCCGGTGGAGAACGACGTCGAGTTGCGCTTTGCCGCTTGCTGCTCAGCCGCCCAGACTTGCTCCTCTTAGACGAACCAACCAACCACTTGGATGCCGAGAGCGTTGATTGGCTCGAGCGCTTCTTGCAGGATTATCCAGGCACTGTCGTGGCTATTACTCACGACCGCTACTTCCTCGACAATGTGGCCAAATGGATTTTGGAGTTGGACCGCGGGCGCGGTATTCCATTCTCCGGCAACTACACCAGTTGGCTTGAGCAAAAACAAGAGCGTCTTGGTCGCGAGGAAAAATCTAACGACGCTCGCAAGCGCACATTGCAACGCGAGCTCGAATGGGTTCGCATGGCACCAAAGGCTCGTCAATCAAAAGGTAAGGCTCGACTTGCGGCGTACGACAAGTTGCATGCCGAAGCACAAGCGGCCGACAACGGCCCAGACAAACTTGAGATCGCAATTCCTGCTGGTCCACGCTTGGGCGGCACAGTCATCGAAGTCAAAGATCTCAGCAAAGGTTTTGGCGATCGACTGTTGATTGAGAATCTTTCGTTCTCGCTTCCACCCGCTGGCATCGTTGGCATCATCGGACCAAACGGTGCCGGTAAAACAACACTGTTCAATATGCTGAGCGGTCAAGAAGCGCCCGACACGGGCACGATCACTATTGGCGACACCGTGCAAATGAGCTACGTCGATCAAAGTCGCGACACACTCAATGCAGATGCGTCGGTGTACGAAGAGATCACTGACGGAGCAGAAACGCTAAAAGTTGGTGGACGCGAGATTCACGGTCGTGCATATGTTGCAAGTTTTAACTTCAAGGGCTCTGATCAACAAAAGCGTGTTGGCGACTTGTCGGGTGGTGAGCGCAATCGCGTGCACTTGGCAAAAATGCTCAAAAAAGCCGGCAACTTGCTGTTGCTCGACGAACCGACAAACGATCTCGACGTTGACACATTGCGTGCCCTCGAGATCGCTCTCGAATCATTTCCTGGTTGCGTTGTGGTGATCTCTCACGATCGTTGGTTCCTCGACCGTATTGCGACACACGTGTTGGCCTTCGAAGGCGACAGCCAAGTGCGTTGGTTTGAAGGCAACTTCACCGACTACGAGGCATGGCGTAAAAAGGAATTGGGTGGCGCAGCCGATCAACCAAGGCGTATTAAGTACAAGCCACTTTCGCGATAACGCAATACGATACAAACAGTATGAATACCGCTCTGAAGCGCATCCGCATCATGTGTGCTGCAATCTTCGTAGTAGGTATTGCTGGCATCATCGTGACCAGCATTGTTTCCAATAACAACGGTGGCATCATCGCTATCGGTCTTGTCACTTCTATAGCAGCAGTCGTACTTCTCACTGCATCCACCATCTCAACCAACAAGCACATCGATGCATTTGACGAAGTGGCAGCCGAACAACTCGAGAAACAAGTTTCAGCACTCATTGCGTCCGGCGCCGACGAAGACGCAGTACGTGAAGCAGTTCGCGCAGCCATCGATCTTGGGCGCAGTATTTCGTGAAGTTCGACGATCACGAGCTTGCACATTTTTTAGCAGAAGAAACCGGCAAGCGCCTGCTTGCAGTGCGCGAGCGTCTCTACAACGATGGCGCATCCACATGGTTGGCCAAGGATGTCGGTGACGCAGCTGCACAGCGATTTCTCGATGAAGCATTTGCCGAGCACCGACCTGATGATGCAATCCTTTCCGAAGAAGCCGCCGACGACTCCAATCGATTAACCGCAGATCGCGTTTGGATCATCGACCCGCTCGACGGCACACAGGAATATTCAGAATTCGATCGTGCTGATTGGGCTGTACACATTGCATTGTGGGAGCGCAAAGACTCAAGTGGTGCTCCATCTAATGAAGGCATGCTCACCGCAGGCGCAGTTGCGCTTCCCGCTTTCGGCATGGTTCTCTCAACAGGCACACCGCCGCCAACACCACCTCGACACGAAGGCAAACCCCGACTAGTCGTCTCACGAAATCGCGCGACTGATGCCGCGATCATCGTGGCCCAGGCTCTTGACTGTGAAGTTGCGCGTCTCGGTTCGGCTGGCGCCAAAGCAATGGCAGTGGTGCTGGGAGAAACCGATATTTACGTCCATGAGGGCGGCATGCATCAATGGGATTCAGCCGCACCAATGGTGGTTGCTCAAGCCGCCGGGTTATTTACAAGTCGCATCGACGGAACACCTCTTATATACAACATGCGTGACACCTGGCTCCCCGACTTCATCGTTTGCCAACAACATTTGGCACACCAAGTTGTAGACGCGCTTCGCGCGGGCAGAATTGACGGGTGACTTTTACTCCCGACACTGACTGGGGCGCGTTTGACCAAAACTCGCCATGGATTCTGCAACTCGACAACATTAAGTGGCAAAAATCGGCTGTTGCTTTGCGCACAGCCGCTCAGCGCGAAGTGCCAGTACTCACGAAACCAACAAAGATTCCACCAATTGCTCGACTGATCACTGTTGTATTTGTTCTCAGTAAGGCTCTCTTGCCTTGGTTTATTAACAAGAAGCGCAAGAAGTTTGAGACTCCTGAAGCATCACGTGCATTCATTTCATTTCGTATGCGCAAAGCTGTCGAGCGTCTTGGCTCTACCTACATCAAGCTTGGTCAAATTATTTCGAGTGGTGAAGGGTTGTTCCCAGTCGAACTCGTCAACGAATTCAAACTCTGTCGCGACCAAGTTCCACCATTTTCATTTGAAGAAGCGAAGCGAGTCATCGAAGAGGACCTTGGAGCTCGCATTGGTGATGTCTTTAGTAAGTTTGAGACCACCCCACTTGCCGCTGCATCAATTGCTCAGGTTCACTTAGCCACGTTGATCACCGGCGAAGAAGTAGTTGTCAAAGTACAAAGACCAACTGTTTCGGCACTCGTACGTAAAGATTTGCGAGTCATGGCGTGGCTTGCCCCCCACATGATTGGCCGCATCAAAATCAGTGCACTTGCCAACCCACCTGCATTGGTGGAACTTTTCGCAGAAACGATTGTCGAAGAACTCGACTTTCGCATCGAAGCCGACAACATGCTCGATGTTGCCAAGATGCTGCATGAACTAGATCAAAAGGGTTACATCGTGCCGCGTCCACATCCAAGCCTCGTCGCACGGCGTGTGCTCGTGATGCAACGTCTCGAAGGATTCAAGTTTGACGATGTGGTTGGTATGCACGATGCAGGCATAGACACGGTCGCAGTAATTCGCACAGGAATGATCGCGTTCATGGAAGGCGCAATGATTCATGGCATCTTCCACGGCGACTTGCATGGTGGCAATTTGTTCGTAATGAAAGATGGCCGAACTGCATTACTTGACTTCGGCATCGTTGGCCGGCTCACCGGCTCACGTCGCATGGCGTTCTTGCGACTCATGCTCAACGCAACAACAAATAATGTTGTTGGACAGATTGAAGCATTGCGCGACCTCGGAGCACTTCCATTCGACACAGACATTCAGGCTGTTATCAAAGATCTCAATCTGGATCAACCAGTAGTCGACCCAACCACACTGTCTGGCGAAGAACTCGTCAATGAAGTACAGCGCATCGTCAAAGCAATGATGGGATATGGCGCTCGCATGCCGAAAGAACTCATGTTGTACGTCAAAAACATGGTGTTTCTCGATGGAGCAATCGCGCGCTTGGCACCCGACCTCGACATCATCCAGGAGGTCACTGCCATCTCGATGCTGTTTGCTGAGCGTCACGGTGAGCGCCTAGGACGCGAGCTCGGGATCGATCATTTGGCTGTCGAAATTAATATGGACAGCCTTAAGGCAGGTCTTGGAGTCGATACTTCGGTAGACACATTGACATACCGAGATTTGCAAGCGCGTCGCAACTTGATCCAAAAGCGAATGCGCGAACACGTCGGTCGTTGATCTAGTTTCTACACGCATGAGACTGGTAGTTGCCCGGTGCAGCGTCGTGTACGAGGGCCGGCTCGATGCGTCGCTCCCTGAAGCGAACCGACTGTTAATGCGTAAAGCAGATGGTTGTATCGCGATCCATGCAGATGGTGGGGCGTATAAACCTCTCAACTGGATGAATGCACCCAACACTGTTGTCGAGCACGATGACAAGTGGGTAGTTACAAACCCAAAGGGTGAAACTCTGACGATCTACCTGCATGAAGTTTTTAGTGATTCGTCGCACGAACTAGGCGAAGACCCAGGGCTCACGAAAGACGGAGTTGAAGCACATCTGCAAGAACTACTTGCTGCACTCCCAGAATCTATTGAGCCTGGTCTCATACTGATTCGCCGTGAATACCCAACCGCAGTTGGCCCAGTCGACTTGCTTTGTCGCGACGCGAGCGGCCAAACAGTTGCTGTCGAAATCAAGCGCCGTGGAGAGATCGATGGTGTCGAACAGCTCACCCGCTACATCGACTGCTTGCATGCCGATACTTCGCTCGGCAATATTCGTGGCATCTTTGTCGCTCAATCGATCAAGCCCCAGGCTCGCGTGCTTGCCGAAAGCCGCGGTATGGGTTGGTGTGAAGTTGACTACGACGAACTACGTGGCAAGCGAACCGACGAGCTGCGCCTCTTCTAATTTATTGACGCGAGAACGTCAGAAAGAGCATCAAGTGTTGCCGCCATCTGGTCATCGGTGTGCGCAAGCCCCAAATTCATCATTCCTCGTGTCGCGATGTACACACCGCGTTGTAGCAGTCCAAAAAACAGAAGTTCTTGCAACTCTGGATCACGAGTTATGAGATCCGAGGGCTTTTGTGGAGGTGATGCAAGCGCATGGAGCGACATCATCGATCCAAACCCACTTACCGAAACAGCAACATTGTGCTTCGCGATCACTGATGCAACAGCTTGGCGAAACTCGTCGCCCCGCTTGGTATGTGCATCTGCGACATCAGCTGTAAACACCTCACCGAGCACAGCGCATCCAGCGGTCATGGTTGAAAGATTGTTGTTAAACGTGCCGCCATGGGCAATCGGCGAAGCACGCCCCGACTCTGGACTCGTATCAAACTGATCAAGAAACTCGGCTTTGCCGCCGAAAGCACCAAAAGAGAAACCTCCGCCGATGTACTTGCCAAAAGCAGTGATGTCAGCCTCGACACCAAGCAACTGCATCATGCCACTTCGACCATGACGCGAAGTCATCACTTCATCAGCAATGCATACTGCACCAATATTGCGTGCAGCATTAAACACCGCCGAAAGAAACTCTGGTTCTCCTGGGATGCATCCTCCAGAGCCAAGCATTGGCTCCACAACTACAGCAGCAAGAGTTGCGGCGTTGTCGCTGATCACTTGCAGCGCTGCCGAAGTGTCGTTATACGGAGCAAGAACAAAATCAAAAGGTGCATTCCACTTTGCACTTCCGTTTGCAAAATAAAACACGCTGCCGTGGTATCCGCCATCAAAGACCAAAATCTTTTTTCTGCCAGTTGCAACGACAGCAGTTGTCATTGCTAACAGGTTTGCTTCAGTTCCAGAGTTGGTAAACCGCACACGATCTATGCCAAACCGATCACACATCAACTTGCCAAGCTTCGCTTCGGCTGGGTGAACTCCCCCCACGCTCGTATTGTGCGACAGTGCCATGACCACGCGATCAAGCACTCGCCTTTCGCTGTGACCGAGCAACCCTGCGGTGTAGTCGCCAAGAAAGTCGATGTACGTATGGCCATCTACATCGGTGAGTGTTGCTCCTTGACCCGAAGCAAAGGCAAGGGGATACGGAGCGTGTGTGAGAACTGAACGTGTTTGCCCTCCAGGCAAATATTTGCGAGCCTCGTCGTAGTGAAGTCGACTTTGTGGATTGCGATCCGCAAAATCACTGTGTGCCTTGGCGAGGTGTTTGTTCAACACGCCAAGTAACTCAGGCTTACTTGTTTGGCTGCGGTTGTGGCCACGATCCGTCTTTGCCGTCCATGCCGGCATTGAGGCGAGCCTTCGTCATTAGTTCTTCAACAATTGGTCCAAGCATTGCTGCATCGTCGACTGGTTCGTGAGTTGGACCACGATGCCAACCTTCGGCAATTGCCAACACTCGACCACTTGCTTCAAACACACGACCAGTGATTGCCTTCGATTCTTCTGAGGCAAGCCACGTCACGATCGGTGCGATCCAACGAGGTGAACCAAGTTCGCGCTCTTCGTCTGTTGGCGGAGTTGGCGAAAGATTTTCGGTCATGCGCGTGAGAGCAACGGGTGCAACGGCGTTGACTGTGACTCCGTAGCGAGCAAGTTCAAGCGAAGCGATTGTTGTAAACGCAGCAATACCTGCTTTTGCAGCGCCATAGTTAGTTTGACCAACGTTGCCATAGATACCAGACACCGATGAAGTGTTGATGATGCGACCATCTACAGGCTTGCCAGCTTTGTGCTGATCGCGCCAATATGCGGCGGCGAATCGTGATGGTGCAAAAGTGCCCTTGAGATGCACTTTGATAACGGCGTCCCATTCTTCTTCCGACATGTTGGCCATCATTCGGTCGCGCAAAATACCTGCGTTATTGACAACTGCATGCAGGTCACCAAACGTGTCGACTGCGGTCTGGATCAGACGCTCTGCGCCCGCCCAAGAAGAAATGTCGTCGCCGTTGGCAACAGCACGACCACCCATGGCCTCAATCTCATTGACAACACTTTGTGCTGGCGAAATATCGCCTGCCGAGCCATCAACACCGCCGCCCAGGTCGTTGACAACGACCAGTGCGCCGTGCTTTGCAAGACTTAACGCATGTTCGCGACCAATACCGCGTCCCGAACCAGTGACAACAACTACTCGACCTTCACATAAGCGGCTCATGGGCAACGACTCTAGTCTGAATACCGTGTCTCTTACCAAGTCGAACAACAGT
>Ga0114974_10004356_pt1 | contig 10581 bp, 2 predicted proteins | sample S_130206_EF_Meta_FD_87318 | JGI IMG/M metagenome (GOLD analysis project Ga0114974, IMG submission 87318) | Freshwater microbial communities from Lake Simoncouche, Canada to study carbon cycling - S_130206_EF_MetaG | ecosystem: Environmental > Aquatic > Freshwater > Lake | place: Lake...
CCCCGTCTTCACCAACCCCTGCGTTCCGGCCAACACCGCACTCACGCTTCCACTCCGCGCGTCAAACGCACTCCCAGTCGACACCAACGTCCCGTTTTGAACGCTACCGCCGGAAAACGTCACCGTCCCGCTCGTACTCTGAATATACGCCCCAAGATCCAGCACTCCGCCCACAGCCGTGATCGCTCCACTAATCGACAAACGGTTGCTGCCTCCACTCAAAAGTAAGGATCCCGCATTCACTGTCGTCCCGCCCGTGTAGGTGTTCACTCCGCTCAAAGTCAACGCCCCCGTCCCCGTCTTCACCAACGCCAGCGCTCCCCCCAAAACCGCACTCACCCGCCCGCTCTGCGCGTCAAATGCGCTCCCATTCGAAATCAACGTTCCCCTCTGAACCGTGCCGCCGGAAAACAACACCGCTCCACTTGTGCTCTGACTGTAACCCCCAAAGTCTAAAGTGCCGCCAGACGCCGTAACGGCTCCCGTGGTCGAAAGACGGTTGCTGCCACCGCTTAGCAACAGCGATCCGTCATTCACAGTTGTTCCTCCGGTGTAAGTATTCACGGCCGAAAGCGCGAACGAGCCGCTCCCCGCCTTTATGAGGGCTCCCACCCCCGAGAGAACAGCGCCGTAACTGTTGGAGTAACCTTTCGTATTTCCGACCGTCAAAGAAAGTGCGGCTCCGGCGTTATTCACGAGCGCCAAAGCTCCAGTCCCGTCCAGTCCTCCAATCGTATAAGCCGTGTAGGCGCCAAAGTTCAAGACCCCACCGCTCAAGGAGAGCGTTCCAGAAGCGGAAGGAGAACCCAGCTCGCTTGCCCCGCCCCCCCCCAAGTAAATGGTCCCAGCCGATAATTTTGTGCCTCCAAGAAAGGCATTCGTGCCCGAGAGGGTGAGCTTGCCACTTCCAAGCTTGGTCAATCCGCCGTCGCTTACCGTTCCGCTGGAAAGGTTCGCGGCAACCGTGACATCAAAACCGCTGGTATCAAAAATTGCTCCCCCGGCTAAAACCGAATGAGTGGCGTAAGGGTTCGCGGGAATAAAGTTAGTCTGCGCACTCTTCGCCTTCACCGTGGCACCATTAAAGTTCAAAAAGGCGGCGGTGGTTAGGGTCGCGTCGTAGTAAATGGAATTCATTTGGAGGGTTCCCCCATCCAGATTGATGGTTCCGGACGCACCTTGGGACAGCCGCAAATTATTCAAATCCAGCAACCCAGTTCCATTAACCGTAATCGTCCCATTCGAACCGTAGGCATTCAGGACCTCCACGGAATTTGTGAGAGTGCCTGCCGAAACAAGCATTGAACCGCCGTTGTTAACCGTCAAATAGCCGCTGCTCGACGTCCAGCCTCCCGTGATATTCAGCTGCCCACCATTGACATAAAGCCCCATCACCGCGGTCGGAGCATTATTGCTGATGCTCACGTTTAAAACTCCGCTGGCGACCTTCAGCGAACCGCCCGTCACAGAAAGCGACCCCAGCGAGTTCGTGCTTCCCGCCCCGGGATCGAATGTTGCAGTCCCAGTTCCCGCCTTGATCAAGGTCCCAGAGCCCAGGAGTCTTCCCGTGAACGTGCTGGAAAAGCCCGAGTTGTCTCCCAAAGTCAACCAAACGGGAGTGCCAGCGTTGTTCGCCAGAGTGAGCGAACCGCTCCCAGCGAGGGCTGAGAAAGTGTAGGCGGTGTAACTGCCAAAATTCACCGCCCCCCCGTTGAGTACAACCGTGCCCGCCGCATTCAAGGAACCCAGCTCACCCGCACCGGAGCCTCCCAAATAAAGAGTTCCGGCCGATATTGTTGTCCCGCCCGTGTAGGTGTTGGCGCCAGTCAAAAGCACCATTCCCGTGGTTGTTTTACTCAGTGCCTGCGTTCCCGCCAGTATTGCAGTGACACTTCCATTCCGCACATCAAAAGCGCTTCCCGTCGCGGTCAAGGTTCCGTTCTGAATAAGGCCCCCCGTCAATAAAATCCCACCCGAGGTCGACTGATTATACCCGCCCAATTCCAGCACCCCACCCGCTACTGCAATCGAGCCGCTCAGAGACAAACGGTTGCTGCCACCGCTCAGCAACAATGAACCCGCACTCACCGTCGTCCCTCCGCTGTAGGTATTTACTCTGCTCAACCTCAACGCACCCGCCGTAGTTTTCGACAAAGCCTGAGTCCCGCTCAGAAGCGCGCTGACGCTTCCACTCTGCCCATCATAGGCACTTCCCGTTGCCGTCAACGTCCCATTTTGCACAATCCCTCCCGTAAAAGAAATCGTACCCGACGTTGACTGACTATACGCCCGAAGATCCAGCACTCCGCCCGCCGCCGTGATCGCGCCACTCAGCGACAAACGGTTGCTGCCGCTGCTCAAGAGCAGCGAACCCGCGCTCACCGTCGTACCACCGGTGTAAGTGTTCGTCGCGGAAAGCGTCCATGTCCCAGAACCCTGTTTCAAGAGGGACGTCTTATTCGTGACGCTGTTGTCGGCGATGATCCCCGAAATTTCCCCAGTACCAACGCTGGAACCTTGCAAAGTCAACGTCTTGGATCCTGCGCCACTGGAAATCACGCTTCCCGTGAAAATCAAAACTCCGGTGCCTGACTGGTCAATCACGCCCCCCCCCGTTGTCCCAGTAAGATCGATAATTCGGTCTGTGATTTCCGTGCCGACCTGACCGACGCTGCTGATCACCACATTGCGAAGCTGTCCATCAAAGCCCTCGCCACTGTTATGGTGGGCAGAGCCAATCCAAAGTGTTTTGTCTGCCGGACTCAAAGCCCCTGAACCCGTAATTGTTTTCACCAACACTCCAGACGCATACATGTTTAGCGTTCCGTTATCGTAAACGAATTTAACCGGAATAAATTGCCCATTCGTGGATCCCCCCCCAAAGATATCGACGGTTCCAAAGCCTTGCCCGTTGATAAAGAGAGAATCGTAACGAAGCGTCCGAATCAAAATCCCATCGGTATAATTCCCGTAAGAAAACAGAGTGTTTAACCCGTTGCTTGAATTCATTTTATAATCGGCCGCGAAGTTCCATTGCTGACCAAGGTTAATCGACAGCGTAAACGGATTGGATCCATTTGAAGACAACGTATAAAGGCTTCCTGAAGAGAAAATCGTCCCTTGCCCCGTGTAAATTAGAGATCCGGTGCTCGAGAGGCCGCCAAGCGCAATCGCCCCATTTGCCGCGGTGGTAGGTGCTCCCAAGGAGCTCGTTGAAATGCCGTTAACTACACGATTCAAGGAAGTCACACTAAGAGCCCCGCTCTCCACCGCCGTTTTACCGGAATAAGTGTTCGCCCCGCCCAGCACCACCGTCCCGGCCCCATCCTTGGTGAAGGTTCCCGCGCCCGTTCCAACCACCCCAGAGAACGTCGTATTTCCACCTCCTCCCACAGTCAACGCGAATGCCCCGGACACGCCGCCAGAAAGCATCAATACGCTGGAATCCGAATTGATGCGACTCGCAGAACCCAACGTAATGGCGCCGCCGTAGGTGTTTGTACCACTGACATTCCGAAGGGCGCCGTCTGAGGCGACTCCAGTTCCATTCAATGTGAGAGCCTCGGTGCTCACTGTGATCCCGCCTTGGAGCTGCAGCGCGCCGCCGATTGCCACCGTGGTGGCGCCCACCGTCGACCCTAGAGCCGTTGGGTTTTGAATATTCAAGGCACCTGCGCTTACTGTTGTGTCTCCCGTATAGGTATTTGACCCTGACAGGATCAACTTCCCGCTCCCTAACTGCAACACACTGCCCGATCCCGAAATCACGCTCCCAAAATCCGTTCCTTGAGTGACCGTATCCGTCCGATTGAACGCCAACACGGCTCCACTGCTGACGGACAATGCGCCCGCGGTGGTCAACGAGCCGAGCGTGCCACCATTTCCGAGTTGAAGAGTCCCTCCGGTCACATTGGTATCTCCCCTGTAAGTATTTGTCCCAGTTAGGATCACCGTGCCGGTCGTCGTCTTATTAATCCCAAGGCTTGGAATACCAGCAGCAGCCATACTTGAAATTTCGGCCCCAGACAGGGTGCGCTGCCAGAACCCAACTTCGTCGATGTTTCCAATAAAACTCCCACCCGGAAAGCTCGTTGAGGATTGCCCAATCGTGAAGGGCCAAGTTCCAGTCCCAGTCGAAACAGAGGGTTCCCCCGGCCCCCCTGAAAAGCTCTTCGTTTGCTCCAGAACACCATTGATGTAAAGGCTATAGAAGTTGCTTCCGGAAACACCGGTGAGCGCTATGTGAACCCAATTTCCTGTCCGCACCGAACTGGTTGAAGTAACAGCATTGATACCAAAAACGTCATAGACCACCTTACCGCCTGAATTGACGTAAAGGGCTGGAGTCGCGCCGCCGCTTCCGTTGGACTTCGCAAGAATAACGTGATTAGACGTGTCCGTAAAACCCGTCCGTATCCAAGCGCTCACCGTAAATGCAATGCCCGAGTTCATGTTAAGATCTCCACCCGCCAAAGTGACCCGAGTCGCCCCATCAAAATAGGCGCCAGACCCTCCCGCTCCAACTCCAGACGGAACGGACGAGGTAAAGGAAGGAGAACCCACCCATGTTCCAAAATGCGTTCCCTCGGACGAGCCGTCAGCCAAGTTCCCGTCGAAACTTAACAGCGCCTTCAAATTTGTTTCCATGGGGCCCTGTGCAGCCAAGATCGCACTCACCGTCCCGCGCTGCAACTCAAACGCGCTTCCCATGGCTTTCAGCGTCCCATTCCGAATAGTCCCACCGGAAAGGATAATGTTACCCGAAGTCGATTGGCTATAGCCCCCCAAATCCAGCACCCCACCAGAGGCCGTAATGCCTCCAGTGGTAGACAGGCGATCCATTCCCCCCGATAGCATCAGAGAACCTGCGGCGACAGTCGTCCCACCCGTGTACGTGTTCGCCCCCGAAAAAACCTGAGTCCCGGAGCCGGATTTCGTCAACACAAGAGCCGTGGCAGCACCATTTTTGATCACGCCGCTAAACACCCCCGAACCTCCAGCCACGCCCAACGTCACATTGTGAAAGCCTCCCGCATAACCATTCTGTAAAGACCCCGCTCCATTTAATGCATCCATCTGACCGTTTTCCGCATAGAAATCCAGAACGGCACCAGAGGCAATATTCACACTGCCCTGATTACTCCCGAAACTTAAGCCGTTGTAATCCGCCTGAAGTATTCCTCCCTGAATATCAATCAACCCGCCCAAGCTCAAACTGAAGTTCACATGGATCGAACCATACCCCAGCTTCCATGTGCCAGCGCCGCTCTTCACCACCGTCCCGGATCCCGTAATTGAAAAGGAATTGGCCACCGTAAGTGCATTTGTCAGGTTCACCTCCAACAGTGCTCCCGAATCAACCACAATGTTGTTTGTGACGCCTTGTATGAAATTGGAGTTCACCGTTAAGCTCCCCGCACTCACCGTGGTAACACCCGTATAAGAAGGCGCTGCCGACAAAGACAGCGTCCCAGCGCCCAGCTTGGTCACCCCTCCCGTGGAGCCAGAATACGCCCGCAGGCTGCTTGATACACTGACGTCGATCCCATTGGTGTCCACAATCGCGCCGCCACTCTTGATATACACATTCCCAATACTCGACAGCAAAGCGTCATTAGGGGTGAAAGAAGAACCCACCTTCAAAACCCCTCCGTCAAAATAAAACGCTGATGCGGCGCCAGTTCCAGTAATAGGCCTGGATGTGGTTAGTGTTCCACCGCTTAAATACACCGTTCCCGAACCACCGTAACCCGTAAGATAAACCTTGCTGTTTACGCCAGCGCCGGCCGCCCCGATATTCACCATGCCGGACCCAATCAGCGTCAAAACGCCGGTGCCAGTGGGTGCGGCAGAGTTCCCGCCTCCGATGAAAGTAAGAGCCCCTCCATTCCCAATATTAAGCACCCCGCCGTCGCCAACGTTCACATATCCCGTCGTAGAATTCGCATTGTAACCCGCCCCGAAATTGTAAGTCGAATTACTCCCCTGCGTCACAGTCGCATTGGAAATGGAGAGCGTCCCGCCGTCGCCGCCCACGATGGACCCGTTGACCGTTATGGTCCCACCACTAATCGTAAAACTCGTTCCCCCGGTGAAAGAAAGGCCCGAAAGCGTCTGGTTGCTGCTGTAGGTGGTGACCACCGCATGCATCTCACCGGCGGGCCCAAGACAAAATAGTGTGATCAACAGGCACGCCGTCACCCACCGGACCAGGGGCCGGTTCATGCGCGAGTACGCCCGAGGCGCCCCTTTCCCCATTTCTCGTCCAGCCACGGGTGCCGACTGTTTCAAAGCCGGCCAAGTGACATGCCGCCGCTCGACGAATGAGGAGGACGCTCCTAGCGCACGCCAAAGCGGTTCCCTGCGTTTTTTCGCGGGGAATAAATTACATTTCCTTCCTTCACTTGAATAAATCTCAGACACGCAGGTGCATTGATGTGTCGGGGGGAGGGGTCTGCCTCTTTAAAGTGGGACCCAGTATATCGAGTCGACGTGACTCTTGTGGCACATTCTCACTCAACTCACAGGATTAATCGCCGGAATGGACGAAAATAGAGCTGAAACGGGCGAAATGCGCCCGGCCCTTGCTTCCTAAAATCACAAGAGCAGCACCCAATCTCGTTTTAAACGTTTCACGGCGGGGAGGAACTTTCTGTTGCGCCACGCCAACCCTTGAGGAAACCGTTTGCTGTTCAAATGTGGTCACCCTATGGCAAAACTATGGAACGGAGCGTCTCCTCGTTCAAAGCGAAATACCTCGCAATTAGGGAAGACGTCGCAAACAAAAAGCAGCGTGTTGTCATTCCTCGATACGGCAGCGCTGCTGACGACGTCATTTCCTTTTCGGAAGGGGCAGGAACTCCTCTGTCCAAACGGGCCGCCGATACCACCCAGACTCCAGGCAACCTTCCAACCTCCTCATGGTGGCCACCGCAATCACGCTTGGGCTTCCCTCTATCACCGCCGACAAAAATCATCGAATCGAACAAGCCTCAGACCCGCCTCCAAATTTAAAGCCTCCGAAATCGTGTCGATTTTTCCAGCCGAGCCATGGACTCCCTCTTCAAAATTACGTTTCACCGGCTTTTGCCGCGGAGACGCTTGAGCATTCCGGAGAAAGCCCATCGTTGGGCAATCTCTGCCCTGACGGTTCCGCCTTCCGCATCAGGGAATCCTTTGCAAAAGTTGCCGAAATGACACTATCCACCAAAAGGCACAACCGGAACTGAGCGCTTCCTTTCAAGCGGCCTCAAACACCAAAATGTTCCGGCATCGAGGCGCGAGCCTGCTCGAGCGCTGGAAGGTGCTTTTGGTGTCGAAGTTCAATTCGCAGTTTTTCCGCCACCGGCCGCAATGCCTCCAAAAGACTTTTCTGCGAGAGCAGAATACGCGTCGGGCGAGCTTTCAGTTTAGAAACAACCTGCACCAACAGGCGGCCCACAATGTTCTCCAATAAATCCGTTCCACTCGTTCCCACTTCTAACCCGACAACCATTTCCGTCTCTGTATCTAAAGCGAGGCCCAGTTTCATAAAAAAAGCACGCTCCCCTTCCCCTACGGATGCAAATCCCGCAAAGGCATCCAACTCAATTTGCTGCTTTACCTGAGGCAGTTCCTTCAATCGCGCCGCCGTGAATTCGTCCAACGGAAACACTTCACAAACGGGTTCCGGAACGGTTTCAAACGGTCTCCATTCTATTTCCTCCCACTGCAGCGGACTCTCCACGGTGCGTCCCTCGGGCCAGACCGCTATTCCCTCAGGGAGGCGGTCAGGACTATCGCCCGCGTGCTCGCCAATCGCCCGAACCATCAAAATAAAGCGTGGCAAGAGTTCCGAAATAATATCCGCATCACCGACATCCGGAGGACACTGTACGCAGCCTTCCTTCATGACCTCGATCATCGGCCAGCAGGCTCCTTTCGCGCCACCCGGCGGTTTGTATGCCAACGCTTTTAGCCGGTCTTTGTCCGTCCCTGACAACTCAACCTTTTTCACAAACTCAATTTTGAACGATAAAACCCGATGGAAATTTGCAACAAGCAGTTCTTCTTCACCTTCAGCGAAAGCCTTCATCAGAGAATATTCCGCCCATTTTCCAGATTGAATCGAGACTCCAAAAACCTCACCCATCTCTCCCATGATCGAACCGAACACAGGCTCGCCCGTCAACGGGTGCATGGTTTTCAACAAGATATCAGGAGGAATTATCTCCCACGGTTTTAGAGCAAACACTTCAGCTGCTGCTGCATACAATCCAACCCACGTTTCTGTCGATAATTTTGAGAGGGCCGTTTTTTTGAGGGTGGAGTTTCGCATAAAGTCTGCATTTGTGAGCTTTGATGATATGTTGCACCGGATAACCCCAAGAATACTTTATACAATAAGTCAATAGACTCACACAAAAGGGCCTACTAGAATGCACTCGTGATGCAGTGGCGCATTGCTGGAATCTGAGGACTCGTAAGGCGCCCCAACGAGGTGAGAAAATCCAGGGGTGAGAAAATTCACCCAATTCCTCAATACAAGATAGGAGTTCAGCAGCCATTCACCCCCTCAAAAGCCATGAACATCGCCCCCATCATCGCCATCGCAGCGTTTTTTACGCTATCAACACTGAATGCCGCAGAGTTGGTTGATCAGAACCGCTTTGAGAAGGAAATCCTCGTGCCTGCGGCACGTGATGCGATCCAGATGGAAGTGCTACCGGGGGGCGATATCGTCTTTGCCGAGTTTCATGGCACCTTAAAGCGTTGGAGCGCAGTGTCAGGAAGCGTTAACATACTCGGCACGGTGCCGGCATATGCGAAGGGCGAGGTCGGACTGCTAGGCCTGGCCGTGGCGAGAGACTTTGAGCAGAGCGGACATTTGTATGTGTTATTCTGTCCGGCGGCAAAGCAGGCGACGATGCGTGTGAGCCGATTTACCGTAAGGGACGGCACGATGGCAGCCACCTCCGAGTTGGAGCTGCTTTCTTGGCCTTACGATAGCGAGCACGTCTTCCACATGGGCGGCGCGATGTGGATGGATGCGAAGGGCAATCTCTACATTGGCAATGGCGATAACTGTCACTGGAATCCAGGACTGCCGCAGGACACGCGGCCTGATCGAAAGAACTGGGATGCCTTCCGTTCCGCCGCAAACTCGCGCGATCTGCGCGGCAAGGTGCTGCGCATTCATCCTAAACCCGATGGCGGCTACTCGATTCCCGAGGACAATCTTTTCCCAGATGGCAAAGACGGCCGACCTGAGGTCTTCGCCATGGGTGTGCGCAATCCATTCCGACTCACCGTGGATGACAAAACCAGCACGCTCTACTTCGGCGATGTCGGGCCAAACGTGCTGCCCGAGCTAGGAGTGAACCCCGTAGGCTACGAGGAGATCAATGCGACACAAACCGCCGGCAATTTTGGATGGCCTCTCTTTGTCGGTCCAAATGAAGCACTGCCGCTTTATGACTTCGCCGCGAACAAGGAAATCAAACGCTACTACCCGCAATCGTCAGAAAATCTTTCGCCTCGAAACACGGGCATTCAAAAGCTGCCACCCGCCAAGCCTGCGCTCATCTGGTATTCGAACCTACCCTCAAAAGATTTCCCCACGCTCGGCAGCGGCGGGCGCTCCATCATGGCCGGACCCGTGTACCACTATGAATCCGCAAATCCTTCGCCAACGAAACTCCCCGAGGAGCTCGATGGTCGTCTATTCATCTATGAGTGGATGCGGAACTGGATTCAGACTGTGAAGCTAGGCACCCGAGGTCCGGAGATCGAGCCCTTCGTACCGACATGGAACCTGCGCCGCCCCATCGACATGAAGATCGGCACCGATGGCACGCTCTACATGATCGAGTATGGCGACCAGTGGTGGGAAAACAACGACAGCCGCATCGTGCGAGTCGTTTATCGTCGCGGCAATAGAGCGCCTGTGGCACGCATCATCGCGAAAGAAACAGCTGGCCTACAACCTTTGGTGCTTACATTTGATGCGGCGACATCGAGCGATCCCGATGGCGATGCACTGACGTTTGTTTGGAGCATTGCGGGAAAAGAATACGCCGGCGACGCAGCGAAGTTCACGCACACTTTTGAGCAGCCAGGCACCTATGAAGTCAGCGTGTCCGCACTCGATAGCAGCGGAGCGAAAAGCACGGCGAAAGAATTAATTTATGTCGGCAACGCTCGACCCATCGTGCGCTTCGAGTCGCCTGCACAGGGTTCGTTCTTTGATTGGGAGTCCAAGATTCCTTACAAAGTGTCCGTCACCGAAACTGACGGAGACACTGTGCACAACAATCTCGCCACCGTGCAGGGCGAATTCCGTGGTCGTCGCTTCGCCACCGATGGTGACAAGGACGTGATCGATCCTGGCCTTGCCATGATGCGCTCTAGCACCTGCTTTGCCTGCCACATGGCCGACACACCATCCGCTGGTCCGCCTTACAAGACAGTCGCTTTAAAATACAAGGACGACCCCACCGCTGCCGAGCGTCTCGCGCTGAAGGTCCTCAGTGGGGGCACCGGCGTGTGGGGACAGCTTCCCATGCCGCCGCATCCGCAGCACAGCATTGAGCAAATCCGCCG
>Ga0114974_10004357_pt1 | contig 10580 bp, 7 predicted proteins | sample S_130206_EF_Meta_FD_87318 | JGI IMG/M metagenome (GOLD analysis project Ga0114974, IMG submission 87318) | Freshwater microbial communities from Lake Simoncouche, Canada to study carbon cycling - S_130206_EF_MetaG | ecosystem: Environmental > Aquatic > Freshwater > Lake | place: Lake...
CTCTCCGCGTAGCGGTGCTCTGCTCGCGCAGGGCACCGGGCCTGGCCCACCTGCTGACGCAGGCTGCGGCGCCAGCGCGGCCGTTCGAGATCGTCTGTGTGATCACGAGCGAGCCGCGCTGTGCCGACGCGGAGAGCGTGCGGGCGGCCGGCGTGCCGTTGCACACCCACGACATCCATGCCTTCTACGCGGCACACGCGGCGAACGTCTATCGCGACTTCGTCACGCGCCTGGAGTACGACCGCGACACCGTGGCGCTGCTCGAACCCTACGCGCCAGACCTCGTGCTGCTCGACGGCTACGTGTACCTGCTGACGCGTCCGATGCTCGACCGGTATCGCCACCGGATGCTGAACCTGCACTTCAGCGACCTCATGTTGCGGCGGCCAGACCATGGCCCCGTCTATCCGGGCATCCGCGCCGTGCGCGACGCCCTCGCCGACGGCCAGACCGAGACCCGCGCGACGGTGCACGTGGTGAATGATGAACCGGACGGCGGCGCACCGGTGGTCCGCTCGTCGGCCTACCCGGTGTCGCCGATGGTGGCGCGGGCGCGAGCCTGGGGTGCGACCGACATGCTGAAGGCCTACGCCTACGCGCACCAGGAGTGGATGATGCGCGACGCGTCTGGTCCGCTCCTCGCCGCGGCGCTGTCGCTCGTGGCGACGGGCGCCGCGCAGCTCGAGTGGGTCGACGGCCTCAGCCCCGACCTGCAGGTGTGTGATGTCGCAGCGGACCTTCAGGTCCGCTGCAAGTGAGAACGTCAGTGACGAACATTCTCTCGGAACGAGACGACGCGGTCGGCATCATCACCATCAACCGCCCCACGCGCTTCAACGCGATGGACGTGCAGACGGCGCAGGACTTCCGTCGCGCCGCGCTCGGCTTCGCGCGTGACGCCTCGGTGCGCGCGGTGGTGCTGAAGGGGTTGCCCGGCATGTTCTGCAGCGGCGCCGACCTGAAGTTCATCCGCGACGGCGGCGACGAGTCCGATCTCGATTACCTCACGGCCGCCGAGTACCGGCAGCCCCCCGACGGGACACCGACGCAGTACGGCGACGTCTTCAAGCAGATCCTCGAGTACATCCACAGCGCCATCTCCGAGATCCGGCGTGCGCCGAAGCCGTTCATTGCGGCGGTGGACGGCATGGCGGCGGCCGGCGGCTTCGGCATCGCCATGGCCTGCGACCTTGTCATGGCGTCCGACCGGGCGTCGTTCGAGTGGGCCTATTCGAAGACGGCGCTCACGGGCGCCGAGAGCACGACCTTCATGCTGCCGCGCCTCATCGGCCTCCGCCGCTCGCTCGAACTGCTGTTCCTGAACCCGCGGCTCACGCCGCAGCAGGCGCGCGAGATGGGACTCATCACCTCGGTGCACGCGGTGGAACCGTTCAACGACGACGTGATGCATGTCGCGCATCGGCTGACGCTTGGGCCGCCGCGCGCCCTGGCGATTGCCAAGGAACTGATGAACCAGGCCGCCGGCATGGACCGGTTGGACGACCACCTCGACCGCGAGATCGATGAGCTGGCGCGGGCCGCGAACGGCCCCGAGTTCGCCGAGGGGCTCAGGGCCTTCTTCGAGAAGCGGCCACCCGTGTTCAGCGGGGCGGGGCGGCGCGAAGGCGCCGCGGCCGGAGCCCAGAGCGCGAAGCCCGGAGCCTGAAGCCATGCACGAGTACTCCATCGTCCAGGCGATGTTCGACCAGATCGAGGCGCAGGCGCAGGCGCGCCACGCCATCGCCGTGAAGCGCGTATTCGTGCGTATCGGTCGGTCGGCAGGTGTCGACGTGCGGCTGCTGAAGACCGCCTACGACACGTTTCGCGTGAGGACGATCTGTGACGATGCGCCGCTCGAGGTGGACGAGGTGCCAGAGGTGTGGACCTGTCCGGACGGACACGGCGACATCGTGCCCGGCGGCAAGCTGACCTGTGAAACCTGCGGACGGCCGGCGCGCATGGCGTCTGGTGACGAAATAATCCTGGAACGACTCGAACTGGAGGTGCCGTGATGTGCGATTCCTGTGGATGCGGCGACAGCGACATTGTGCCGGTGGCGGTGCACGAACGCATCCTCGCCAACAACGAACGGGTCGCGCGCCACAATCGTGAGCAGTTTCACGATCATCAGGTCTCGGTGATCAACCTGATGGGCTCGCCAGGCTCCGGCAAGACGGCGGTGCTCGAAGCCACCGCACGGATGCTCGGTCCCTCGAAGCGCCTTGGCGTGCTCGTTGGTGATCTGGCGACCGACAACGACGCCCGTCGTGTCCGTGCCGCCGGCATCGTCGCCGAAGCCATCACGACCGGGTCGGCCTGTCACCTCGACGCCGACATGGTGCACAAGGGGCTGCAGCGCATTCCGTGGCGGGAGCTCGACACGCTCTTCATCGAGAACGTCGGCAACCTCGTGTGTCCGGCTGTCTACGACCTTGGTCAGGACGTGAACGTCGTCGCACTCTCGGTGACGGAAGGGGAAGACAAGCCGCTGAAGTACCCCATCATCTTCAGGAAGGCCGACCTCGTCCTGCTGACGAAGATCGATCTGCTGAAGGTGCTGCCTGACATCAGCATTGCGCGGATTCAGGAGAACCTGTCGATGGTCATGCCGACGCCGGTGATGATTCCCGTGTCGGCCACGACAGGTGAGGGGATTGCCGAGTGGGTGGAGTGGCTGGGGCGCATCCGTCAGGCGCCGCCGGTGCATGTGCACGAGGCCGAGGCGCACGGTCACGCCCACCACCATCACGCGCACGACCACACGCACCCCTGACGGCTCGCACTCGCGCCTCCAGCGAGGCCGAGCGACGGCGCGATCACGCGGTGGCGGCGGGTGTGACCGGTGCCGCGGTACTGCGCCCGCGCGTCGCGACGCGGATGCGGGCATCGACGATGCGGCAGCCGTTGCCGGGTGGCAGCGCAATCACCGGGTTCAGATCGAGTTCCGCGATGTCCGGCATCTCTTCGGCCAACCGCGCGACGCGCAGCAGCAGTTCACGCAGCGCCTCGAGATCGGCCGGCGGATGTCCGCGGTAGCCCTGCAGCAGCGTGAAGCCGCGAATGCCGCGCAGCAGCGAATCGGCGTCGACATCGGTCAGCGGCGCGACGCGGAAGCGCACGTCGCCAAGCACCTCCACGTGGACGCCGCCGAGCCCGAAGGCGACGAGCGGACCGAAGAGCGGGTCGTCGGCGATGCCGACCATCGTCTCGACGCCGCCGGCGATCATCGGCTGAATGACGACCCCTTCACCTTCTTCTGGCGCGACCGGCCCGTGCCCAGGAATCAACGCCGTCAGCTCCCTGAAGGCGGCGCGCACGGCCCGTTCCGTCGTGAGGCCGACCTGCACCGCGCCGATGTCGCTCTTGTGCAGCAGCGAGCGCGCCTGCAGCTTGGCCACCACCGGGTAGCCGAAGACGGCGGCCAGCGCGGCGGCCTCGTCGCCCGTGCGTGCCAGCACCGTGGGCAGCACCGGCAGGCCGAACGCATTCAGCACGCGGCGTGTCTCCTCGGCGGTGAGCCACGAAGGGCCACGCGCGTCGATGACCGACCGGCACAGCGCGCGCGCCTCCTCGGGCCGTAGATCGTCGAAGCTCCAGTAGAGTGCCGGCGGCTGCGCTCGCCACTGCGCATAGCTGGCGACGCGCCCCAGGGCACGCGCCGCATTCTCGGGGAACGCGTAGGCGGGCACCCGTTCGTGCACGGTCTCGCCAGGCGCTATCGCCGAGGGATACGACACCGTGAGCGGCGCTTGCGCACCAGGTGCTGCCAGCAGGCAGGCCAGCACCGGCTTGTCCGTGGCTCCCGCGGTGCGCCCAGCGGCAATGCCGCGTGCGATGGCGTCGAGCGTCGTGGCCGACGTGCTGCGATCGACCGGGGTGTAGAGCACGATCAACGCGTCCACCTCCGGAGCGGTGAGCGCCACCTCCAGTGTGCGCCGGAACTCCTCCGGGCCCGCCGATGCAATCATGTCGACCGGATTGCTGACGTTCGCGTCGGGACGCAGGAAGGCCTGCAGCCGCGCCTTCGTCCTGTCCTCGAACTCGACCACGGTGAGGCCAGCCGAGACGCAGGCATCGACCGCGAGGATGCCAGGGCCGCCGGCGTTGGTGACGATGGCGACGCGCATGCCTGTCGGCAACGGCTGGGCCTCGAGGCAGGCGGCAATGTCGAACATCTCGTCGATCGTATCGGCGCGGATCACACCCGACTGCTGGAACAGCGCGTTCACTGCCACGTCGCTGGCCGCGAGGGCCGCCGTGTGGCTGCCGGCCGCGCGCACGCCGGCCGCTGTGCGGCCCGCCTTCACCGCCACGATCGGCTTGCTGCGCGCAATGCGACGCGCGAGCCGCGCGAAACGGCGCGGGTTGCCGAACGACTCGAGGTAGAGCAGGCAGACGCTGGTGTCCGGGTCGCGCTCCCAGTACTGCAGCAGGTCGTTGCCGGAGACGTCCGCCTTGTTGCCGACGCTGACAAAGGTGGACAGGCCGACCTGCCGCGCGATGGCCAGCTCGATGATGGCAATGCCGAGCGCGCCGCTCTGCGAGAGCAGCGAGACCCGTCCGCTCTGCGGCATCAACGGTGAGAACGATGCGTTCATGCGTACGCCGCCGCTGGCATTCAGCACGCCCATGCAGTTCGGCCCCACCATGCGCATGCCGTGGTTGCGCACCCGCTCCACGAGCGTCTGCTGCAACGCGCGTCCGGTCTGGCCCGCCTCGGCGAATCCGGCCGAGATGACGACCAGCGACTTCACGCCGGCCGCGGCGCAGTCGTCCACCGTGGCGAGCACCGCGGCGGCGGGCACGGCAATCACCGCCAGGTCGGTTCCGGCGGGCAGTTCACGTGCCGTGGCCAGACACGGCAGGCCGTCGATCTCGGTGGCGTTGGGATTGACCGGATAGATGGGGCCGGCGAAGCCGCCCTGCCGCAGCGCATCGAACACCCGGCGGCCGATGCTCGTGGTGCGGCGTGAGACGCCGATCACCGCCACGGCCGACGGCTTCAGCATCGGTGCGAGCGACGCGGCGGTGGCCGAGCGGTCGCGCTCCTCCGACCAACGCACGCCCTCGGGCGACAGCGTCAGCGACAACTGGAGGTCGACCACCCCGGCGTCGGTCTTCGACCGGATCTCGAAACCGGAGTCGCGGAACACTTCGAGCATGGCGTGGTTGTCGGCAAATGCGCTGGCCTGGAAGCGCTGGAAGCCGTGCTGGCTGGCGTGAACGGCGAGCCGCTCGAGCAGCCCCGTCGACACTCCGCGCCCCTGCAGGCTGTCGTCCACGGCAAACGCCACCTCGGCCACCGTGGTGTTCACGGCCATGTAGGAGGCGATGGCCACCGGGCGAAGATCGTCGGAGCGCAGGCGGTGGACGATGAGCGTGAGCGCCCGCGTCGGGTCGGTGGAGTCGGCCATGCGCGCGATGACCGCATCGGGCGGTTCGGAGGCCGAGAAAAACCGGTTGCGGCGCGACTCGGCCGACAGGTCGTGGAAGAAGCGGCGAATGGCGTCGCGGTCCGTCACGAGCGAGGGACGAACCGAGGCGACAGTGCCGTCCCGCAGGACGAGTCGTGGACTATCGAGCTGGTCGCCCGCGGGTGCGGGCGACGTCACTTGTTTCATCGTCAGGCCTGGGCGATGGTGGCGAGGGCGTCGGGCATGACGAAGTCATGCTCCGGATGACGGACGGTGAGCACCGGGCACGAGGCGGAACGCACCACGCGTTCGGCCACGCTTCCCATCAGCAGATGCGCCATGGTGCCGCGCCCATGCGTGCCGACGACGATGAGGGCGATGTCGAGGTCGCGCGCGTACTGCACGATGGCCGCGGCCGTGGCGCTCGACGTGAGCACGGCGGTCTTCACCGGTAGCGGGACCGGGTCGTTGTCGATCAGCAGTTCGTCGAGCTGCTTCTGCGCAGCCACTTCCAGTTCTCTCTGCAGTTCGGGCAGCACCGCCATGTAGGCGTCGCCGCCCAGTCGCACGTACACGTCGTCGGCCACATGCAGCACGTGCAGGGTGGCCCCGAAGGTGCGGGCGAGTTCGCGGCCATAGGCGAGCGCTGCGCCGGAGGCCTCACCGAAGTCGGTGGCGACGAGGATGCTCTTGAGAGCGATCATGACGAACCTCACATTCTTTCCGGCGCAGCGGCCCGCCCCTGTCGGAGGTGCCGGCCCGCGGCTGCCGTCTTGTTCGCGTGCTACCCCACTGGAGGAGCATGGGGTGTGCCACGCCGAACCCGGTGATTCTGCACCCGTTTGGCGAGGAGCTGACCACGGGTGCCGGGAATCCGGCGGCGGCCCGGCTGCGGAAACGGTGTGTGGATGAGGGCAATCAAATGGGGTGGACGACGGGGCAGGTCGGCAGGTGACCGCAGGGGAGGAGGGAGTCGGGCGGATGGGGAAGACCCGCCCGCCCTGCGATCGGGCCTGCCGGCCCGCCACGGTCACTCGTGCACGTGCGCGAGTTCGTGATAGAGCGCGAAGCGGTGCTTGATCTGCTGTTCCATCTGATGCACCAGCTCGGTGTAGCGTGCGTGGTCGTGCTGGTCGGTCAACTGGAAGCGCGTCTCCGACGCCATCAGCTTCTCGACCGCAGCTTTCGGATCGGCCGAGTCGAGCACGAGGGCCGACTCGCCGTTGGCGCTGCGCCGCGGATCGAACCGGTAGAGCGGCCAGTAGCCCGATTCAGCGGCCAGCTTCTGATGGTCGAGGCCAAGGGCCATGTCGTAGCCGTGTGCGATGCAGTGGCTGTAGCCGATGATGAGCGACGGTCCCGGGTACGACTCCGCTTCGATGAGCGCCTTCAGCGTCTGCGAGTCCTTGGCGCCGAACGCCACCTGCGCGACGTAGACGTGCCCGTAGGCCATGGCCATCAGGCCCAGATCCTTCTTGCCCGCCACCTTGCCGGCCACCGCGAACTTGGCGGCGGCTGCGGTTGGGGTCGCCTTCGACTGCTGGCCGCCGGTGTTCGAGTAGACCTCGGTGTCGAGCACCAGCACGTTGACGTTCGCGCCGGTCGAGAGCACGTGGTCGAGGCCACCGTAGCCGATGTCGTAGGCCCAGCCGTCGCCGCCGATGATCCAGACGCTCTTCTTGACGAGGTAGTCGGCCATCGCGTCGAGGTCTCTCGCGAGCGTGGCCACGTCCGCGGTCGACACGTCCTTCAAGATGCGTCGCAGGTCGACCACCCGTGCGCGCTGCGCGGCAATGCCGGCCTCGTCGTGCTGGTCGGCCGACAGGAGCGCGCCCGCGAGTTCAGCCGGCAGCACATGTGCCAGGTGTTGCACCAGTTGCCTGGAGCGCACCTCGTGCTGATCGAGTGACAGACGGATGCCGAGTCCGAACTCCGCGTTGTCCTCGAAGAGCGAGTTGGCCCACGCCGGACCGCGGCCATCCCTGTTCACGGTGTACGGCGTGGTCGGCAGATTGCCGCCGTAGATCGACGAGCAGCCAGTGGCGTTCGCCACCACGGCGCGGTCGCCGAACAGCTGGGTGAGCAGCTTCAGGTACGGCGTCTCACCGCAGCCGGCGCAGGCGCCCGAGTACTCGAAGAGCGGCTGCAGGAACTGGATGCCCTTCACGTCCTGGTGCACCAGCGACCGGTTCACTTCGGGCAGGTCGAGGAAGAACTGGTAGTTCTCGCGTTCGGCGTCGCGCAGCGGCGCCTGCGGCTGCATGTAGACGGCCTTGTGCGTCGGGTCGGCCTTGCTCTTCGCCGGGCAGACCGACACGCAGATCGCGCAGCCGGTGCAGTCTTCAGGCGCGACCTGCACGGTGTAGTTGCCAGCCAGATCGTGCGACTTGTACGGCACGTGCTTGAAGGTGGACGGCGCGTGTGCGAGCGGCGCGTCGTCGTACACCTTCACGCGGATGGCGGCGTGCGGGCAGACGAGCGCGCACTTGTTGCACTGGATGCACAGCCCTTCGTCCCAGACCGGGATGTCGGCGGCGATGTTGCGCTTCTCCCACTTCGACGTGCCGGTGGGCCAGGTGCCGTCGGCCGGGAAGGCGCTGACCGGCAGCAGGTCGCCCTTGTTGGCGAGCATGATCCCGGTGACGCGTTTCACGAAGTTGTCGGCATGCGCGGGCACATGCGGCGGCACGTGCCGGGTGGCTGACACCACGCCAGGCAGCGCCACCTCGGCGAGGTGCGCGAGGGTCGCGTCGACCGCGTCGTAGTTCTTCTGGACGACCGCATCGCCACGCTTGCTGTAGGTCTTCTTGATGGCGCCCTTGATGTAACCGATGGCTTCATCGCGCGGCATCACGCCGGAGATGGCGAAGAAGCAGGTCTGCATCACGGTGTTGATCCGGGTGCCCATGCCGTTCGCTGTCGCCACGGAGTAGCCGTCAATGACGAACAGGCGCAGGTGCTTCTCGACGATCTGCGCCTGCACCTCCCACGGCAGTTCGTCCCACACCGCGTCGGGTCCGTAGGGCGAGTTCAGCAGCAGCACGCCTCCCGGCTCCGCAGAGGAGACGACGTCGTAGCGCTCGAGGAACGACCACTGGTGGCAGGCGACGAATGAGGCGCGGGAGATGAGGTACGGCTGGTGGATCGGCTCCGGACCGAAGCGCAGGTGCGAGATGGTGATGGCGCCCGACTTCTTCGAGTCGTAGACGAAGTAGCCCTGCGCGAAGGCGTCGGTCTCTTCGCCGATGATCTTGATGGAATTCTTGTTCGCGCCCACCGTGCCATCCGCGCCGAGGCCGAAGAACACCGCGCGCACGGCGTTGTGTGGCTCGATGTCGAAGCTCTCGTCGACCGGCAGCGACAGGTGCGTCACGTCATCGACGATGCCGACCGTGAAGCGGGGCCGTGGCTGGTTCTTCGCCAGTTCATCGAAGACCGCCTTGGCCATCGCTGGCGTGAACTCCTTCGAGCCCAGGCCGTAGCGGCCGCCGATGACGAGGTCCGGTGACACGGCGGGCGCCGAGTCCTGCGGACCGAAGCGCACTTCCGCCAGTACCGTCATCACGTCCTGGAACAGCGGTTCACCGACGGCGCCTGGCTCCTTCGTGCGGTCGAGCACGGCGATCTGGCGCACGGTGGACGGCAGCGCGGCGAGGAAGTGCCGCGCGCTGAACGGGCGATAGAGGTGCACGCCGAGCACGCCGACCTTCGCGTCTGGCCCGAGCGCATCGACCGTGGCGGCCACGGTTTCGAGCGCCGACCCCATGACGACGATGACGCGTTCGGCGTCGGGCGCGCCGTGATACTCGAACAGCTTGTACCGCCGGCCGGTCAGTTCGCCGAAGCGCTGCATCGCGTTCGCGACAACCGTCGGCGCCCTGTCGTAGAAGATGTTCGCGGCCTCGCGGTTCTGGAAGAACACGTCAGGATTCTGCGCCGACCCACGCAGCACTGGATGGTCGGGCGACAGCGCGCGGTCGCGGTGCGCGCCGACCAGGTGGTCGTCGATCATCGCGCGGATGGTCTCGGGCTCGACCGCGGCGATCTTCGCCAGTTCATGCGAGGTGCGGAAGCCATCGAAGAAGTGCAGGAAGGGAATGCGCGAGTCGAGGGCTGCGGCGTGGGCGATGAGGGCGAGGTCCTGCGCTTCCTGCACCGACGCGGACGAGAGCAGCGCGAAGCCGGTCGAGCGTGTCGCCATCACGTCGCTGTGGTCGCCGAAGATGGAGAGCGCGTGGGTCGCCACGGCGCGTGCCGTTACATGGAAGACCGCCGGCGTCAGTTCGCCCGCGATCTTGAACATGTTCGGGATCATCAGGAGCAGGCCCTGGCTGGCCGTGAACGTGGTGGCGAGGCTGCCGCCCTGCAAGGCGCCGTGCACAGCGCCGGCGGCACCGCCTTCGGACTGCATCTCGATGACGGTGGGGACGGCGCCCCAGAGGTTCGTGCGTCCGTCGGAGGACCAGGCGTCGGCGTTCTCCGCCATGCTGGATGACGGCGTGATCGGATAGATGGCGATGACGTCGCTCAGTTGGTATGCCACCGCCGCGCACGCGTCATTGCCGTCGACGGTAATCCACTTGGTTGCCACGGAGAACCCCCGCTCTGGACCGGCGGCGCGGGAGCACGTTCGCTCGGCGCCCGATCCCTCCCGCGGCCCGCAGTTGCAACTCTCGTGCTGAGCGTATCGGCCTGTGTATTCGAGCCATTCGCCCGCAGTTGCCGACTCTCCGGGCCTGCGCTGGCATGGAGACCAGGCTGTCGGTGCGGACATTTCCCCGCGTCATTGGCAAAAAGCCACTCGTCGGCCGTGGCGTCATAGGGCGCCCGTCTCTGCGTGAGCCTGTGTGCCGTCGTGAAGTCTGCCTAGGCGCTGGCGACGGCTTCGAGCGTGGCGGTGTCGATGACGAGGAAGCCGTCCTTGTCGGTGCGGACGATGTCCTCCTTGCCCCAGCGGCTCATGATGCGGATGCAGGTTTCGATGGTGGTGCCGGTCATGTCGGCGAGTTCCTGTCGCGACAGCGGCAAAGCGACGAAGGCGCCGTCCGTCCGGCGCGTGCCGATGTCCTGCGCCAGTTTCAGGAAGAGGCGGGCGAAGCGCGGCTCGACGCGTCCCCCTGACAGTTCGGCGAGCCGTGTCGTCAGTTCGATGAGGCGGAGGGTCAG
>Ga0114974_10004358_pt1 | contig 10578 bp, 7 predicted proteins | sample S_130206_EF_Meta_FD_87318 | JGI IMG/M metagenome (GOLD analysis project Ga0114974, IMG submission 87318) | Freshwater microbial communities from Lake Simoncouche, Canada to study carbon cycling - S_130206_EF_MetaG | ecosystem: Environmental > Aquatic > Freshwater > Lake | place: Lake...
CAGAATAGATTACATTAGCACCCATGTACATTAGCACCCATGTACATTAGCACCCATGTACATTAGCACCCATGTACATTAGCTCCCATGTACATTAGCACCCATGTACATTAGCACCCCGTGCAATCCGATGCAAATTGACAACTATCATATCCATATCCCGGATTAACGCAACCGACCTGTCCATTGCCTACATATCCACACCCGGCTTTACAATAACCGCCTCCGCCAAATAAAAACCAGGGATAATACCAAGGATAATCATAATAGCCTCCGCCTCCGCCACCTCCACCATAATATCCTCTGCCTCTACCATATCCATAGCCATGACCACCGTGCATTCTACCATACCCACCACCATGCCCTCTACCATACCCTCTACCACCACCACCGCGCCCGCCTCCTCCACCGCGCCCGCCTCCTCCACCACGCCCACCACCACCGCCACGCCCACCACCACCGCCCCGATTTCCTTCGATAATGTTAGAATTCATCCGCACTATAAAAAAAGTAACTGTAATTATAATTATTAATATAAGTACTAACCTTTTCATTTTATAATATATATGATTAAAAAATATATATTATATATAATATAATGTTTATTAATAAAGGTATTATTCGACGAAATGTTGTGTCAATATCGATTTTAATATATATATGTTTATATTTGTTAATTATGTATATTAAACCCAGTTTTATATTTAATAAAAATGGTAGTTTGCGCGAATTTGGTATCGGTTCGCGCAATAAAACAATTATTCCTGTGTGGTTTTTAGCAATATTTATTTCTACTTTGTCTTATTTTTCAGTCATTTATTTTGTGAGTGTGGATTAAGTCGGTTATGTAATCAATTTGAGAAAATGGGTGCAAAATTTCTTTAGAAAATGGGTGCAAATTTTCTTTAGAAAATGGGTGCATGTTTTCTTTAGAAAATGGGTGCAAATTTTGTAAAAATGGGTGCAAATTATTACATACTAATTTATCCTTAACAATATAAATTAAGGCAAAGCTTAATATTTTTTCACCATTATTAAATTTGTTGCAAGTAGTAATCCATTCATTGAGAGAACCAATACTAAAATCTATGGATATTTCTATAGGAATTGCATTATTATTAAATAATTTTGTGTAGATAAATTCATCTCTAGCTGCATCGTTATCATTGTACATATATATACATTCATAACATAGTAGACTCTAAATCATTATTACTATGTTTCGGTTCACTAAAACTATCGTGACGCGGTTCACTAAAACTAACGTGACGCGGTTCACTAAAACTAACGTGACGCGGTTCACTAATAATATCACGATACGGATCAATAAAACTAATATGATGCGGATCACTAAAACTACCACGTTGCGGACTTATATTCTCATGTTGATATATAAATTTTGACGCGTATCCCATATTATTTATACTATCTACAAATTTTACATTACCCTGAGACTGATAAGCGGATTCTCTTTGCTGACGCTGGGTCGAGATAGCTCCTTGATCTTCGCTTCTAGGCATTAATGGCACTGTGTCTAAATTTAATTTCTTCAATAATATATTTAATTCATCCCCTTGTTTTTTATTTTCTTTATAACTAAAAGAAGCTATTTGTAATAATGCTAAACTCATGCAAGAAATACTACCAGAAACGAAGCTTAATGTGTCATTATGATAAAATCCGGCAGAAAAACTGAAAATACCACCAAGGGCTACCATTATTTTTGAAGAAGTTTCAAATGTAATACCTATAGTACGCCACCATTTTTTCCCACCAATTGTTGCTTTTATCATATCCCTGTAGTAGGGTTCAACCAATTTATCTACGATAAATTCTCTTGTTACATCGCTTATTTCTATCTTTTCATATTGTTGATGAGCCATATAATATATACAACCAACCTTTTAAGAAAAGGTTGAACCAAAAAACACAACCTTTAAAACAACCTTTTAAGAAAAGGTTGAACCAAAAAACACAACCCTTGGAAGTAGATTCAAACGAAGTAGGTTCAAACGAAGTCGACTGAATCAAAACTGCAACCATTTAACATGCTTATGATTTATATTCATGTTATTTCAATAATTTCCAGAAAATATTATATAACTCAAAAATATACCAAAAAAATTCTTTGCGAACAAATCTAATATATTGTAAAATGCATTTTTAACATAATAAGGCAACACTGCTGCAACACCATATAAAGACCAAAAAAAGAAAAAATACCAAAATAATAAATATCCATTTGTATTTTGAGTTACATAATTTACATAAATAATATAATAATACATTAAAAATGGTATAAATCCTAGAAATACTCCGAACAAAACAGGGATAATTTGCATTTCACCCAAATAACCAAATAGTAACATTAACCAATTTAAAAGCACTACAGGTATAAAAATATTTAAATTGTCTTTTAAAATTGTAAATATATCTAAATTGTTCGTTTTATTTTGTACCGTTGTATTCAAATAAATTAAATATACCATTAATGTTATTAGCATCGATGGTGTTGTAATAACCCAATCTATATATCTTTTTGGTGTAATATTTAATACCTTAGTAAAATTATAAGTTAACCAAAGATAAAACGTTCCTTCAAAAAACTGAACCACTAATTCTATTACTAGTAATTGTTTTATTAACGAATAAATAGTAGGAACTTTTACAAAAAATGCTCCTACTTCTATTATTCCTGTTATTATTTGAATAATAATTGAAATTACTAATGTAATATAAAATAAATGTTTTGCATCCATATATATATATTATTTTAATAATAAAATAACCATAACCACAACCTTTTGGGAAAAGGTTGGACCAAAAACACAACCTTTTCGGAAAAGGTTGGACCAAAAATTACAATAAAAATAATAATAAAATAATAATAAAAATAATAATAAAAATTACCTGTCGTTGGGTTGAGGTTTTGGTCCAACCTTTTCTCAAAAGGTTGGGGTTTTGGTTCAACCTTTTCTCAAAAGGTTGGCAAAAGGTTGGCTTAGGAAAACTCCTCATCTCCGTCCAGTCCCATTTCTTCATAATCCGCATCTTCGCCCATATACTCTATCCGATTATTCTCATCCTCAATCTCCGCCGCCGCCTGATCCTCCTCTAAAAGATCAAAATTATACATATCTTTATTCATTTCAGTAATATCCTTATTTTTACCCAACCGCTGATCAATTAACATTTGTTTTTCCATTGAGTTACGCTCTTCGTCATACGTTTCTTTATCATAACTCACTAAACCTTTCTGTAATCCTTTACTCCATCGCTCTAATTTCTGATTCTTGAATATGGTTTCCACCTCCCGTTCTTCGTCAGTCTTATTTTTCAAATAATCAGTAATATCCGTTTTTTCTTTTTCTCTCGACCGTAAAATTTTATCCATCATACTTTTGTAATTATAATTAATCACCTTCTTATCATTACAGATAATACCCATAAAGGCATTTAATAGTTTCGCCACTTTATCGCCGAGCTCTTTCTTCTCTCCGCGAATAATTTCTAATTCCGTGAGTTCGCCATTTTGCCGAGCGAACGCGCTCTCCGCGGTCATCAATTCATTCGCCATATCCTCCTCAATCACATCGAGTTGTATGGGTTGCCGTCTGAGTAATATCTCATCGTCATCTTTTGTATTAATCAAATCCGTCAAAGTACTATAAAAATAGTATTTAAATAATAACACGACTAATCGTCGTTCCATCGTAGAATAAATATACTTATCTTCACCCATTTTCAGGGGCGCATAAAACTCCGTCAATTTTGCCAATATTTCCGTATCCCGGGTCATACGCATAAACTTTTGTAAAACCAAAGAAATATCCGCATCTTTATAAAATTCATAGAGAGAAACATAGTGTTTATTAATGTGTTCGCGGATATCACTAGAATGCCGCTCCGACACCCCCCAATGTTTCGGAATTTGCACATTAGCATTATCGACTTCATTAATAATAATATTAGGAAATTCACGCGTCAAACATCGGAGCGAATTCTTAATAAAATTCATCATCTTGAATACGGTCTCATCTTTTCTATCCAACACTAAATTATCGCCCATTTCTTGAAATTCAGTAATATTATCAATACACTCCTTAAAGAATTTATAATCCGATTCATTTATTGCGGGAGCTTTCTTAACAAAATCATTTATACTGGCTACCATGATCTCATTCGCGGTAGCTAAATAATTCTTAAACTCGCGCATTTCGGGCGTATCTTCTACTAAGCCATTTATTTCGAAACTTGCCAATACTTTCTGAAATTTCTCTGTGAAACCTAGCGGTATATTTACCACGTTGCGCTGTTCTAAGGAAATAAGTATGTCTTTTAAGGCTTCTACAGTGTTCATTGTGAGCGCTTGCCGTTGCGGTTCCACGATATTCTGTTTATTTACGATGGTCAATAGCTGTTGAAAGGTCGTCTGCGAGTAATTTCGCCCGTCACTTTTAAGTTTCCGAATTTGTTCACTTAAACTATTTTTATCACTAAAATCTTCGGGCTTATTCATGCAAACCGCTTTGAGTTCTTCGCTAATGGGTAGATTTGTGCCATACTTACAATAGACAATAAATGCTTTATATATAGTTTCCTCTGAAAACTCCGCGGGTAAAGGCGGGATCACCATCTTCGTATCACGCGGATCGAATAATATTCCGGCTTTTCCCATGCGAATGGCGTGATATAAATCATTCGCCAAATCAGTGATTCTTGTATTATATGTCGCAATATCCGGTTGTGTCGTGATGAAATACTGTAAGGTACTCGCCTTTTCCATACTGTCGCAGCAGGCATTTTCTAAGAACGGTTCGCCTGCATTGTTAGTCATAATCGCAGCCTTTTTATGCACCGTTTTCTGTATTTTCTCGATGATACCAAAGGCATACAGGATTATTTTCCCTCTCATAATGTTCAGCATTTCTGTTTGCTTCATGGAGCCTTTTCTGATGGCATCGAGTAGTTCTTTTTTAAATCCGTCCGTTACATTCTGAATGGTGAGTAATTTTATCGGGACTAAGGGCGGCAAAAAATTCGTCATATTCCGGATATTATGTACGTCTGGTATAGTATCTTCGACATTTAGCAAGAGATAATTCTCTTTTAATTTTATTAATTCTTGCACTTCTTCAGTGTTTAAAATAAATTTGGCAATCTGTGTTTCAATTCTTTTTGCAATCGTCGCCACATTCATTTTTTGGATGGATTTCCAATGCTCAATCGGGCTCTTAATTTTGTTCACAATACATGCCAGATACGTTATGCCGGTCATGTCTTCGGCGCCGCCCATTGGAAAACCCGTAAAGGAGCGAATGCAGCCAGGATGAGTTTTTCGCGTCCGGATGGATGGAATAGATGCCTGAATCGTAATAAATAAATAAGATAAAGTGGAATAAATCAAAAACTGATAATAAGCCGTTTGATAGTCGTCCAGGTTCTTTTTCCCCTTGGAAGCGGCGATTTCTAATTGTTTATTATACACCTGTTCGCTCAACATTTTCGTTTCCAACATCTTGTGGACATTCCTGAGAATAAAGTCTTTATACGCATCTACGTTAATACCCATGAAATTTGTCATCACCGAAATAATATTGGATATTTTCTCTGTTTCCGGATCAGTGAAATTCTTCTTCGATTGCATTTGTAAAATCGAGTCACCTACATCGGCTTCTAATACGGCTCGCGTAATATTTTTATAACCTTCTTCCGTAAATTCTTCATCAGTATTAAGGGATATTTTCTTTATAATATAACCACTGTGTTCATCGACCCAAGAATCACCATCATCACTGAGCTTTCCCTGCTCCTTACAGATCTTCTCGACAGTATATATAAAATCACTTTGCATGACGAAGGCATTCGCCAAGGTAGAGAGAAACGTCGGTAATAAAGGAGTATTTGTTTTTTTACAATAAAGCCAGTATTGCTTTTCCATCGGCAATGCTTCTCTCGTGAAATAATTTACAAATTTAATAATATCTTGCTGGCGCTTGACATAATCGGCTTGTCCCATAATAATATCGCGTAGCGGTAGATATGGCGAGCTCACCGTGTCAGTTTCTTCAATAGTCGCACCTAAATTATAGTGTTTATAATTATATTTATAGGTATTGGTATGTATTAAATCTAATAAGATTCCCATTCGTTTAAGGGCATCCGCCAAATCATCATTTACTGTTTTAATAACTAAGGCTTTATTCACATTTAATTGTTCATCAAACTCTTTTAAAACCAATTTCAGGTTTGCATCTTTTACTTCTTTTCCGCTATTTTCCAGGGTGTCGCATTTGCCTTTCACTTCTAAGCATTTATCATCCAGATTACAAATCATTTTCAATTTATCTTCGAATACGTCCGGGGATATACTGTCGTCTTTTAACCAGGCGTTATTTTGTCGACGATAGTATTGCATGTCTAACTCATTGCCGAGAGAAAGCTCCAAAATGGCGTAATCCCCATCTTCGACTAGGCGTTTGCCGGCTAACATTGCCTGGGCTTCGCGTGTCGCCATTATTTGATTCAATCCGATTTTCTTCATTAAATTATTTATTAAGAAACCAATATAGGCTTCATTTGTCATTTGTGGATCGGGTTTGGGGTATTCACTTAGTAATTCATAGTGAGTGGTGTCGTACTTTTTATCAAAATAAATATCCTTGCTATCATCTTCTTTTAATTCATCGAGGGCAATATAACGTTTTGCGATGGCTGTGTACGTTTTACATTGCTGTGCTTGCTGTGCTTGCTGTGCTTGCTGTGATTGCTGTGATTGCTGTGCCTGCTTCTTGGGCGGCGCATTCGTATTTTTTATATACTTCTCAATGTCATTTATTTCTTTTAAGCCATTCGCAATCATGAGATTTGTTCCAATCATAGCAATCGCCGTGTTATACAAACGCCCACAATCAATATTAGTTATTTTAACCAAGAAATCCTCGCTAGACATATTAGTTAAGCTTGCATCATTCAAACCATAGGCACTAATCACCGCTTCTCTCAAAGCCGTATTGGTATCAAATAACGTCACTAATTTTGGCTTAAATGTATTTATCACTGTTTTCAAGGCATTATACTCCCGCATTTTAAGCAGATAATTCTTTTTATGTTCATTGATTTTCTTTGTTATATATTCATTTATTTCTTGATATTGCATAAAAGATAAATCCTCTTGATAAATCATAAACGGCTCCAAATAGCTGACTACGTCATGCAATGTCAAATTGTCAATGATATAGGGTTTAATCATATTGAAGAGAAACCGCGTTTTTGGCACAACTGAATCCAAATATTTCGCATATACTTTCTCCTTTGATAACGCGCCTTCATTTAACGATAATATACTTTCATCTACCTGTATGTCCTGTATTGTTTTTAAAAATTTATTCATATCATACTCTACGGGTTCTTCCAGATTCTCTAAAACAGTAGTGTTAACATTGGTATTATTCTTTAAGAATTGCCAATAATTAAGGTAGTGCTCACTTAAATTAGCTTTCATCAGTATACTCGTATAGGGCAAATTGATTCGCGAGAAACGGACTGTTACTTCGGGTAAAAATAACAAAGATTTTAGAGCCATGGTATCATTTTCCGTGAGGTTTTTTCGTTTAATAATAGTATCACCACCGCGAAACTTCTTTACATCTAAACCACTCATACCCATGTTATACTCCTGTATGACGAACCGGCGTCGATTTACCATGACAATATCTTTATTATTTGCCATGACAGAGGAATAGAAATCACCCAAATTATCCACAATCGCCGCAATACTTGTATTAACTTTTATTCTTGCCAAATCATTATTATCCTGTGTATTGGCATTGTCAAAAGGTGTCATATAAGGATTTAATTCCTTGATTAAATAAGAATATTTATTGTCTTGGTCCGGCATATTACCGGCTTTATACTGATCTATAATATCTTCTTCGCTATTTCTTGTATCAGCTAAGGTGAGTGGTAAAATATCGGTATAATCCTCGCTAGGTTCATCAAAATCATAGATTTTTTTTATATTCTTTACTACAGGTAAAATCCAATAGAGTTTCTGATTGAATTTCTGTAAGGTTTCTATTAAAGGTTTGTAATTCGCGCCTTGTACCTTCGGTTTTATTAGATTGCCGTCTTTATCGAAGATAGAAAAATTCTTTCGTAATTGTTTGAAGCGCTCAATCATCGTGTGAATATTATTTAATACTTGGTCGGTGCGTTTTATATTGGGAATCGTTGATAACATTTCATCTAATAAATCGGTGGTTTGTTTCTCTAAGCTATAACGCTGTTCGGATTCGGGTAATTCTACGATTTGATTAATTTCTTCTAATTCTGTTCCAAATTGGATTTGATCAGCACTTATAAATAATTCGCGAATTTGATTGGCGATTTTTGACGGGGGTTGTCTAATTGTTTCACTTATATTTGTTTCGCTAGGCATGACAGCTTCGCTAGACACTGCTTCGCTAGACACTGCTTCGCTAGGCACCGCTTCACTAGGCACTGCTTCGCTAGACACTGCTTCACCTGCCGGTGGCTTTCGTAAATTAATCTTAATAATCGGAATATCCTCTGGAATACCTTTATATCCAAAATCAATAAATATCACATCTCTCTCAGGATAAGTTGTAATCTCAATCATATCTTCTTCTAAATTAGTAATTTTACCAGTGATAATTGTCGGGACATCACCGCTAAAGTATACATCAATCCATTTTCCAGGAATTAATTTATTTTGTTTTGCATAACTATCCGATTCTGCTCGACTAAGTATATTAATCTCCGTGATCGATTCATTATCTAATTTACCATCGTTGCTTAGGGTTAATGTTTGTTCAATTCCGTTTCCTTCTAATAAAACAATCTTACTGTTGTCAATGTATTTAATATAAAAGGTATGGTTATTCAAAGGAGGATCAGATGGAGAGATTATTTCAATAATATCACCTAATTGTATGCTTAAAACTTGACTCATACCTTATAATAATAGTATATAATTATAACATTTAATTAATACTAAATGTTATTTATATATATTTGTTATACATATATTTGTTGTACATATATTTGGTTTATTTTCGGGTATAATATTTTCTATTTTTAGTTTTCTTTCTATTATTACATTTGCCCCTTTTATGTGTACCTATTTTATGTGTACCTATTTTATGTGTACGTCTTTTATTATTTGTTTTTCTTTTCTTACCCCCCTTAACTTTCCGACGTTTTGTCTGCTGTACAGGCATATTATATTTTAATTCATCAAATAATTCTTCTGATGCCATTTGTGATAAACCCGTTTGCTGCATAACGGTCTGAAATTTATTCAATTTATCATTTTTTATCAATTCTCTCATAAGTGTTCCTGACATATGTTCTATAGGAATAGGTACTGTATCATCATGAATATATGAATACATTAGAGAGGGATCCACCTCTGGGCGTACTAATAAGGAAGCAATGTATTTATTAGTCTCTTCATTTTCATTTAATTTAATATTACGTTTTGAAAACCAATTATTTAAAAAACCATAACTTTCCTCACGATCACCACCAACGATTAATTGGGCATGCGTTATACCGGGATCATTTTTGTCTATATTACACAATTGATCTAAAATAAAATTATTAAATCTGGCTGTAGGATTATTTTTATAATTTTCTTCACATTCATCGTCGGTTTTATCTTTTCCACATATTAATATTACTTGTATATTTCTTAAATCTTCGTTATCTCTCTTTGTTTTTTCTATCATTCCCATTGTTTCTAAATAATATCGTTTTCTATCGCAACTGAGGGGATTCTTTATATTGTCTTGTTTATGGGATAAAATAACATATACCTTCCCTCGTCCTAAATCGGTTGGGGGTAATTCGGAGTTCACTTTCATCATTAATTTAATTAAACTCATATGCCCACTTGTGGGTGGATTCATCCGACTAATGGTGAATATCATTGTTTTCTTAGGTTTCTCCATATATATGTACTTTTATAAAAAAAGTACGGCAAAAGTATATGTACTTTTATAAAAAAGTACTTATGAAATAGATACGGCAAAAGTATATGTACTTTTATAAAAAAGTACATATGAAATAGATACGGCAAAAGTATATGTAATTTTATAAAAAAAGTACGTATGAAATGGATACGGCAAAAGTATATGTACTTTTATAAAAAAGTACTTATGAAATAGATACGGCAAAAGTATATGTACTTTTATAAAAAAAAGTACATATGAAATGGATACATATGAAATGGATACATATGAAATGGATACATATGAAATAGTTAAGAACTTTACATTTTATTTTTTCCAATAACGATTTCCTTGGCAATCCTCCGAATGATTTTATCTTCATTATCACTGATTTCGCAATTCCCTCCAGTCGACTGTTTAATCAGTTTCATATATTTGTCATTCAAACGCGATTCGCCATCCAAGCTTTCTGGGTAAGTACTGCTCCATAAACCCATCAATTTCATATTATTAAAAGAAATAGTTTTAATGACATATCGTAATTTGGGATTATTCCTAGCCTCTTTTTCCCATATATCATGATCCTTGACATATAATATTTCTC
>Ga0114974_10004360_pt1 | contig 10576 bp, 10 predicted proteins | sample S_130206_EF_Meta_FD_87318 | JGI IMG/M metagenome (GOLD analysis project Ga0114974, IMG submission 87318) | Freshwater microbial communities from Lake Simoncouche, Canada to study carbon cycling - S_130206_EF_MetaG | ecosystem: Environmental > Aquatic > Freshwater > Lake | place: Lake...
AGCGACACCGTAGCTGTGATGACCGGCGCCAAATCGGTCAGTGACCTGCCTGAAGAAGCGCTGGCACATTAGTTCCCTTTGATTGATTGAGTCCGTCAAGCCCCTCGTAGCACGGGGCTTGACGCTGACTGAGCTTGGACATCTGGCACACTTGACCTGTGCGGTAAACCCGCACCAAGCCCCCAACCCAAGCGAGAGTCCCAAAATGCCAGCCATAGAAATAGTCGTCACTTCCTTGGGCATGGTGGGCGAGAAAGAGTTGCTGGTGCCGACCGGCCAGCAAGGCAGAACTTTTGCCCACCTTCAGGACTGGATGGATGGGCGTTCACCGGGCAAATCGGCGCTCAAAGACATCAGCAACACTGTGCTGATCAAGGGCATCAAGCAGTGGACGGTGCTTGAAGAAAAAGCCGGTGCCAAAAAAATCCGTACGGTTTTTAAGATTACCTGAAATTATCAGCATTTTTTGCCTCTAGATCATTCATATGTTGCTTAAGCAGCTATATTAAATATAGCTGTCGGCTAGCCTGGCGACACCTTTTTTTGTGCTTTGGCTTAGACTGGAAAACCAGTTAACTCAATCGAAAGCCGCCTGTGCGTTACCAAAATCTTGGCAAAAGCAACCTCAAAGTGTCCGCCCTGTGTTTAGGCACCATGATGTTTGGCGACCAGACCGAACAAGCCGAGGCCGCGTCCATCGTGGCCGATGCCCGCGCCCATGGGGTCAATTACGTAGACACGGCCGACGTTTACACCAAGGGCGCCTCGGAGAGCATGTTGGGCGACTTGCTCAAGGGGCAACGACACGACTGGGTGCTGGCCACCAAGTTGGGCAACAAAATGTCGGACCGGGTGAACGAGGGTCACTACTCCCGGAGCTGGATGATGCGCGAGATCGCCGCCTCGCTGGCGCGCCTGAAAACCGATTACGTGGATATTTTGTATTTGCACCTGGACCACAACGGCATGAACCTGGAAGAGCCTTTGCGCGCCTTGGACGCCATGCTGCGCGCGGGCCAGATTCGCTACTGGGGTGTGTCCAACTTTCGGGGCTGGCGCATTGCCGAAGTGCAGCACCTCGCCGCGCAACTCGGCATGCCCGGCCCGGTGGTGTGCCAGCCTTATTACAACCTGCTCAACCGCATGCCTGAAGTAGAAGTGCTGCCCGCTTGCGCTTATTACGGCATGGGCGTGACGCCCTACAGCCCGGTGGCGCGAGGCGTATTGACCGGGAAATACCCACCCGGCGTGGCGCCCGACCCGTCAACCCGCGCGGGCCGCGCCGACAAGCGCATGGTGGAAACAGAGTTTAGGGAGGAGTCGCTGGTCATTGCCCAGCAGCTTAAAGTGCATGCCGCCAACCAGGGCGTCAGCTTGGCGCAGTTCGCCACGGCCTGGGTGTTGGCCAATCCGGTGGTCAGTTCGGTCATTGCCGGGCCGCGCACGCTGGCCCAGTGGCAAGACTACTTGCCGGCACTTGACTACCAAGTCACGCCCAAGGACGAGGCGCTGGTGGACAGCTTTGTTAAACCAGGTCACCCTTCAACCCCCGGCTATACCGACCCCGCCTACCCGCTGATTGGCCGGGTGCGCTTGGCGACATAATCCCGCCATGGAAACCAAATGGCTTGAAGACTTCGTCTCCCTCGCTGAAACCCGCAGTTTCAGCCGCTCAGCGCAACTGCGCCACGTCACCCAACCGGCTTTTTCAAGGCGCATTCAGTCGCTGGAAGCGTGGGCGGGCACCGATTTGGTGGACCGCAGCAGCTACCCCACGCGCCTGACGCCTGCCGGGGTGACGCTTTATGACCAGTCGCTGGAGGTCTTGCAGGCGCTGCAAAGCACCCGCGCCATGTTGCGCGGACACTCGGCGCCGGGTCAGGATGTGGTTGAGTTTGCCGTGCCGCACACGTTGGCATTCACGTTTTTCCCAGCTTGGGTGACCAGCTTGCGAGAGAAATTCGGACCCATGAAAAGTCGCCTGATCGCCCTCAATGTGCACGATGCCGTCATGCGTCTGGTGGAGGGCAGTTGCGATGTGCTGATTGCTTACCACCACCCCTCTCAGCCCTACCAGCTCGATGCTGATCGCTACGAGATGGTGAGTTTGGGCGAAGAAGTGGTGGCGCCCTATGTGAAGCCTGACGCCGAGGGCTTTCCGCTCTTTCAGTTACCGGGCCGGGCTGGCCACCCTTTGCCCTATCTGGCCTACGCGCCGGGCGCTTATCTGGGGCACATGGTGGAACTGATTCTTAAACAGTCGCCCAATGCCATTCACTTTGACCGCGTGTATGAGACGGACATGGCCGAAGGCCTGAAGGCCATGGCGCTTGAGGGGCATGGCATCGCCTTTTTACCGTTCAGCGCCGTTAAAGAAGACCTGCGCGCCCACAGATTGGTGAGCGCCCTGTCCGCTGGCGGCAGTGACCTTCAGATAACCATGGAAGTGCGGGCCTACCGGGAACGCCCAACCCATAAAGAGGGGGTGAAGTCCGGCATTCATGCCAACCGCAGCGCTGTGCCTGGCCCCAAGCGAAGCGCACAGGCTTTGTGGGACTATTTACTCGCCCAAACCGTTGCCCCGCCCAAGCTAATCTGACGCGCCAGCAGGTGCTGGTGGGAATTTGCGAAAATACCCGCCATGACACAAATCCAGACACTCACCCTGACTCGCCCCGACGACTGGCACCTGCACGTTCGCGACGGCGACGCGCTCAACACCGTGGTGCCGCACACCGCCGCCCAGTTTGGCCGTGCCGTCATCATGCCCAACCTGCGCCCACCGGTCACCACCACCGAAGCCGCGCAGGCCTACCAAGCGCGCATTCAAGCGGCCGTGCCCGAAGGCGTGGCGTTTGAGCCGCTGATGACGCTGTATCTCACCGACTTGCTGCCCGCCGATGAAATCAAACGCGCGCGCGATGCCGGTATCGTTGCCGCAAAGCTCTATCCGGCTGGCGCCACCACCAACAGCGACGCCGGCGTGACCGACTTGCGCAAGACCTATAAAACCCTGGAAGCTATGCAGCGCGAAGGCCTGTTGCTGCTGGTGCATGGCGAAGTCACCTCGCCAGATATTGATTTGTTTGACCGCGAAGCGGTGTTTATCGACACCCAACTCATCCCCTTGCGCCGCGATTTTCCGGAGCTGAAAATCGTGTTTGAGCACATTACCACCCGTGAGGCCATGCAGTACGTGGCCCAGGCTGACCGCTTCACAGCGGCCACCATCACCCCCCATCATTTGCTTTACAACCGCAACGCCATTTTTACCGGCGGCATTCGCCCGCATTACTACTGCTTGCCCGTGCTCAAGCGCGAAACCCATCGTCTGGCTTTGGTGGAGGCGGCCACCAGCGGCTCGGCCAAGTTCTTCTTGGGCACCGACAGCGCGCCGCACCCTGCTCATCTCAAAGAACACGCGAGTGGTTGTGCCGGTTGCTACACGGCCCACGCCGCCCTGGAGATGTACGCCGAGGCGTTTGATGCCGTGGGTGCGCTCGACAAGCTGGAAGCCTTTGCCAGCTTTAACGGGGCCGACTTTTACGGCTTGCCCCGCAACGCGGACACTGTCACCCTCAAGCGCGAAAGCTGGACACCACCTGAAAGCTTTGCCTTTGGCGAAGCCCAACTCAAACCCCTGCGTTCCGGCGAAGCCTTGCCTTGGAAGCTGATTGGCTGATCGTCCACCGGACGCGTTGCCCCACCGGGAGGAACTGACTTGAACGTTTTTTTGATCGACGCTGACAACCTCAATTCAGGCGCCTGGGTGGATGAGGCTTTTCGCATTTTGGAGGCAACCGAGGGCCCCATGCCGGTTCGGCGGGCCTACGGTAGCGCTGAAAACCTCAAAGGTCTGGCGGAGGCGCTGCGCAACTGGGCGGTTCGGCCCTTCGTCAATTTGTCGCTGAGCAAAAACACCACCGACATTGCGCTGGCTGTCGATGCCATGGCCTTGGCTTGCCAAACGCCGAGGCCGGCCACGGTGGTCATCGGCTCGGGTGATGCTGATTTTGTGCCTCTGGTGGTGCGCCTGCGCGAGTTGGGCATTCGAATGGTTTGCGTCTCCGAGCGCGGAAAAATGGGGCGTGAAGCGGTATCCGCCTACGACCGCGTGATTTTGGTGGGCCAAGAACAAGCCTTGTTTGAGGCCCAGCAAGTCGGCGCCCCACAGGCCCTCCCTCTCGGGATCGCGTCGGCTGTGAGCCAGAAAAAAGTTGCCCGAAAAGTAGCCAAGAAATCGCCCCCAGAGAAAGCCAGTGTCGTGAAGGTTCCGGCAAAAAGGGTGGCAGTCAAAAAGGCAGTATCTCCATCCACCAAGGTCAAAAAATCCCCGGTCAACGCGATAGAAGCCCACGAGGTCCCTGAGGCCAAAGATGCGCCGGTCCTCGGTGGGCTCACAGACAGAGTAGGTGAACGGCCGAACCCGCCCGAAGTCCAAGCCATTCTGCTGGCCATGCCTGCCTTGCAAACGGGGCAAGCACAAGCGCTGGCCGCCGTCGCCAGGGTGCTGCTGGAGGCCAAGCTGCGGGGTAAAAACATGACCGCGACCCGGTTGTTGAAAAAATACCCGCTTCACTTTTCTTTGTTGCCTACTGAAAAGCCCAGAACGGTGACCTACACCCCAGCGCAGGACGTCGCTTGAATTCAGCTGTGGAGGCGATCAACTGGGACGCCCCCTGGTTGTCCCCCTTTGCACACATGGGCCAGGGCGTGGGTAAGCAGATTTTGGCTGGCGCCACCGGGGCACAGGCGCTCAATGCGGCGATGGCCCCCCTTGCCCGGCCCGTTCATTTCGTTCCTCAAAGCGATTTGCCTTTGGGTGTCGCCTATGAAAGCTATATTTTTGAATGCGGCGCTTGCCCCACGCGCGAAGGTCTCCATGATTTTTTCAATGGATTGGCGTGGCTACACTTCCCCTTGACCAAGCGCCGCCTCAACCAATTGCACGTCGCACAAATAGCGCAAACCGGAATTGCGCCCGTGCGGGGTCCCGCCCGCGATGGCTTGACCGTGTTTGACGAAAACGCCGCTTTTTTGCGAGCCCCCGATGTTTTGTGGGACGCCTTGGTGGCCAAAGACTGGCATCGGCTCTTTGTTGATTTGCGTCCGCTTTGGCTTGAAGCCACTTTGGTGCTTTTCGGACACGCTTTGCTTGAAAAGCTAGTTTACCCAAGAAAAGGCATGACAGCCCATGTCTACCGTGTTAAGTCAGCTACTAACTCAATAGCATCTATTGACGCTTGGGTGGCCGCCGATGTGAGCGCCGACAAGTTGGCCAGCAAGCCCTTTGCCCATTTGCCCATCTTGGGCATGCCGGGTTGGTGGCCGGCCAACGAAGACCCCACTTTTTATGACGATGTCTCTGTTTTTCGTCACCCAAAAGCAAGTGCTGAATGAGCGTAAAGCGATGCGTAATGCCCGCACAAGGCATGGGCAATTGACGAAAAAACGTTGAAATTTATCGCGACCGCACTACCATTCAAGACATAGGTTCATCCTGAAGAACCTGATTTGAAAGAGAACTATGAAACGTATTATTTTGTTTGTGCTGACCAACGTACTGGTGGTGGCGGTGCTGGGCTTGGTGGCCAACTTGTTGGGCGTGAACCGTTATTTGACCTCCAGCGGTTTGAACTTGGGCGCCTTGATGGGCTATGCGCTCGTCATGGGGTTTGGCGGTGCCATCATCTCCTTGCTGATCAGTAAACCCATGGCCAAGTGGACTTCGGGCGTGCGCATCATCAACCAAGCCCAAACGGCCGACGAAGCCTGGATTGTGGAGACCGTGCGCAAGTTGGCCGAAAAAGCCAACATTGGTATGCCAGAGGTGGGTATTTTTGAAGGCGACCCCAACGCCTTTGCCACCGGCGCATTTAAAAACTCAGCCTTGGTGGCGGTCTCTACAGGTTTGCTCACGGGCATGACGCGTGAAGAAATTGAAGCCGTCATTGCCCACGAAATTGCCCACGTTGCCAACGGCGACATGGTCACCATGACGCTTATTCAAGGCGTGATGAACACCTTTGTGGTGTTTTTAAGCCGCGTCATTGGCTATGCCATTGACAGCTTTTTGCGCAAAGGCGACGAGCGCTCCAGCGGCCCCGGCATGGGCTACATGATCACGACCTTTGCGTTGGACATCATCTTGGGTTTTGCCGCCGCCATCGTGGTGGCTTGGTTCTCGCGCCACCGCGAATTCCGCGCCGATGCAGGCGCGGCCCAGTTGCTGGGCCGACGCCAGCCCATGATCAACGCCCTGGCTCGTTTGGGCGGTATGCAGCCTGGTGAATTGCCCAAGAGCGTGGCGGCATTTGGAATTGCAGGCGGCGTGGGACAGTTGTTTGCCACGCACCCGCCGATTGAGGAGCGTATTGCGGCGCTGCAAAATGCGCAGGGCATGGCATGAAATTATTTATTTAAAAAAGTTTATTCGTTCCTTTGGTTAATTGATTTAAATCAAATTTATTAATTGACATAATCAAAGAATGAAAAAAGAACAAGATGCCTACTCAGTTGTGAGTCCGCAAGAATTGGCGATGTTAAATGGGCGTGCCAAAAATAATCAAGCCTCAGGCGTTGATACTGGTTTTAAATACCGGCATGCTTATATGTTGCTGGTCGCCATACTGGTGACAGCTCGTGCAATTTTTTATCCTGAGGTCGTGGCGCGCCAATTGAATTTACTGAATTCAGTGGGCGATATCAGTGGCTATGTGCAGGTGCGCGGACTGTTAGTTGTCGCCATTCTTTTTCTTTACGGTCTCTCTTACGTCAAAGACTGGCATTGTTCCAAAGTCAGTCTTGCGGTTGCGGCCTTTGTGTTCATATGGCTTGTCGCCGACAGTTTCAGCTTCGGCCGCTTTGGTGCCGGGCCCATGCAGCCGGTGATGGTGGTCACATTTCTTCTTCGTGCTGGCGTTGTTTATTGTTTATTTATCAACTCTGTCCGCGACAATCGGGCACCCGCCATGCCCCGTCATATTTTTTCCTGAGCTTTTATCGGCTAATTTTCCCCGGGGTTCACCCCAGCAAGCGACGCGCCAGGGCCTCGGCCACCCGAATGCCGTCCACGCCCGCTGACAAAATACCGCCTGCGTAGCTTGCGCCTTCGCCGGCTGGGTAAAGGCCTGCCGTGTTGGTGCTTTGAAAATCGTCGCCGCGCGGTATTTTCAAGGGCGACGAGGTGCGGGTTTCAACCCCGGTGAGCACGGCATCGGACATGTCAAATCCTTTGATCTTTTGGGCAAACGCCGGCAGCGCTTCGCGAATGGCCTCGATAGCGTAGCCGGGCAGGGCGTCTTTCAAGTCCACCAGGTTCACGCCCGGTTTGTACGATGGCTCCACGCCGCCCAATTGGGTCGACGCTTTGCCCTGGAGGAAGTCCCCCACCAATTGCCCAGGGGCGTTGTAGTCCGAGCCGCCCATCAGGTAGGCGTTGGACTCCAGTTGGCGCTGCAGCACGATGCCTGCCAGTGGGTGCACCTTGCCCGGGGTTGAAGGGTCGGCGGGGTAGTCGCTGGGGTCAATGCCCACCACGATACCGGCGTTGGCGTTGCGTTCGTTGCGCGAGTATTGGCTCATGCCGTTTGTGACCACGCGGCCCGGCTCAGAGGTGGCGGCGACGACCGTGCCCCCAGGGCACATACAAAAGCTGTAGACCGAGCGGCCATTGCTGGCGTGGTGGACCAGTTTGTAGTCGGCGGCGCCTAGGTTGGGATGGCCTGCGTGGCGGCCCCAGCGGGCGCGGTCGATCACGCTTTGCGGGTGCTCTATGCGAAAGCCGATGGAGAAGGGTTTGGCTTCCATCGCCACGCCACGCTCATAGAGCATGGCGCAGGTGTCGCGTGAACTGTGTCCCAGCGCCATCACGACCTGGTCAGCACGCAATTCATAAGACTCGCCGCTGGCCTGGTTCAGCACGGTTAGGCCGCGCACTTGGCGACCTTGGTTACGCTCTTCAATCAAGACATCGGTCACGCGCTGCTCAAAGCGAATCTCACCGCCTAGCACGATGATTTGCTCACGCAGGTTTTCAACCACTTTCACCAGTTTGAAAGTGCCAATGTGTGGGTGGGCATCGACCAAAATCTCGGGTGGCGCGCCGGCTTTGACAAACTCATCCATCACCTTGCGGCCCAAAAAGCGCGGGTCTTTGATCTGACTCCAAAGCTTGCCATCCGAGAAAGTGCCCGCGCCGCCCTCGCCAAATTGCACGTTGGATTCGGGGTTGAGCACATGTTTGCGCCACAGGCCCCAAGTGTCTTTGGTGCGCTCACGCACTTTTTTGCCGCGCTCCAGCACGATCGGTTTGAAGCCCATTTGCGCCAATATGAGCGCCGCAAAAATGCCGCAAGGCCCAAAGCCGACCACCACGGGGCGAACTTCCAGGTCGAGTGGGGCCACGCCGACCGGGTAGTAGCCCATGTCAGGCGTGGAGCTGATGTGGGGCTGGCCTTGGCACTTAGTCAGAAGTGCAGGCTCTTGAGAGGGGTCAACCAGCGACAGGTCAACGATAAAGACGGCCAGCAGTTCTGCCTTTCGGGCGTCAAAGCTGCGTTTGAAGACGTGCAGGCTGGCAATGGCGCTGGGGTCAATGCCCAGTGCTTGGCTGCACAAGCGCGTTAAAGCTTCAACGGGATGTGGCGCCGGTGCGCGGTCAGCCTCAGTCTCAGCCGGCGCATCGGTGGCGCGGCGTTCATTGACTGGCAGGGCGGATAAGGGCAGTTTGAGTTCTGTGAGTCGGATCATGAGTGTAAAAGTCCATGGCTTGTAGTTATCAAGCAGGGTTGGATGTTTAAGCGGGTAAAAAACCTTCAACGGACAAATAGCGCTCACCCGTGTCGTAGTTAAAGCCCAGCACGGTCGCCCCTGCGGGCAGATCGGACAGCTTTTGGGCGATGGCGGCCAATGTGGCGCCACTGGAAATACCCACCAGCATGCCCTCTTCGCTGGCGCAGCGTCTGGCCATTTCACGGGCGGGTTCAGCATCGACTTGAATCACGCCATCGAGCAGGGAGGTGTGCAGGTTTTTCGGGATGAAGCCGGCGCCAATGCCCTGAATGGGGTGTGGCGCGGGGGAGCCGCCTGAAATGACGGGAGAGGCCACCGGTTCTACCGCATACACCTTCAGGTTTGGCCACTTGGCCTTGAGCACCTGCGCGCAACCGGTCAGGTGGCCGCCGGTGCCTACGCCGGTGATCAGCGCGTCAATGCCATCGGGGAAGTCCGCGATGATTTCCAGGGCGGTGGTGCGCACATGGGCGTCGATGTTGGCGGGGTTCTCAAACTGCTGGGGCATCCAGGCGTCGGGCGTCGCTTCAACGAGTTCCATGGCGCGGGCAATGGCGCCTTTCATGCCTTTTTCACGCGGGGTCAGGTCAAACGAGGCGCCGTAAGCCAGCATCAGGCGGCGACGCTCGATCGACATACTGTCGGGCATGACCAAAATAAGTTTGTAACCTTTGACGGCCGCGACCATCGCCAGCCCAACGCCGGTGTTGCCGGAGGTGGGCTCGATGATGGTGGCGCCGGGTTTTAAGGCTCCACTTTTTTCAGCAGCCTCCACCATGGCCAGCGCAATGCGGTCTTTGATGGAGCCACCGGGATTACTGCGCTCAGATTTGATCCACACGTTGTGCCCCGGTCCAAACAGGCGGTTGATGCGCACATGGGGCGTGTTGCCAATGGTTTGCAGAATGTTGTCAGCTTTCATGAACGGCTCCTAGGGTGCTGGTGAAGTGTGGGCGATAAAGTCGCTATTTTCAGCGAGTTCAAGCGTGAATTTGAGTGTGGGGGCATTAAAAAATGCACTTAACCCCCCGATAATAGAGGGGTGAAGCCTGCCAGACTGTCGCTGGTGCAAGCCGCAAGGACGGTGCTTAGGCACTGGGTGGAAACACCGCACTGGAGGAACGTCCGGACTGCACAGGGCAGCGTAGCAGCTAACGGCTGTCCACTGAAAGCCATTCACGCAAGTGAGCGGTATAAGGTGAGGATTAGAGCAACAGAGACGAGCCGCTTTAGTGCGGGTGAAACGGGCAATCTCTACGCGCAGCAATACCAAGTAGGCCAACGTTGACGGGGCCCCCGGAGTTGGCGGGTAGGTAGCACCGAGCTGTTGGGTGACCAACAGCCCAGATTAATGACAGTCACTTGGCATGCGGTCGCAAGACCGGGTGCCTTGCACAAAATCCGGCTTATCGGCGGGCTTCACACTTTTTAACCACGGCAGTCTGACCAGACTGCCGTTTGCCGCATCAACCCCTGGCCAGCAAGGCTTGGCCCAGCGCAAACACCGAGTTGGGCACACTCGTCTTCAGCGGCTCAGGCTTGGGCTTCTTGAAGACACCCCGGTTGGTGGTCTTTTGCGGCTCGACCTGAACGCCTTTGGCGCGTTGCTGCAGCACCAAACTGCGCAGGTTGATGGACTGCATGTAGTCCTCCATTTTGGAGTTCAGGCTGTCCCACAAATCCTGCGTGATGTCTTGTGCCAAGACCTCCGTCGGGCGGGGTACGTCCAGCTCAGCCTCCACCGCGCCAATGATGTCAGCAACCGTGACGCTGTCAGCCCGAT
>Ga0114974_10004362_pt1 | contig 10575 bp, 10 predicted proteins | sample S_130206_EF_Meta_FD_87318 | JGI IMG/M metagenome (GOLD analysis project Ga0114974, IMG submission 87318) | Freshwater microbial communities from Lake Simoncouche, Canada to study carbon cycling - S_130206_EF_MetaG | ecosystem: Environmental > Aquatic > Freshwater > Lake | place: Lake...
AACTTTCACGTAGCGCCTTGCCGCGCAACAAGGTTTTTTATGCAAGTCTTTTCTGACACAGCTGCCATCGACGTATCGGACATCACCCCTTATCTTGGCAAGCTGATTCGCTTCAGACGCGATTTGCACGCGCACCCTGAGTTACGCTTTGAAGAAGTGCGCACCTCAGACCAAGTGGCTGCTTACTTGCAAGAACTTGGCTTGACCGTGCATCGTGGCATGGGCAAAACGGGGGTTGTTGGCACCCTGCGTGGAACAGGTGCCCAGTCGGGCGACACCGCACGCGTGCTGGCCTTGCGCGCAGACATGGATGCCTTGCCTGTTACTGAGCTCAACCAGTTTGAACACGTGAGTACCAACGTTGGGCGCATGCACGCCTGCGGCCACGATGGGCATACTTCGATGCTGCTTGGTGGTGCCACGCTACTGGCGGCGAACCCTAACTTTAACGGCACCGTACATTTTATTTTTCAACCAGGCGAAGAAGGCGGCGCTGGTGCGCGCGCGATGATTGAAGACGGTTTGTTTGATAAATTTCCGGCCAAAGCGGTGTTTGCCTTACATAACTGGCCCGTGCTGCCTGCCGGGCAAATGGGGGTTCGCGTTGGCCCCATGATGGCTGCAGCCAACCGCTTTGAAATTCGCATCAGCGGCAAAGGCGGCCATGCAGCCCAGCCACATCACAGCATTGATCCGATTCCAGTGGCTTGCACCGTCGTGGGTCAATTACAAACCCTTGTGTCGCGTGGCACCGATCCTTTGGATAGCGCAGTGGTCACTGTTGGCAAAATTGAATCCGGTACCGTCGAAAATATTATTCCCAACGAAGCCGTCATTTCTGGCACGACGCGCGCCTTAACTCAAGAAACGTTAAACCGGTTAACCGAAGGCCTTGAACGTATCAGCAAGCACATCGCTGCAGCCCACGGCGCGACGGCAACGTACATCCACAAGCCAGGCTACCCGAGCACCGACAACCATCCCAAAGAAGCGCAGTTCATGGCGAAGATGATGGCAGCGACGGTGGGCACCGAAAATACCTTCGACAACATTCTGCCAGCCATGACTGCCGAAGACTTTAGCTTTATGTTGCTCAAAGTACCTGGCGCGTACGGTTTTATTGGCAATGGTAAGGGTGGCAAACCTGGCATTGGGTTGCACAACGCGGCCTATGACTTTAACGACGACATTCTGGGCGTAGGTGCCCAGTTTTGGGATCGCCTCGCGCGTGAGTGGTTTAAAACTCAGGCTGTTTGATGCGACTACTCAGAACTGCACTGGTTGCCGCAGCGGTTTGGGCTCCTCTGATCGCGTGCGCGCAGACTCAAACTCCGGCCACCCCGGTCTGGCCCACTAAAGCGATCAAAATTATTGTGACCTACCCCACCGCCGGGGTTAGCGATAACGCCACGCGCGTACTCGCCGAACGTCTGACTAAATCGTTAGGGCAACCGGTATTGGTTGAAAATCGCGCGGGGGCAGGCGGCACAGTTGGCGCAGATGTTGTCGCCAAAGCGGCGCCAGATGGCTACACCATTGGTTTTGCGGGCATCAGTGCTTTCTCGATTGGCCCCCATGTCATGAAAGTTAATTACGACAGCTTGAAAGATTTTTCAGCAGTCGCTGCGGCCACCTGCTCTACGCTTAAAGCTTAACGGGCTCGAGCAATCTGCGCACCCTCATCACCAAGATCCCAAAACAAGCCTGCCATTAACTGCAGTGACTCGCGCGCGACTGAGCCGAGCATATGTTCGTTTGGGGCGTGTTGCGAGCACGCTGCGTAGGAGTGCGGTACCCATACGGTTGGCAAACCCAAGATCTTAGAGAACGCGTCGTTCGGTAAGGTGCCGCCCAAGTTTGGCAAGACATCGACTGTTTTACCCGTGCTGCGCGTAATGGATGCCGCCGCCATTTTGACCCAGGGATTATCGGGATCCAAGCGCGTCGCTTCGGCCGCCTCGCCACGACTGGCCGCTGCATCCACATCCGTGAAACCATGCGCATCAAGATGGTCTCGAATATGCTTTAGAAAATTCTCGTTATCGCTACCTACGACATAACGCAACTGACAAAACGCAATGGCGTAACCGGGGATCGCGTTCACTGGCGCCTCTGGATTGCCGGTTTTAAAAGCAAGGGTTTCAAAGGTGTTCCAGGCAAACACGCGCTCGGCCTGGGTCAGACCCGGCTCGGCCCAGTCGGGATCGATCTCGGGATCATTGGGCCCGCCGCCCACCTCAATATTGGCGAGTGCCTGTTTAACGTTTTCAGGCAACGAACTCGGTAACAGTTTAGGAACCAGAATGCGCCCTTTCGCGTCGACCATCGAGGCAATCGCATGTGCCAGACGAATACCAGGGTTACGCAGCAATCCGCCCCAGTTACCTGAGTGATGTGCACCTTGGCGCAGATTTAATTTCAACTCAAAGTTAAACGCACCGCGGGAGCCTAAAAATAAAGTTGGGCGCGAGGCTGATACCCGCGGGCCATCCGAAGCTAAAAACAAATCCGCCTTCAATAAGTCACCATATTGTTCGCACACTTCACGCAACCCAGGTGAACCCATTTCTTCGCCCATCTCGATTAAGAGTTTGATGTTGTAGCCTAAGCGCCCTGCGCGTGCACTGATCACTTGTTCTAGTGCCGCAAGGTTAATCGTGTGCTGACCTTTGTTGTCAGCTGTACCGCGGCCATACCAGCGATCACCTTGAATATTCAAGGTCCACGGCGCCAAGCCTTCATTCCATTGGGGTGCATAGCCACGCACCACATCACCATGACCGTAACTCAACACGGTGAAGTCCGACCCTTGCTCAAGCCGCTCTGCCACTAAAAAGGGGCCGCGATCTTCAATTGGATTCGGGATAATTTTGCAGGTAAAGCCCATCGTCTTTAAGTAGGGCGTGAGCTCTTGCGTGAGGTATGACGTGAGGATCTCGACCTTACCCGGCTCTTGACTCTCTGTGGCCATTCCGACGCGGCGCGCGAGCGTCGTTTGAAAGTGGCCTTGATCAAAATAGGCAGTAGCGAGATCGATGGATTGTTGGCGGCTCATAGAAGTCTCACGTAAATTTTATTCGGTGTAAAAATATCAAAAATGATGAATGCTTAATGATAGGTCACTGAACCTTGATTCGGCATTAAATCCCTTAGCGCCTGTTCACTCGTCTCGCGCTGACCAATCGCGGTCACGTCAAACCATTGGGCACGACGCGATAACTCAGTCAACAGTTGAGAAACGCCCAAGCCCAAGTGCGCTGATAGGTTTAGATTGACGGGTTGCAAGGGCTCAATCAAAAAAGTAAAGGTCAACCCGGTATCCGTTTGCTGGCAAGCCGCATTGTTGACCAAGATCGCAGCATGCCCAACATTCAACAAATTGCCCTCTGGCGCGCGCTCTTCAAACGGCGTTGTGTCTTGACCAATTTGCCCCATCGCCGCGGGCGGCGCATTTGCGACTGCCTCTGTATGCGGGGCAGTCGCCGCGGCAGGCGAAATGCGCTGCAACAAAACCGAAAGACTGTCGAGCATGAAGCGCACAATTCGTCGCGTTAGTACCAACGTCAAGTGTTGCTCAACCCCCATATTGATCCGCAAAACCATCCGGTCTTCAATATCGATATAGTTGAGCTGTAACTGAGAGATTTCCATAGGCTCGATTTAAAAAAAACACAACAACACCCTAAAGCAGGCCCCAGGCGACAAACGCTCGAACCAAACTTGGTTAATAATAGCCTGCGCGGCCAACTGACTGAACTAGAACTCAAACGAACGACCGTGTTGGCTGCCTATCCGTTTAACCTTTAAACCCTTGCCAGATGACCAACAGCGTCTACCGAATCGTCACTGTAGTGGGTGCCGCCCAAATTATTTCGCATGCGGGCGCCTATTATTTGGCCGCAGTAATCGCGATCCCCGCGAGCATTGAACTTGCGATTTCAAGTGCGACGGTATACGCCGGCCTGTCTCTCGCCCTGGCCGTCTCAGGGATTGCGGGCCCCACGGCCGGGAAACTCGTGGATCGCTTTGGCGGGCGACCCGTGCTGATTGCCTCTAACTTATTGCTAGCAGCCGGGCTTTCGCTGCTGGCGCTTGCTCAAGGACTGGGCCTGCTTTTACTGGCTTACGCGGTATTGGGGCTAGGCATGGCGACCGGCATGTTCGAAGTCGCCTTTGCCGCGGTCGTCCGAATATTCGGTAAAAAATCACACAACGTACTCGTTGGGGTCACGATGGTCGCAGGCTTTGCCAGCGTGGCAGGGTGGACCATCTCGGTGTTTGTCGAAGCGCGCTACGGTTGGCGTGGAGCCTGTTGGTTTTGGGCCGCCATGAACGTGTTGGTCGCGCTGCCCTTGAACACCTTGATTCCCCGCGCCTCTGACAGCACCGACGCGACAACACCTACCGAGGCAAAGAATCAAGCCGCAGAGGTCAGTGCGGTACCAGATGACGCTAAGCGTGAAAAATACATCACCGTACTGCTGGCCTTTGTTTTTGCTTCAAGCGGCTTTATCAGCATGGGCATGATGTCTCATCTGCCGCGTTTGTTAGAGGGGGTTGGCGTACCGCTTGTCGTTGCCTTTTCGATTGGCGCGCTTGTGGGCCCTGCTCAGATTTCAGGCCGCATCCTCGACTTCACCTTTTTAAGACGGCTACACCCCTTAATCGGCACCCGCATTGCAGCGCTCGCTCACCCGCTAGGTATCGCTGCACTGGTCGTTTTAGGCGCCCCCTTTGCCGCGCTCTTTGTCATTTTGCATGGCCTGGGCAACGGCATTCTGATCATCGCCAGAGGAACCCTACCCTTGGCCCTATTTGGTCCCCAGGGCTTTGGACGCCGTCAAGGTTGGCTCACCATGCCCGCCAAATTCGCCCAAGCGATCGCTCCCTTCGCGTTTGGTCTAGCGTTAACGCAATGGGGTACTGGCGTACTGTGGCTCACCTTCGGACTCGCCTTGTGCAGCTTTGGGGCGCTTTGCATGATCGCGAGCAAACCACGCAATTCTTAGCCAAACGTTCGGTGCGTTTGAACCAATTACGTAAATTGGGCACACTACGCCCTTAACAAATAGAACGCCTTACCAGGAGACCGCAGCCACCATGATGCTGCTTGAACACGACGCCAAGGTTTTACTGGCGCAATTTGGTATTTCAATCCCGGATGGCGTACTCGCCAATCGCTCGACTCAACCAGCAGTGAGCTACCCATGCTTTGTCAAAGTACAGATCCCGGTGGGCGGGCGTGGCAAAGCAGGCGGTATCGTCAAAGCAAACAATCCGCCCGAACTTGAGCAGGCTCTGCACAAACTGGTGGGTACGACGGTGCGTGGCCATCGGGTACACGAGTGCCGCATTGAGCAGCCCGCCTCGGGGCAAGAGTGCTACATCAGCCTAATGCTTGATCCCTCTTCGGGCAAAGTCATTATTTTGATGTCAGCGCAAGGTGGTATCGACGTTGAGCAACATTCCGCCGCTGGTGCCATGCTGCAGCAGCAAGCCAACTTTGAAATCAGCGCAGTGAAGCTTGCCGCCGAACAACTGGCTCAACGGCTACCAGCCTTTGCGCAAGCCGCTTTAACCCAAGCGGCGTTTCAACTGTGCGACGCTTTATTTAAGCTTGAGCTCACCCTAACTGAAATCAACCCACTCTTCGTTCAACCCGACGGCAGCTGGATCGCCGGTGACGCAAAACTGGTCGCTGATGACAATGCCATCGAACGCCAACCGCTCTTACTCGCCCTATTAAAAGAGCGCGGTCATGCCTATCCTGAGGCCTCTCTTAAAATCGATCACGGTTTTGATTTTGTTCGACTCGACGAAGATGGCGATGTGGGTATGCTGACCACTGGTGCGGGCTTAAGCATGCAACTTGTCGATGAACTGACGCGCCGCGGCTGTAAGCCGTTTAATTTTGTGGATATTCGCACCGGTCAATTTCGAGGTGAACCTACGCGCTTGATTCAAGTGCTTCGCTGGATTGGTGAAGGTAAAAACGTCAAAGTCATTTTGATGAATTTCTTTGCTGGCGTCACCGATTTAGCCGAGCTTTCACGCTTGATCTTAATTGCGCTCGAACAAACACAGGATATCAAAATTCCAATTGTGATTCGCTTAATTGGCAATGGCCTTGAAGCCGCCATTCAAACGCTCACAAACGCCAATGCCTCATTGGTTGTCGAAACTGATTTAGAGAAAGCGGTCGACCAAGTCGTCGCACTCGCAACGGGGAAAGCAGCATGACAACTCCTCTCTTCCCCAATGATCCCTTAGCACTTTTATTTGATCCGACGGCTGCCTTGCCCACCATTGTGCAGGGCATTACCGGCCGCATGGGTCGCAAGCACGCTGCCTTGATGCGCGCCTACGGTACGGATATCGTCGGTGGCACTGCCCCCGCCGGCAGCAAGTCGGCTGACTTGAAAGACGTAGACGGTGCGCCTGTGTTTCGGTCTTGCGCTGAAGCCGTCAAGGCAACCGGTGCCGTGGCCAGCGTGGCCATGGTGCCCCCCTTTGAAGTGTTGGCAGCCATCAGCGAAGCCGTTGCTGGCGGCATCAAACTGATTGTGACCGTGACCGAGGGCATGCCCGTGGCCGATGCAATCCGGGCTCGCGCTTTGGTGCAGCAAGCCGGCGCACGCTGGGTGGGCGCCTCAACCCCGGGCGTCGCTGTTCCGGGTCGCACCAAGCTTGGTTTTATTCCGTCAGTCTCTTTACACCCAGGCTCGGTAGGCGTCATCGCAAAAAGCGGCACTCTGTCGTACGAAACCAATCACCGATTAGTGGATTGCGGCCTTGGGCAAAGCGTATGGATCGGTGTAGGCGGCGACGCTTGTAAGGGCACACGGTTCGCTGAAGTGCTGCCTTTTTTTAATGCAGACCCGCGCACCAAGCAAATCGTTTTAGTGGGCGAAATTGGTGGTTCTGAAGAAGAAGAGTTTGCACAGGCATTAATTGATACCCGCTGCACCAAGCCCACGTACGCAGTGATTGCCGGACATGGCGCGCGCGAAGGCGTGGTGATGGGGCATGCGGGCGCAGTGGTGCATGGCAATACGGGCACCTTTGACGCAAAAAAACGTGCGCTCGAAGGCGCAGGGGCACGCGTTTTTGCCAGCGTCGACGACTTGATCAAAGCGATGCTCGCCGCGCATTAAACTAACTTCACTTTAGACAGACCAATCAAGGATTGAGTAGCATGGATTTCAAACTCAGTGACAGTCAACGGCAATATGTTGAAGCGGTTCGCGCACTTGCTCAAAACGATTTCAAACCACGCGCCGCAAAATACATGGACGGCACGTTTCCGTGGGAAAACATGAAACAGCTTGCCCAGATCGGCGTGCTGGGCATGACGGTCTCTGAGCAATACGGTGGCTTAGGCTTGCCTGTGTTTGAAACCGCGTTGATCCTGGAAGAGATCGCCAAAGTTTGCTACCCCACCGCCATGGCAGTACTGGGCGAAGCCGGCGTACAAACTCGCATCATCGAAACTTACGCACCCGACTCAATCAAAAACAATATTCTGCCAAAAGTTTGTTCAGGTGACGCGATTTTGTCGATCTGCATGACAGAGCCTCACGCTGGCACCGATGTCAGCAGCTATCGCACTAACACCCGTTTGCATATGAATCATGCAACCGTTAATGGCGTCAAAACCTTGATTAGTCGTGCTCAAGAGGCTGCCATGTTTGTCGTGTTCACACGCGTCGATGATCAACCTGGGCGAGAAGGCATTGGTTGCGTCTTGATCGAAGGCGGCACACCAGGCCTCGAAGTGACTGCCAGTTATCACACCATGGGTGGCGAGTACTTGCACGAAGTGCGCTTTGATAACGTCGAAGTCCCGCTCGAGAACGTTGTTTTAAAAGAAGGCGGCTTTCGCAAGCTCATGAGCGCCTTTAACACCCAGCGTTGCCTGAATCCTAGCATCTCGTTGGGCCTGGCTGAAGGCGCCTTTGAAGAGGCGGTTAACTACACACGCAATAGACCAATCTTTGGCAAAACGCTCACTGATTTTCAAGGTCTGCGCTGGAAACTTGCCGAGATGTATCGCGACATCGAAGCGGCCCGTAGCGTGCTGTATCGTGCCTGCGCTTCGGCCAATCCTTTCCCGGATCCCTTTTTAGCAGCGGTCGCCAAAATCACCTGTAACGAAATGGCGTTGCGTGTGACCAATGACGCCTTGCAATTACATGGCGGCTACGGATTCACCGATGAATATCCGGTATCACGCCTGTATCGCGGTGCACGCTATGGCTCGTTAGGCGGCGGGGCCACCGAAACACTCAAAGATTTAATCGCCAAGCGGATTCTTGATGGCATGGATCCAACCGAAGGGATTCTTTCCTTTAACAACTTTTGATCGCCTCAATGAGCCAACCATTTAGATTCGTTAAAGTGCTGCGCTTTGTTGCAACGATACTGCTGCCTCTGGCATTCTTTGCACAGACAGCGCAGGCTCAAACAAGGCAGGTGGCTGACCCACAGGTTGCCGCCAGTCAATACCCCACGCGCACAATCAAGATGCTGGTCGGATTCCCGCCGGGCGGGCCCAACGATCAATTAGCGCGTTTACTCGCCCTACGTTTATCAGAACGCCTGAAACAGTCTATTGTGATCGAGAATAAACCAGGCTCAAGCGGCGAGATTGCCGCCACGCAAGCCGCCGCGGCGCAGCCTGATGGCTACACGCTCTTGTTCGGCTCAAGCGGCGCCTTGACGATCAGCCCTAGTCTGAACAGCAAACTCGCTTACGACCCGCTTAAAGACCTGACTCCGATCTCGATGGTGGCGCTCAACCCAATGTTGCTGGTGGTGTCGCCTAAGTCTGGCATCACCAGTCTGCCGGATCTGATCACGCGCGCCAAAGCCCAGCCAGGCAAGCTGACCTTTGCGTCGGCGGGCACCGGTAGCCCGACCCACCTTTCCGGTGAGTTGTTTCGAGATATGGCAGGCATCGACCTATTACATGTCCCGTATAAGGGCGGCGGCCCAGCCATGAACGACGTCATGTCAGGCGAAGTCGACATTTATTTTGCGGGCCTGTCTACCGCGCTACCGCTGGTCAACGCCGGCAGGTTGCACGCGCATGCGATCACGACGAGCAAACGTTCAGATACCGTGCCGAATCTGCCCAGCATTAGTGAGTTCGGTTTTCCAAACTATTCAGCCATCATCTGGTATGGCGTCTTGTCGCCTGCGGGCCTGCCACAGCCCATTGTGACCATGCTGCGCGAGCATATTTTGGTCATCATGAACATGCCCGAATTTCGCAAACAACTATCAGACTCAGGCGCCGAAGTCTTTGATCAAGGCCCGGCTGAATTCAAAGCCTTTATGAAAGAAGATTTAGACAAGTGGGCCAAAGTCATTGCCGCCACGAAAGTCACTAAATAAATAGGCACTCAACATGAATACCGATCCGCGCACTGACCTCGAGCACAAGCCAGCCGCGAAGAGCAAGCCATGGCTCAAAACAGATTTCTCTTTTTTTGAAATGATCACGTTGCGCTGGGCCGATAACGACGCCTATGGTCACATTAACAACGCGCACTACTATTCGTTTTTTGACACGGCGGTGGATGCATTTTTATTGCACCACGCACTACGTCAGCTGATCACAGGTCACTACCAAACCTTGGTGGTGGCCTCAGAATGCAGATATTTCAGCCAAGTGTCTGCGCCAGGCACCATACGCGTGGGCGTGCGCCCCGGGCGCTTAGGCCGCAGTTCAACAACCTATGAAGTCGCTGTCTTTACCGACGACTCAAACGAAGCGGCTGCGCAGGGTTTGTTTGTGCACGTTTGTGTTGAAAAGCAAAGTCAACGCCCAACCGAAACACCCAAAAATTTTCGTGAGGCACTTCAAGGGCTAGTCGCGGGCCAATAGCGATCGCGTAAGATTTTTTTATAAAGCTTTCCGGTGGGATGACGCGGCAGCTCAACAGCAAAATCAATGCTACGCGGGCATTTAAAGTCAGCCAACTGTTCTCGACAATAAGCGATGAGTTCGGCTGCTAGGCTATCACTGCCGTTCTGATCTTTAACCAGCTGAACAACGGCCTTTACTTCTTCGCCAAAATCCAGATTGGGAATTCCGAAAACAGCAACATCTAATACCAGCGGATGACCGATTAGCACGGCCTCGATTTCTTGAGGATAAATATTGATCCCCCCAGAAATGATCATGAAGGCCTTACGATCGACTAAGTACAAATAACCTTCAGCGTCAAGACGCCCGATATCACCGAGCGTTGTCCAACCCAACGCATTGCGCGTCTCAGCTGTTTTTGCCACATCGCCGTGGTACTCAAATTTTGGGCCCTCAGAAAAATAGACAAGACCCGTAGCGCCTACCTCGAGTACGCACCCCTCGTCATCGCAGATATGTGCCACCCCGAGTGCAGCCTTACCCACTGAGCCTTGATGTAACAACCACTCAGCACTCGTAATTGAACAAAAGCCATTATTTTCGGTACCCGCGTAATACTCATCAATCACGGGCCCCCACCAATCAAGCATCTGCAACTTGACATCGATTGGGCAAGGCGCGGCCGCATGAATCGCCCGCTTCAT
>Ga0114974_10004364_pt1 | contig 10574 bp, 9 predicted proteins | sample S_130206_EF_Meta_FD_87318 | JGI IMG/M metagenome (GOLD analysis project Ga0114974, IMG submission 87318) | Freshwater microbial communities from Lake Simoncouche, Canada to study carbon cycling - S_130206_EF_MetaG | ecosystem: Environmental > Aquatic > Freshwater > Lake | place: Lake...
GATCTTGCGTAGCACCACGCTTGATCCTGGCACGTGGTCTCCGATCGGCACGGTGACAGGGACCACCGCTGCCACTATCACGTTTACTGACACTTCTCCACCCACTGCTAAAGCGTTTTATAAACTCGCCTATAATTGGTCCACGCCGTGAATTCTATTAGAAATAACAAATAAAAATGATGAAACAACATACACCTTTGTCGGCTATTTTCGGATTACTTGCCATCTTTGGAGCCGACTTGGCGTCTGCCCACATCAGCTACACAAACCGTGATTTCGGCATTCTTCAAGGTGGCGGCAATCTGGAAACAAAACCTTCGATCGCGATCACCAACATTTCTAGCGACTTTGGCTGGGCGGCGACCACAGATGCGAACTACGGCGATAGTCACCGAACCCGCGCCTTTCGCTTTCAGTTGGCAAACGCGGGCATCGTCACTCTTTCCGTGCAGTCGAACACCGCGGGATTTCTACCCGGTTTTTCGATTTATTCGGGGTTGTCCCACCTTGCACCTGTTGCCTTGGCGCACGATAGTTCAGCTTTGTCATTGGAAATTTTGGGCGAACTTTCCGGGCCATTGAAAGCTGGTGTGCTCTTCGGATTAGGAAATTGGGAGATCGGGAATGATCCGGCCTATAACATCCACGGGGATCCTCTCAGCGGTATCACAGTGCCCGCGAGTCGCCGATCATTCTCCTACATGGGAAATGCAGCGGACGGCACGTCGGGGAACTACGGAGTGACTGCCGGAATCAATGGCGACGGAATCGCAGACGGCTTCGTCACTGGGACTTTCAGCCTGCCCGCCGGGGACTACTCGGTCTTTGTCGGTGGGGCGAACATCTCTACGGAAGGACCACCACCTGCCATTCCTGGAACTTACGCCAACTACGCGTCAACACTGACTCTATCAACCGTTCCAGAACCCTCCAACTATTTACTGATCGGTTTGACGGGGCTTGGGCTTGCGTTCCTTCGCAGGCGTTGAGTCCAAGTGCTCGGGTTACTTCGTGGCTGACTCGGAGAGCTTTTCGATGATCCGGTCACGGACGGGTTCTTCAATGATTTTGGCATCTGCCAAGTCGCGAGTGAGTTGTTTGGCGGCAGCAATCTCGATATCGCTGGGAACTCGATTTTCGATTTGAGGCGGGCGGATTTCAAGATTGGCGATGACTTTGTCGATACCCGGTGAGATGGATGGATCGATGAGGTTGGCGATGACTGGTTTTTTTCCGGCAGTGGGTCCACCTGCTAGAGTTGGAAGTGATCCATCTCTCATCGATTCTAGAGTGTGGAAGTCCGCCTTGTAGCCGAGTTTGAGGAAATTCTCATAGTTGCTGCCAAGGCTGGAGCGGATGATTTTCTCGCGGGGTGTGGGTTCATAGGGATTGGTGTTTGAATTGAAAAACACCTCCTCGATGCCGAGTCCGCGGTCGATGGCTGTCTCGGGTGGGATGCCGAGTTGGTTCGCCTCTGCGATTAGTGCTATCGCACGAATCAAAGTTTTTTGTGCGTCTTCTTGATAGAATTGCTTGAAGAATGAACTGTCACTCGAGATGGATTTAAGTTCCGCGATGATAGCAGATTGGCGCTGCTTCTTTTTGATATATTTGATACCCGAGAGGATCGCAAATAGTACGACAATTAAAAAAATTGTTCTTGTTAGAATGTAACGAATGTTCGGTGATTCCATATAATGTTAGGTCCAGATCGATTTGGGTTTCTTTGGCTCTTTGGCGGGGGCTTCGAAGATTTTGCGCTCGCGGCTGTTGAACATGGCCTCTTCACGGGTGATGAGGTTGGAATTCAAAAGGTGGGTGATGCTGTCGTCGATGGTGCGGTTGCCCTCTTTGTGACCGATTTCCATCAGACCGACGATTTGTTCGAGTTTGCGCTCGCGGATGCAGTTGCGAATGGCGTGGTTCGGTCGTAGCACTTCCGAGGCGAGGATTCGACCTTGTCCGTCGGCACGAGGGATGAGGCGTTGGCAAATAATCCCTTCAAGTGAACCGGAGAGTTGAGTGATGATTTGTTGCTGTTGGTCGGATGGGAAGACGTCGACAATGCGGTCGATAGTTTGTGGGGCATCCGGGGTGTGAAGCGTGGCAAGAACGAGGTGGCCGGTTTCCGCAGCAGTTAGAGCAATGCGGATGGTGTCGAGATCGCGGAGCTCCGAGATGACAATGACGTCAGGATCTTGGCGAAGTGATTGGCGCAAGGCGCGGGGAAAGCTACGGGTGTCACTGCCGATTTCGCGTTGTTTGATGAGGCAGGATGCGTGTTGGTGAATGAACTCGATGGGATCCTCCAAGGTGATGATCACGCCATTGCGAGTCTCCGCGATGCGGCGGACCATGGAAGCCAAGGTGGTGGATTTCCCAGCGCCGGTGATGCCGGTGACAAGAATGAGGCCGCTGCGTAAGTTGCAAAACTCATGGATGACTGGGTGATGGCCCAGGTTTTCGAGATCAGGAATATCCTGCTTGATGAAACGAAATGATGCCTCGGCATGACCGCGGGCCATATGAACATTTCCACGAAATCGGCCGACACCTTCAATTTGCAATGCATAGTCGAGTTCCAACTCTTCTTCGAGACTGGAGCGTTGTGATTCGCTGAGAGTGTCGAGGATTAAATCTCTAACGGTGATGGGATCTAAAACTTCTTGGTCGAAGGGAACGATCGAGCCATTCACGCGGGCGCAGGCGGGAGCCCATGCGCTGAGATGAAGATCGGAGCCGCCGAGTGTGACGGTGTGACGAAGATATTCAGTAATGTCGCTGGTCATGGCGTGATAGGGTTATTAGGAAATTCCTCGCATTGCGCGATCATAATCCTGGGGTCGGGCACAGGCGCCGCGTGCGATGTCGGAATCGAGATAACCTTGTTTGACTGAAGCGACGAGATATTCAAGACGCGAGCAGTTGGTAGCTTCGGTGGATTTCAGCAAATGATCTTGAAGGTCGGTGAGGCGGTTTTCGATAATCCAGCGGCGAGTACCAGCTTCGTTTTGCATGTATTCGAGAGCAGGGAAGAGTCCGCCCCCAAGACGAGGCAGAAGTTGCTGCGATAGGACTCCAATCAACTGGGAGGCTAGCAGGTTGAGAGCTCCAGTGCTTTCTATTCCGATGAGGTGAGAGAATCGTTCAAGAGTTTCCACCACACTGCTGCTGTGAAGCGTGGATATCACTAGATGACCAGTTTCCGCAGCATGTAGGGCAGTGATAGCGGTTTCAGAATCACGGATTTCTCCCAGAAAAAGAACATCAGGACTTTGGCGCAATGCTGAACGAAGCGCGTTAGAAAAGTTGATGGAATCTTGTTGGATTTCTCGCTGAGAAAAAAGGGATTGACCGTTAGTGAAAATAAATTCGATTGGATCCTCGAGCGTTACGATGTGGCGAGACAGGTTCTGATTGATCCATTCCAAGCATGACGCAACTGTCGTTGATTTCCCTGATCCAGTTGGACCTGTGATGAGGATAAGTCCAAACCGGCGTTGAAGCCAATTTTCTATCAGATTACTTGGAAGTCCGAGTTGAACCAGTGGTGGGATGTCGTTACGAATGGGTCGCAACACTGCTGCCAGACGGCCAAGCGTATGATATAAATTCACGCGTAATCGCCCGCCACCTGGAACGTTCCATGAGATATCCATTTCAAGTGTGGTCGCGGAATCCACACCACAAGATTTCCAAAATTCCTCCAGAGCCCCTCGAGGGATCGGACCGGGATGAAGAATCAACACATCACCATCACGGCGGATGCGAGGGGGTTCGTCTTCGATCAGAAAGATGTCTGTCGCGGCATCCGCAAATGCGTCGCGAATCAGTTGGTGGAGAGCATTAGCCATAAATTTTGACTCCAGTTGGAATCTCTTCGCTTGTAGAAAATTCGTTGCTGGGGTTGAAGCGAAAACGTCCAGAGTTCTATTTTAGTCCACAGAGCCTATTGCGAAATGTAGAGTTGTTTCGCTCCCAAGACCCATCAGGCGTGGTGAAGAAGAATCGAATTCGCCGCAAAGTGATCTGATAGAATGTCGGAAACAATTACCATCGGAGTGCCAGGGCGCACCAGATCGTCATTAAGCAGCATTTCACTAACGCGTTGGATGGTTTCCTCGATGTTTGAGGAAAACGGTATCTTGAAAGGTCGGACCCCGCGGGTTAGGGCAAGCTGGCGGCACACACGCTCGGTGGGGGTAAATGCATAAAACCCAGCGGTGCGCGGGCGTAGCATTGCCACGTGGTTCGCGAGTACGCCACGGCGGGTGAGGATGACCAATCGTGCATCGGGTAATGAATCCGCAAGCGTGACCGCTGCACGGGCCGTCTTTTGACGCTCGTCTCGGAGGAGAGCGCTTTGTCCAAATCCATGCCCGCCGACGCGCTCGATGCGGGAGGAAATACGAACCAATGCCTCGACGCATCGCTCTGGATAACGCCCCACCGAAGTTTCGCCGGAAAGCATCAGACAGTCGGCTTCTTCGTAGGCTGCGTTCATCACGTCGGTCACTTCGGCACGGGTGGGAGTGGGGTTAGTGATCATCGACTCCAAGAGCTGGGTGGCGACAATTACGCGGGTTCCGAGTTCGTGGCAGCGCTTGATGATACGACGTTGAAGAATGGGGAGTTCTTCAAACTCGACCTCTGTGCCGAGATCTCCGCGAGCGACCATGATGACATCCGCTTCTTGGATAATGGCGTCGATGTTACGGATGGCTTCTTGGTCCTCGATCTTAGCAACGATTTGTGCTTCGCCTTCTAACGATTTCATGGCATCGCGGAGTTCTCGGACGTGGGCGGAGTCGCGAACGAAGGATCCCGCGATGTAGTCGGCGCGACATTCGACGGCGAGCGCGAGATCTTTGTGGTCTTTTTCAGTTAGAGCTGGAAGATTTAAGCGGACGCCTGGTAGATTTATATGGCGACGGGAGCCCATACTTCCGGGTGTTTTGACGAAACAAAGGACCCGATCTGCCTCAACCACATCAATGCGCATAAGCAGCGCGCCATTATCCACCACCAGAGTGTTGCCTACTGCGACATCGCCCATAAGACCATCGTAGTTTACGGTGGTGGAGATGGGGGTCGTCGCGTCGGCGCCATTTTTACGGAATTCAACGATATCACCCTCGAGAAGATTGTAAGGTTTGTCCAAATCCCCCGTGCGAATCGAAGGGCCAGTGAGATCAAAAAGCACCGCGATGTGGACACCGCGTGATTCAGATTGGCGGCGTACTCGTTTGGCCATTTCGGCAGCCCAATCATGTTTTGCGTGGCTCATATTGAGACGAAAGACATTGGTGCCCTCGTCGATGAGGCGGCCAATCATTTCTTCGGATTCGGTGGCTGGACCGAGAGTGATAATGATTTTAGTTTTGCGTGACATGGTAGAAGCAATAAATGGTGAGACGGTTGGTGAAAAAGTCTTTCCGCTAAAGCAGAAAGCATACCCTTCAGATGCAAAGCAAGCATAAGTCGGTCAAATTTATCGGCTTGTAAGCATGAATTTGTTGAGTGTTAAGGGGTATTCACTTGCCCTCGGGTGACTTTCGCAGATAAAAAACATTGCAGGTTATTGCTGAACAAACTGCCAAAAATCCGTTTTTTAATCCAAACTTGAAACTACATAATGAGTTCCCATTCGACATACCGCGCGCCCAAGAAGAAAAAGCTCCACCAAGATTGGAGGATCATCGTTGCGGCAATCTTGATGATGATCGCTATGATCATGTATGTTTTGACAATGGACGAATCTATTGTGATTGACCCGATGACGCCACGCGCCCCAGCAACGGCCCCAGCTAATCCTTGAACTCTTTTTGAGTTCGCCACTCGTTTTTATGAAAAATCTAGGATTGCCGCTCGACTTCCAAAGCTAGAATCGTTCAATTTCGAATTAATAATCGCTATGAAAACAAAAACATTAATTATATTATCTTTTACCTGTGCGCTTCTTCCTCTAACGTCTTTCGACGCCTCAGCCTATGGTTGCGCACGCGGCGCTGTTGGCGGAGCAAGAGTCGGAGGCTACGGTGGAGTCGGTGTGGGAGGCTATGGAGTTTATAATGCAGGCGGATACGGAGCCTATCCATACGGTGGTTATTATGGAGCTGGATTTGCTGCAGGCGGAGGACCAGCGGCTCTGGTCGGTGGACCTGAGGAAAATCCAGATTATGTGCCGATTCCGCCTGCGCCTCCTGTTAATACGGCGCCTCCAGTAGATCCTATGGATCAAGGAATTCAGTACGGTCCTTATTCTCCCGGAGTTTATAGTCGACCGATCGCGGAGTCCGGAACTCCTTTATGAGCTTCATGAGCCAATGAAATAAAATGGAGATGCCAAAGCAAAGTCTGGCGTTTCTTTCGTAATTCTCACTTAGCCGCGAGGATTTACTCTGATTTTGGATCGTAGATGTTGAACTCGATTCGGTTAAACGCAGTGATCTCGAATTCTGTTTTTCCGAAGTTCTGGCTGGTGCCTGAAATCTTGTTTCCGATGAGACGATCAAGTCGAAAAACCATCGACGACCCGTCGGGAAACCATGCGCGGACATCACCATTTTCACGTTTGCAGCGTTCAAGTTCGACGGGCTTTAAAGCAACCGATCGTAAGGCTTCAATAGGTAATTTCACTTCGCGGAATGGAGTTTTAACATTGATGACTCCATCGACGAAAGAAATAACTTGCCCCTCGATACTGTCACCGTTGCGTAATTCCATCCGCTCGGTGTTAGGCTTTTCATCCGGGTTGCTGGCGTCCGTTTCGTCATCCATACCCTCGGCGTCATCATCTCCGAGATTCCCAAACTGACGAATGCCACCGCGGAGTTGAGGATCGGGTAACTGTCCGACGTCGCCATCCCAAGCGCTAACCTCAATGCGTGAGATTTCCACTGGAAATTCATTTTGAGAGGTGAAATGAATACATCGACTAATATCTGTTAGTATTACATCGGGGTCTGTCCAAACGTCGATAATTTGTCTATCCACAAAGAGGCAAATTTTACCAGATCTTAAGCTTGCGCGGATCTCAATGTGAGCCTTTTTGTTTTCTTGTAGAGTGACTGCGTTTAACGTGTGACCGATGACTTTATTGGATTTGCAATTTCGCAAGTTAATCGAGCGGTTCTGTATAGCCATTTCATATCCTGTCGATGGTCGGTCGCTGGTTAGATCTCCAGAAAAGAAATTCAACTTAAGAATAAAAGAATCATCCCATGCGGCATCGAATGCGATGCTACTTTCGTCGGGAAGATTCACGTTTCTTGCAATGCTACCAGCAGCATTCGATCGAAAACTTGAATTGAGATAACTCCACGCCGGCTTCTCACCCGATTGTTCCCAATCCCCAATGCCCGTTGGCCCGTTATAGATGATGTTGGCTCGTTCGGAAACGCGCACGTCGCGAATCATGAGACGGTTGAATTTGATGCGCCCTGCAAACCAAGTGTCCAGTTCTACTGAGCCTTCAGCGACGGATGCAAGCTGGCCACGAATGATGTCGCCATTTGTCAGGGTGATCGATGCATCATGATTTGCGGTACTTTTAGGCTCATCGGCTGCTATCTTTAAATCCAATACACTTTTGAGAAAAAAAGAGGTATTCCCTGCAAGTGCGGGAGATTTCCAGACAAGCAAATTATTTGTAATAGAATCCAAAAAACCCGAAATTTTATCGTTGTTAGAAAATCGAATTATCCAAGGAGATTTTTCCTTTGCCGTGGCAAATGGAATGGATGTTGCAAGAAGTATGAACATCAGGAAAGTATTCATTCTTTTTCATTGTTAGATTTTGAACTCACACGCTCCAGCGAGATGATTCGAGTCCGCTTGATTTTCAATAAGCCAATTAGCGGATGAATGACGGTGACATATTCGTCAGAGAATATGCAGGAAGAAACGCGAAGCAATCCGTCATCGCTAAGGTGCAACGCAAACAAATGGTCAAGAGTGGATCGTCTGGTCTCCACCTTTTGTTTGAAGAGAACGGCGGTGATATCTTCTTCGTTGAGTACAAGTGGGTCCGTCTGAGAATCGGTCTTGAACTGGTAGAAATTGCCACCGTTTACTCTGGAAATACCTACGATGAGTCCTTCCAAGCGATCATTGTTACGGCAAATCAGACGATCATTTTCGGAGTTTTCAAAGCCCTTGTCGTTCTGGCTATCTTTGTGATCAATTTCGAGGATTTCGATATTCTGGATCTCCTGAGACAGTCCGGTTTCTGCGGAATTCAAAATTGATACACCATTTCCTTGCGGTGAATCTGCGGATGGATCTACGCATGATTCAATCAGTTTGCCGTTCAGAATAAGGTCAAGCTGCGAATTTGTACGATCTACTTTAATTTCCACACTGACCTGGTTGTCTGGAAATTGGTCAGGAGTACGAGTTGATAGAATTAGAGTTTGGAAGCGTTTACCTTTACTTGATTCTCGTTTAATTTCTATTCCAGCGGTATTGATTTGCAAATAGTAACGATCCACAGCTTCAATTTTCGCCGCCAAGGGATCCGCAAAAGATACCTGCAGATTTGGACTTGCCCGCCACTTCAATATAAATTTAAGCGTAAACTGGTTTGGAAGTTTGAATTCTCTGGCAGCGTAAGCGAGACCATTTGCCTTGAGTGCATTGTTAGTAAATTTCCATTGTTTAGATTCATCTGTGCCATAAATCCATTCATTGGCATCATTTGGACCCGTGTAGATGGGCTTCTTTTTTTGCCCGCTGTGCAATATCGATTTAAGAGCAGTGCGTGGAATGGTGAACCGTCCAATCTCACTGCTGTTAGTGATGAGATTCTGAGCATCGAGCTTCTCAATGTTTGCGGTGAGAGAATCTCCATTGACCAGTTCGATGAGAGTTTCGTGCGGACTCATTGTAATTGAATGATCGTTGAAATCGATCTTTTCGATTGCTTCAGGCTGTAGGGCCAACGGTTGGGTTGAAAGAATCGATGTAAGTTGGTTCGCGCCCGCTTCACCTATTGAGCGCAGCGTGCCAGACAATCGAGTATCTCCCGTTAGGGTAACAATTTCCGCGCGGGCCACTGCAATGATTACGATGAAAGCAAGCGCGACAGTGTTGAGAGCAACAATCATTTTTCGTAAATAGGAAGGAACCGGTAATTGAGTGCGATGGAAAGAAGTGCAGCGGCGGTGTTAAATGAAGTTCCTTGATTTCCTGGGAACGATCCGTCGGCGGACTGAATGGTGGAGAGGTAGCGAATATTTCGAGCGTTCCATTCTTTCCATGTGGATTCATCTGCTTGAAACAGGGCTTGGGACATGTAATATTCAAAATAAAATGGATAATAGCGGTCTCGGTAGTCGATGTTTTTTTTGAGGTAAGCCAGACTCGCTTGAAAATTCTTTGAATCTTTCTCTTTCGCTAAAGAAAGACAGAGAGATCCGATCGCGGTAAGTGTCGGCTTACCTCCAGTTGCCGAGGTGTATCCGTAATCGCCGTCTCTTCCCCGACAGGTTGCTAAAAAAGCTAATCCTTTTTTTATCGCCTCATCTGGCACGGCAATACCAGCATTTCTTGCAGCAAAAAGAGTCACCATCTGACAACCTGTGACCGTCGTATCAGCGTCCCGGCTGTCTGGTGTGTATCTCCACGCACCGAATCTGTTTTTTTTCTGTGAGCTTAAGATCAATTCGTCCGCTTTTTTGAGAGCTGGGGCTATTCTCGGGTCTTTTAATGCGCCGTATGATTCTGCGAGTGCTTTAGTCGCGAATGCATGGTTGTACATACTGGAACCAATGTAGCCGTTTTTTTCGTTTTGTTGAGATAGAATGAAGTCGATGGCTTGGCTTATCGTTTTTGAATACGGTCCATGATTGGGGTCCTCGCCATGAGCGAGAAACGCTGCGACGCAGAGTCCGACCACTCCAGGTTCAGCGCCGACGCTGTCATTCCAGTTTCCTCTTACGCTCTGAGATTTTTCGAGGTATTTTAATCCTCTTTCGTATATGAGTTCCGCTTGTGCAGGGATCGTCTCGTCTTGTCGAAATGTTGAAATTTGTGATCGAGCTGTTTGAAATAATAAAAAATAAATCAAAAAATTGATTAGGTAAGGCATTAAAAACGAAATGAATATTGGGTCCTTAGTCATTTCACTTTATCTTTTTTTCAGCACCTCGGTTATACGCATCGAGTGCTTTTCTGAATTCCTCAGGTAAAACGCGCCCGGTATTCCCTGCTGCTTTGGGGACTCGGCGGGCCTCGCTTTTGCTTGTTGTTGCACCGTTATCGAATTCGTTAGCTTCATCTGATAGACCGGTTACACCCTTGCCTCCTTTGTCGCCGGCTTGATCTCCTTTTTCTTTGGAGTTCGCTTCTTGGCCTCCTGAGGGTTGTTTTCCTAGCATTCGCTCCATCATGTCCATCATCGCGCTGCCAGACTGACCACTGCCTTGTTGGTTTTGCTTTTCTTTTGCAGCAGCGTGAATTTTTTCAATGATTTCAGTTTGTGCAGCTAAGGTGCCTCCACCGGTATCCGCTGCGGCGAGTTTGTCGGTGGCTTCATCCATGATTGCTTCCACCTCATTGAGGAGTTCGATGAC
>Ga0114974_10004365_pt1 | contig 10573 bp, 14 predicted proteins | sample S_130206_EF_Meta_FD_87318 | JGI IMG/M metagenome (GOLD analysis project Ga0114974, IMG submission 87318) | Freshwater microbial communities from Lake Simoncouche, Canada to study carbon cycling - S_130206_EF_MetaG | ecosystem: Environmental > Aquatic > Freshwater > Lake | place: Lake...
CGCCTGCCATGCGATTTTCGGGGGCTACATAGATGCCCTCAAGAAAGGCGACCGGCGATGTTTCGCAGCCCTCCACATAGTCGCGGCGCAGTGCGGCCTCGGCAAATCCCAATGTTTCGCTGCTGTCCGACATGGCGACAAATGCCACCTTGTCCGGATCGCCGCTGAAATAAGTCTGCTCGGCCTCTGCGCGGTGGTCTTCGGCGCTCATCCAGTCCCACAGTGCGCAGCGCAGTCTGGACCAGGCATCGAGATGGGCTGCGCTGGCAACTGCGATCCGCATGCTTTTTTCCTCAATCCCGGTCGGGCGCGCCCGGGGGGAAGTTGGGGCGGAAGGGGCGGGCATCCTCGACGCATTGCGCCACTGCCGGGATCTTGAGCAGATGCGCGCGCCAGGCCTGGAGGCGGGGGCAGGTCTCGCCGATTTCCTCGACCCAGTCGGCATAGAACAATGACGGCGCTGCGGCGCATTCGACCAGCGTGATCTGATCGCCGACCGGATAGTATTCGAGCCAGCCTTCAAGCCAGTCGTATGTCTTGCGCAGTTGCAGTCTTGCTTCGGCAATGCGCGCCTGATCGGGTGCCTCGGGCTTGCGGATGTGCTCCTGCACGATCGCCGCCATCGGCGTCATCACATAGTTGTCGAACACCCGGTCGAGCATGCGCATGCCGACGGCAGCGGCGGGATCGCTGGGGATCAGCACTTCGGGGCCGGGGTGGCGGATGTTGAGATATTCGATAATCGAAGTGGCCTCGAAAATCTGCATGTCGCCGTCTTCGAGCAGCGGGAACTTGCCGAGCGGCGAGGCGGACTGGACTGTGGCGATGTGCTGGGGAAACTGCGGATCGACCGCGCGCACCTCAAACGGCACCTCGCTGGCATAGAGTGCGATCAGCGCCTTCCAGGTGTAGCTGGAAAAGGGGTGGCCATAGAGGATGAGCATTATGTCAGATATTCCCTTGTCTGGAGCGCTTCAGAAGAACGGTCGAACTTCCACCGGCGCCCGGCAGGCCACGGCTGCCTTGCTTCCCCAAGCAAGGGCATCATCGAGGCTTGCGACATCCAGTACCCAAAAACCGCCGACGTGCTCGGATGTCTGCAGATAGGGTCCTACCCGGGTGACAATCTGTCCATCGGCCTGGACCGAAATCGACCGGGCAAGTCGTTCAGATTGCAGCCCGCCGACAAAGACCCTGATGCCGGCTGCAACCATCTCGCGGTTGAGCGCATCGATGCCTTCGGTCATTGCCTCGTCTTCAACGACCAGACCGTTGTAGTTGTCCGGGCGGTGGATGGCCAAGAGATATTGCGACAAGCCCGCCTAGCCCCTTGCTGCCGCTTCGATGGCGGCGACATCAAGCTTCTTCATTCCCATCATCGCCTTGAAGACCCTGGCGCTGGTTTCACCGCCGGCCGACATGCCCCGGGTCAGCGCCTTTGGCGTGATCTGCCAGCTTATGCCCCAGCGATCCTTGCACCAGCCGCACTGGCTTTCCTCGCCGCCATTGCTGGTGATCGCGTCCCAATAGCGGTCGGTCTCGGCTTGGTCCTCGGTCTGGACCTGGAACGAGAAGGCATCGCTATGCTTGTAGATCGGCCCTCCATTGAGGCCGATGCAGGGAATGCCCATGACCGAGAATTCGACCATCAGGGCATCGCCCTGCTTGCCTTCGGGATAGTCGCCGGGCGCGCGGTGGACTGCGCCGACCGTGGTATCGGGGAAAAGATCGGCATAGAAGCGCGCTGCTTCCTCCGCACCGCCGTCAAACCACAGGCAGACGATGTTCTTGTGGCTCACTTGCGGCTCTCCTCGATCAGCCTGTTGTCGATGGCCTTGGCGGCCATGTAGGCATCGCGGCCCTGCAGCCGCTGGACATAGCCGACAAAACCCTCGTTAGGCGGCACCGAGCCGAAATTCAGGCCCCAGTCGAGCTGGCTGCCGACATAGACATCAGCCATGGTGAAGCGCTTGCCGCAGACGTAGTTGTTGCGGTCAAGATGCGCTTCGAGCGTGGTCATCGTACGCTCGTAATTGCCCCAGCCGGCGGTCTTTTCCTGCTCGGGCTTGGGCGCAAAGCCGAGGTAGGTGGAGACGATCGCCGATTCCAGTGGCCCGGCGGCGAAGAACAGCCAGCGGAAATAGTCCGCCATTTCCGCATCCTTGGGCAGCAGGTCGGCCTGCGGGTGCATTTCGGCGAGATAGTGGCAGATCGCCGCGCCTTCGGTCACCACCCGGTCGGTGCCACTATCGTGGTGCACGATCACCGGAACCTTGCCCATTGGATTGGCCCTGACCAGCGCCTCCGGCTTGTCGGCGAGATTGACGATGATATGTTGGTAGTCCGCACCTGCCTCATGCAGCGCCCAGCGCGCGATCTGGCCGCGCGACATGGGCTGGGTGAAGAAGGTGTAGTCTGCCACTTTTAGCCCTTTCTGGGTCCGACCAGCGAGAAATGCGCGCCTTGCGGATCAACACCATAGAGCGCCCATTCGCCGCCCGGAATCTGCATGGGTCCGTGCACCAGCTTGCCGCCATTGTCATTTAATGCCGCGATAGCGCGATCGATATCATCAACGCCAATGACGTGTGTCCAGAGGCTTCCCGGGGACCCAGGATCAGTACCCAAGATCGCTCCGATCCCGACACCGCCGTGCTGGACGAAATGGTATTTGCCCATGGATCCCATGTCCATGTCACCGTTCTGGGTCCAGCCGAAGTGTTTGGTGTAAAAGGCGATGGCGGCCTCGGGATCGCTCGTCCTGAGCTCGTTCCAGCGCATATGCTGAGCCTTGTCCGGAGAGAACACGTCGCTGACCGCGTCGGGCTGGCCGGCGGGTGGGATCGGCTTCATCAAGTAGAACGGCGCGCCCTGCGGATCGGCGACCATGGCGATGCGGCCGACCGGCAGATCAAAGGCTGGCATCAGCGCCGTGCCCCCGTCCGAGACGATAGCTGCCACTGCCGCATCGACATCCGCAACGTGGATATAGCCGACCCAGCAGGGCCGGGCGCCGTGGTCGGCCATGTCCTTGTTGATCGCGAGCACGCCGCCCGCGCCGCCGCCGTCGCTGCGGCCGATATGCCGATAGTCGATCCCGCCTGCCTCGGGGGCAGGCTCGCCAGAAATTGCCCAGCCGACCACAGCGCCATAGAACTTGGCCGCCCCGTCGGGATCGCCGGTCATCAATTCATACCAGATCCAGCCGCCTGTAGGGTTAGTCATGCTCATTCTCCCAATTGCACGATAGCCTGAAATCCGCCGAAGATCATCCGCCTTCCGTCAAAGGGCGGCGGGTTCTGTTCGGGATCGAAGGCTGGGTCCGCCATCACTTCGGGGTCGCTCCACATGGCGTGGCCCTTGTCGCGAGTGGCCTTGTCGGGCCATTCGATCCAGCTGAATACAACTGTCTCATCGTCCTTCGCTTGCACCGCGCGACGGAAATCGGTGAGCTTGCCCTCGGGCACATCGTCTCCCCAGCATTCGAGCACACGCGTCGCGCCCCATTCGATGAATTTGCCATCGACCGAGAGGGCGCAGTCGATGAAGGCCTGCTTGCTGGCGGTGGGCACCGGAATCACGAAACCTTCGATGTAGGTCATGTTCAGTCTCCCGAATTGAGCGGAAAAATGCCGCGAAGGCGCGGCGAACGAAACCATAGTCCGCCCCAGACAAAAAGGCCCAGATAGACCCCGAACAGCACGTGGCTGAACAGCGGCGAGCCGATTCGGGTGTGGGTGGCGATTGCCCCGCCGAGGTAGCCGGTGAGAACTACTGCGCCCAGCACGCTGGTTCGCGGCCACAGATAGAGCAACAGGCCGGCGAGTTGCAGCAGGCCGAGCATCCGCGTGGTCCCTGCATCGGTTGGCCAGCCGAGCGATGCCATTGTCTCTGTCACTTGCGGCAGGAGGAGCAGCTTCATGGTCAGATCCATGATCAGGAAAAGCGAGACAAAGCCGGTCAGGGCCAGGCCGGTGCGGCGCATAGCTATTTCGCTCATTGGTCCTGCTCCGCTAGCTGCACAATTTCGCCACTCGCCGCCGCCGGGTCCATCCACATCGGTTCCCAGATGTGACCGTCCGGGTCGAGGATGGTGCGCTGATACATGAAGCCATGGTCCTCGGGCGGATTGACATCGGCAGTGCCGCCATGGGCCGCGCCTGCTTCGACCAAGCGGTTTACTTCATCGCGGCTGTCCAGCGACAGGCACAGCGAAACCTCGCTCGAACCTGCATCCGGAATCGGCCGGGTGGTGAATATTTTCCACTTCTCATGCGTCAGGATCATGACGAAAATCGCCTCGCTCCAGACCATGCATGAGCCGGAATCGTCGCTGAAGCCCGGGTTTTTGGTGAATCCCAGGGCCTCGTAGAACGCCATCGACCTGGCAAGATTGGCCACTGGCAGATTGACGAAGATCATCCTGGTCATCGCTCGTTTCTCCCATACCCCGCGAATCGCTGTTGCAATTTCATGCCTTTGAGAGTTACTAAAAGCAACTATGAAGTTACAAAACAAAACTTCACTGCACGGCAAATGGTATGGCGACGCCTGCGGCGCTGCCTTTGCCTTCGAACTGATCGGCGAGCGCTGGTCGGCGCTGGTATTGCGCGAGATGATGTTCGGGCCGCGCCGTTTCACCGACCTTCGCGCCGGATTGCCCGCGATCAGCGCCAAAGTGCTCACCGAGCGCCTCGAAGGGCTGGAACAGGCCGGGCTGGTGCAGCGCCGCACTCTGCCACCGCCTGCTGCATCGCATGTTTATGAACTGACCCCGCTCGGGCGGGCGGCCGACGAGGTCTTGCTGGCCATGTGCCGCTGGTCTTTCGCCATGCCCGGCTGGGATTTCGGCCTGCCGACGTCAGTTGCCGCGCTGATGCTGAGCATGCGGGCGCTGTTCGATGCCGATGCAGCGGCGGGACTGGTGCTGGAAGGCGCGATTTGCATCGGCGGCGATGCGTTTCGGGCGAGCATCAGCAATGGGCAGTTGGTCATCGAGCGCGGCGAGGCGGCTGACGCGCAATTTGTCATGACTGCGCCAACGACAGGGCCGCTAAGGGGGCTGATCTATGGCAAGCTGCCGATCGGCGCGCTTTCGGCCATGGGGCTGGTTGTTTCCGGCGACCACGCGGCGGCGCAGAAATTTGTCGGACTGTTTCATTTGCCACAGAAAATCTGACTGCCTGATCCCCGTATGCGTTAACCCGGTTTTACGCCTTTCGGGTTATCCGGCGCACTGTGGGATGTCATTTGTTCGCAATGCGCTGGATCGCTTGTCTGCTGCTCGCCCTGTGCGCCGTGCAGCCGACACACGCCATGGCGGCCACGCCCGTACAAGTCTGTGTCGCGCCGCTGGCCAATGTCGCCGAGGCCGTTGTCGCCAAGGCCGGGGTCGACCCGGCACAGTTCGATTGTTCGGGCAATCAGGTGCAGCATGGTCCGGGCGATTTCATGGTACATTTGAAGTTTGCCCCGGTCATGCCCGAGGCGGGCGATCCGCTGGTCCTGCGCACAACCAGTGTCTGGCAGGATGGAGCGCTGCTGACTTTCCGCTATGCCGATGGTGATACCGCGCAAACCGAATTTCGCTCAAGTCATGCTGCGCGCTACCTCACTGTCGGAGCGATGTTTGAATTTCCGGTGCCCCTGCGCCGGGCGCCTTTGACCGGGATCGATATTGAGGCACGCGGTGTCGCCAATCTGCGCGGCATCGTGCTCGGGCCCCTGCTGATGCCGCGTAGCGAGGCCTTTTCCAGCAAGATCGAGCTGGTGGCGCTATATGCTGCGTTTGCCGGACTCGCCCTCGCCTTGATCGTCTACAATCTCGCGCTGTGGGCGGCCATGCGGCATCGCTTTCAGCTCTATTATTGCGCCATGGTGGCGTCGCTGGTGGGCTATACGTTCACTTCGTCGGGCATGGCGACGATTCTCTTCCCGGCTCTCGCCAACAACGACCGACTGCGGCTTAACTACGTGCTGCTGGCGATCGTTGCAGCCATGGCACTGCGGTTCATCCGACATTTCTTTGAAGCCCGGGTCTGCGGGCCGCGCATGCGGCTTGCCATGGGGTTGCTGACCGGGCTTGGCCTTGCCTCCTCGCTTGCCTTTGCCCTGCTGGCACCATGGCACATCGGGCTGCTCGACAGGTTCTATTTCATCGGCATGACCGGTGTGCTGTTCATGGTAGTGCCTGTTCTGATCAGCGCCAGGATCAACCGTAGCCGCTATTTCTGGCTGTTCATTGTCAGCTGGAGCGCCCCTCTGGCAACCTCGCTGATGCGTTCGGCCTATGGGTTCAACCTGATTGGCTACAGCTTCTGGCTGGACAATGGCAATCTGATTGCGCTTTCCGTTGAAGCGCTGCTCAGTTCGCTGATGATCACCGCGCGGCTGCGCGAACTGAGCCGCGAGCGCGATCATGCCCTGGCCGGGGAGCAGATGGCGCGCCGCCTGGCCAACACCGATCCACTGACCGGATTGCTCAATCGCCGTTCCTTCCTCGAGCTGGCGATGGGCCGCAAGTCGCGGCAGCGGTTGATGTTGATCGATATCGATCACTTCAAGACCGTCAATGACCGCCTCGGACATGCCGATGGCGATGACGTGCTGCGGGCTGTGGCCGAGGCAATCCAGGCATGCCGCCCGCAACGCAGTCTTGCAGTGCGGCTCGGTGGCGAGGAGTTTGCCCTGCTGATCCCGCGCGCCCGCTTTGCTGATTGCCCCGCCGACATGGTGCTGGAAGCCGTGCGTCAGCTGTCGTTGCCGCAAGGTATCAAGGTCACTGTCAGCCTTGGCTTTGCCGATGGCTCGGTGGAAACCGAAGAGGACTGGAAGCGGCTCTATCGGCTGGCCGATGCCGCGCTGTACCGCGCAAAGAGCGACGGCCGTGACCGCGCCTGCCGCGCGACCGACTTCAGAATCGCAGCCTAGTCCTTAGGCATCAGCCGATCGGCAACCGGCGCTTCCATTTCCGCCACCGCCAGCCAACCCGGCCGCGCCGTGACCCGATCATACCAGGCGGCGGTCTTCGGATATTTCGCCGCATCGGGGCCGTGACGAACATAGCTCAATGACCGCAGCATGGACGCCACGGAGATATCGCCCAGCGAGAATTCCCCTGCCAGCCAGCCGCTGTCCGGTGCAACGCTCTCGAGATAGTCGACAATGCGCGGCAGCTCGGCCTCGCCTTGCAGGGCGATCGCCTCGTCATAGGGCAGCTTGAGAAGCCGGGGCGCGACCAGCCGGTTGAACAGGATCTTCAGGCCCGATGTGGCGTAGACCGTGTCGGCGAATTCATCGAACCACATCGCCTTGCCACGTGCCTGCGCCTCGGCGGGCAGCAGCGCGGGGCTGGGCTGCTTTGCTTCCATGTAGGTGACGATCGCGGTCGAATCGGCGAGCGTATAGTCGCCGTCCTTCATCGCCGGGATCTTGCCGAAGGGGCTGGCAGCGAGGAAGTCGGGATCGGGGCTGCCCGGGTTCGACAGCACCAGCTCGAAGGCCATGCCTTTTTCGGCAGCCGCCACGCAGACCTTGCGGACGAAAGGCGAGAGCAGAGCACCAAAGAACTTCATGACAATTTCCCCATGAGTCGCACCTGATTGCGCAAAGCTTATTGCAGCCCCGCTTCCGCCCGTATAGGCCCCGGGGCACTATGACAGATATTCAAAACATCCAGCCCGACAGCCGCGCGACCACCGTTCTCGAGGCGCCCGACCGCGAAGTCTCCGTGCGCGAGGTTTTCGGCATCGACATCGATATGAAGGTTCCGGCCTTCTCCGAAGCCGATGAGCGCGTGCCCGATCTCGATCCGAGCTATGTGTTCGATCCCGATACCACGCTCGCGATCCTGGCCGGCTTTGCCTTCAATCGCCGCGTTATGGTGCAGGGCTATCACGGCACCGGCAAATCGACTCATATCGAGCAGGTTGCCGCCCGCCTCAACTGGCCGTGCATCCGCATCAACCTCGATGCCCATATCAGCCGTATCGATCTGATCGGCCGCGATGCCATCGTGCTGCGCGACGGGCTGCAGGTCACCGAATTCCGCGAAGGCCTGCTGCCCTGGGCGCTGCAGACGCCGACAGCGCTCGTGTTCGATGAATACGATGCCGGACGGCCGGATGTGATGTTCGTGATCCAGCGGGTGCTGGAAACCGAGGGCAAGCTGACACTGCTCGATCAAAACCGGGTGATTCGCCCCAACAAGTGGTTCCGCCTGTTTGCCACCGCCAACACAGTCGGCCTCGGTGATACTTCCGGGCTCTATCACGGCACCCAGGCGATCAACCAGGGTCAGATGGACCGCTGGAATATCGTCGTCGGGCTGAATTATCTGGCCCAGGATGTCGAATGCCAGATCGTGCAATCGAAAGCCGAGGGCATGGATCCGAAGCTGGTGGCCGACATGGTCAAGGTCGCCGATCTGACGCGGCAGGGCTTCATCAATGGCGATATCTCCACCGTGATGAGCCCGCGCACCGTGATCACCTGGGCGCAGAACACCGCAATCTTCAAGGACCCGGGCTTCGCCTTCCGCCTCTCGTTCCTCAACAAGTGCGACGAGACCGAGCGGATGCTGGTGGCGGAATACTACCAGCGCGTGTTTGGCACGGAATTGCCGGAGAGTGTGGTCGGGAAGGGGTAAAACCTCGTCGTTCCGGGAGAATTAGTCCGGATACCGCGCTGCCACGAAATACAGACCCTGCGGCGGTGCATTGAGCCCCAGCGCGGCTCTGTCCTTCGCCGCCAGTGCCACGGCGATCTGGCCTTCCTGCCAGCGCCCGAGCCCGACCAGCGCCAGGCACCCGACCATCGATCGCACCTGATGATGCAGGAACGAGCGCGCCTCCGCCTCGATCGTCAGCAAATTGCCCTCCCGCCGCACATCGAGCCGATCGAGGGTCTTGACCGGGTCTCTGGACTGGCAATGGACCGAGCGGAAGGTGGTGAAATCGTGCCGCCCGACCAGCGCCTGCGCGGCGCGGTGCATTGCCTCGGCATCGAGCTGATGGCGCACATGCCAGGCGCGGTTCATCTCCAGCGTCAGCGGGGCGCGGCGCTCGATGATACGGTATCGATAGGACCGGCCGATGCAGGAGAAGCGGGCGTGCCAGTCATCGGCCACCTGCTCGCAGGCAATCACGGCGATGGGGGCGGGGCGCAGCATTGCGTTGAGCGCTTCCATCAGGCGGAACGGGGTCATGTCTTTCGCAATGTCCAGATGCGCCCGCATAGCAAGCGCATGGACGCCTGCGTCGGTGCGCCCGGCGGCGTGCATCGAGACCTGCTCGCCGGTGATGGCCAGAATGGCATCTTCGATCGACTTCTGCACGGTTGCGCCATGCAACTGGCGCTGCAGCCCCATGAAGGGGGTTCCGTCGAATTCGAGAGTGAGGGCGTAGCGGGTCATCGCGTGGAGCTACTGTCGCGAGCGGACATGGACAAGCTCAGGCTTCGAGCAAGCCGGGGTGCTGGGCGCGGACTAGACTGAGCAAGGTTTCGGGAATGTCGGCGATGCGGGAAATCTTGGTGCCGTGCATCCGCCATGACATTGCGCCCGGCACCTCGTCCGCATCGAACCACGACCGCCAACTCGCCAGCGTCTGATAGGAGCTGGTCGCTGGCACCCAGCGCTTGCGATAGGCCGCAAGATCCTCGCGCCGCGCACAGTATGTTGCCAGCGAGGTCTGGACATTCCAGGCCGCCGCAGGGTTTGCGGCCAGAACTTCGGCCGGGACCTTGCGCGGTGAGCGGACAAAGATATCGTCGCTCATCCAGACCTGATCGGCATCGGCGCGCAGCGGCCCGCGCCGGTATTCGATGTCGACGCCAGGCGGCACCGGCTTTGACGATACCTGAGCGCCGTCGCGCAGGAAGCTGTCATTGGGCGAGCGGTAGTGCTGAACTGTAATCGTGCGGCCATTGATCGGGCTGACCAGCGTGGTCAGGGGAAGCGTCGTTCCGGGCGCGCAATACCAGCCACATTCATCGAAGTTGAGATGATAGGATCCATCGGGCATCGCCACATAGCTATCCCGGCCAAGTCCCAGCACATCGAACAACGGGACTGCGCGCCGCCCCAACACCATGGCGAACACCGTTGCCCGGTTTATCCACCAGCCAGTGCGCCCGGCCCCGGCAAAGCGCAGTGCCAGATAGGCCGCAACGTCGTCAATCGCCAACGGCGCGGACTGACGGGCCGCCGCCTTCAGGGGCTCTGCAAATGCCAGCATTGAAAGCCCGGCCGCGCCCAACAGGGCGTCACGGCGGGTCTGTGAAGCGAGGTCGGTCATGCGTATCTCCTCAACTGCCTGCTGCATTGCTGGCCCATGCGTCTGACGCTGCAAGGCGTATGAACGGGCGGGCGCCAAGTGCCATGGTTGGGGCGAAGGGTTTCAAGAGCTGGTGACCCCTACGGGAATCGAACCCGTGTTTCAGCCGTGAGAGGGCCGCGTCCTAACCGCTAGACGAAGGGGCCGATGGCATCTGGCTTGACCATCATAGCCAGCCCGTGGCGGGCTTGCAAAGAATGGTGACCCCAACGGGAATCGAACCCGTGTTTCAGCCGTGA
>Ga0114974_10004367_pt1 | contig 10573 bp, 13 predicted proteins | sample S_130206_EF_Meta_FD_87318 | JGI IMG/M metagenome (GOLD analysis project Ga0114974, IMG submission 87318) | Freshwater microbial communities from Lake Simoncouche, Canada to study carbon cycling - S_130206_EF_MetaG | ecosystem: Environmental > Aquatic > Freshwater > Lake | place: Lake...
CAATTACTAGTATAGATGAAGGTATCGATACACTAAAAGAAATTAGAAAAAAGATTGATGTAACAGTTACTCTTAGTTTTGAGAAGTTCTTTCCAAGCAATGTTGTGTATTCAGATGGTTGTTATTTAGTTATTGTAAAAAATAATAAGTATCCTATATCAGTTGATGTTATGTATGGAGAATTTGTAAGCTATGATGAAGCACCTTTTGATATGGATATCATAGAATACATAGCTAAATCATTTAAAGTTCCTAATGAATAGAATAGAGAAACTTAATTCTCTACAACAAGAGTTTTTAATGATATGGAAAGATAATCATTACAAGGGCACAATGTTAGTAGCTACAGGTTTTGGTAAATCTTTCCTATCATTAAAAGCTATACTGTTACTATTAGAGGATGGTAAAATCAACAAAGGAGATACAGTATGGATACTAGCAGAAACTACAGCTCGTAAACATACTTACTGGACTGATGAACTACCTAAGTTCAAAGAGATTACAGGAAGTGATATCTTATCATTGGTTGATTTTCAGTTTCATTGCTATCAATCAAAACCTAAAGGAACACCTAAATTCATTATCTATGATGAAGTAGAAGAGTGTATATCAGATAAATATCAAGAAGTGTTAAAGATAGACTGCTATAAGTTAGGATTATCAGCTACAGTTCCTGAAGTATTATCTGTATATAGAAACAGAATTCCTGAAGGTTTAATGAATAAGATTAAACAAGCAGATAAGTTTACAAGAGATAGAGTAATTACAGATTATATCAACAAAGGTCAATTATTAGAGATATACTGTCCAGTAATTGTAGAGTATGATATAGATAAAGGTATAGAAGATAATATACTATCACCATACGAAACATGGGTAATAGACCATAGATTAGATAATACGAATAAGTATTTACCTCTATTCAAGAAAACTCCACGATTAGTTACAGAACTTGAGTATTATAATGTACGTACAACTATGATTAAGAATCATAAGTATCCTGTTATACTCAAGAAAGCAATGAGTAAACAGTTAGTAACATTATTGTATGACTTACGTAGTAAAAAAGCAGTAGCTAGACAGTTATTAGATACAGTTAGAGAATCTAAAACTCGAGGAATGGTATGTAGTGTACAACTAGACCCTATAAGGTCGTTAGTAGATGAAATAGCTGAAGATACTATTAAGTATTATGTAACTCCTAATGGTGGTAGTCAAGAACTAATTACAGATGTTGATGAAGTTAAAAGAATATTATGTAGTAATAAAAGACTACTAAAAACAGGTGATTATTTGGGTGGTAACTTAGAAGTCGTTAAACGAACCGTAGAAGACATGCTAGTTGACCCCCCTCAAATTATAGGCACTTCTAAGAAGTTGAAGCGAGGTGTTACTATCCCAAATCTTCACCATTTACTAATGTTTTCCTATTATACTAGTTATCATCATCTAATGCAATACATTGGTAGAGTAGTAAGATATGAAGAAGGTAAAGTAGGTAAAGTATTTATCTTTAGAACTATGAATACCTATGAAGAAAATTGGTTTGATAAGATGAATAAAGTCTATGACAAGAATCTTAATCAAATAGATGAGATTGATTTAAGGATTAAAGGGTATATATCATCATCTAATTTTAGCAAATGATAAATGAAAACTTTAACTTAGCTGATGTAGATGATAAATTGATTAATTTATTACTATATTGTATAGATAATAATATCAATTTATTCAAATACTGTGGAATTAGTTCTGAAAAAGAATTAATTATTACTGATGAATTGGAAATTCTTCGTATCTTTAAAATCTGGTCTGATAAAAAATTAATATATTTATCTCCAGATGGTACGTGGCAATTAAATACTACTGTAAATCAGAGTAGTATTCCAAAAAGAGATTTAATTACTAGTATTAGAGAATTTTGGTCATCAAAGTATATTGGTGTATCAGGTAAATCTTCTAATAATAATGACGTAAAACGTGCATTAGAATTATTTAATGATAGTTCTAGTGTATCGTGGAGTAGTAGTGATATTATTACAGCTTGTAAGAAATATGTAGACATGTGTCTAGCTACTAGTAGATTCTTAAAAGACTGTGACAATTTTATCTACGATAATACTGGTAAGTCTATGTTAATGACTATGTTAGAAGACAAAGAAACAAATAAAGAAGAATACGACAATGTTATTTAAACAACTAGCGGATAAGATAATCCGAAATCAAGCATTTATTAGAGAAGGTGGTGTAAACTTTTTACCATTATATCCCATATTTCCTAGATTAAAATCATTTCTTCCAGGATTTATTCGTGGAGATCAAATCTTAATTACAGGTGGTACTGGTGCTGGTAAATCAAGATTAGGATTCTTTATTGCCTCCTATTTGTTATCTTTATCACAAACAATACCTAATATTAAGATTAAGATTTTCTACAATAGTTTAGAAGAACCTGTAGAAAAGTTTAAAGCTATGTTTGTTATCAATTACTTGAGAGAAAAACATAACATTAAGTTATCTTACTATGAAATAATGGGTTACTGGGATAAACAGTTTCCTACAGAATATCACCCCTACATCATCGAAGCTGCTGATTATTTTACTAATACTATAGAACCATATTTTGAAGTAGTACAAATACCTCATCCTACTGGATTCTATAAGTTAGTAAGAGATTTCTTAGTAAAGAATGGTACATATTACTTTAATGGTGTTCCAGCAAATCAAGGAGAAATGTGGGATGAGTATAGGTCTAATGACCCTAATCAATGGGTTATTACTTTCTCAGACCATATTGGTAATTACTTGAATGAATCTGGAAAATCATGGTATGAAACATTAGAACATTTTAGTGCCCAATATACTAGACAGAGATTAGGTCTTAAATGTGGTGTAGTATCATTCTTTGTGCAGCAGCAAGTACCTTCAAAAGAGGCACTTGAAGTCAACATCAAAGGTAAAACAATTATTGACAAACTAAAACCAAGTATAGATGGATTAAACAAGATTAAAACAACATCTCAAGATGCGACGATTATTCTAGGATTATTTTATCCTTTCAAATGGAGAGACCATATTCCAGCAGCAATGTATTTAGGATATGACTTAAAGTTATGGAAGAATAATTTACGTACACTAATTCTTTTAAAGAGTCGAGAAGGTATTCTTGATGATTTAGAAATGGCTGTACTATTCGATGGTAGTCGTAATTACTTTGCACATTTAGATAAAGACGATATGGATAGTAACGAAAAACTTTTAAAACAAATTAACAATGTTTGATATTGTAGAACCAACAGATGAACAACTAACCAGTTTATTGTTGTATGGATTACCTAAAACAGGTAAATCTACTATTCTTGCTGATTTGACTATTAAAGAAACTAATTCTTTAGTCATTAGTACAGACCCAAAGGGTTATCATTTCCTAAAAGCTAGAGTAAAACAAGTAGATGATTACAAAGACTTTAATAAGTTATTGGATGAACTGGCTGATTCTAAACTTAAATACCTTATTATCGATACTGTAACACAGTTAGATATATGGTCAGAGATTGTAGGCACTTATGTGTATATGAAAAGTGTACAGGGTAAATCATTTAATCGTGATGGTAAAGGTAATCCTATACTATATGGTGATGAAGGATTTACTAGTGTATATAATCTAGCTAATGGTGCTGGTTATCAATACTCGAGAGAAGTAATGATGGAATGGTTTAGAAAGTTTCAAAAGATAGCAGAACGAGTAATACTTGTAGCTCATGTTAAAGACAAAAGAGTAGAATCTAAGTTACAAGACATAGTTGATGTAGCAGATATTAATCTTACAGGTAAAGTTAAATCTATATGGTCATCTGTTGTAGATGGTATTGGATTTGTTTATCGTGATAAGACAGAATGTTACATTAGCTTTGAAGCTAAACAAGATGTTATTGCTGGTTGCAGATTAGCTAGATTATCAAATCAGAATGTTATGATTTCTGATGGTAAAACAGTTAACTGGGATAAGATTTATTCAGACATTAAAATTAAATAATTATGATTACATTTTCTAATTTTACATTAGAAGGAAAGACTAGAGTAAAAACTGTAACTAATGAAAAGTATCCTGATACAGCAGTTATTACTAAACTAGCTATTGAGAGTGGACAACGTTCTGCATCTATTCATTTTAATACTAAAGCACAAGAGTTGCTTGGAGTTGAAATACCTACACAAGTAGTTATTATTGATAACAATGGAACAATTCTTATTGCTGCATTTGAAAAAGTTAAAGAAGTAAATCCACAACTAGCTCAAGCATTTGAGACTAGAAAGATGGTATATCGTTTAGGAATGAATGGTAAAGTATCTTCTAAAGCTATTCATGCAGCATTAAGTTCTAATGAGTATACACTAGTAGTAGAGAATGAAGCAGAAGGTATCTTTAGAATGGAAGCTATAAAAGAAGAATCTGTAGTAGGTTTTGATTATCCATCTAACAACTCAACAGATGCTCAATCTATAGTTTTTCCTAGTGAAGTAATACCTACAAATGCTAGTAATACAACAATTACTAGTAGTGTAGAAGATAGAATAGAGAGCATATTAGAAGAAGATTTAGCAACAGTAAATAATGTAGAAGCTTATGATGAATTTTGAAGGTAACACAGGAGTAGAAGAGAAGTCTCTTTACACAGGTTTAGCACTATGCAAACCTACATCTATTAAACTATCTGACAATGGAGAGTCTTTATGGATTCCATTTAAGTTTCAAGATGGTGACTTCTTAGTTGGTGTAACAGTAAAAGATGAACCAGTAGTATCAAGTACTGGTAGTCATTTATATATGTCAACTAAGGGAGATTGGAGGTCATTCTATATTAAGGATGAATCTACTATGTTTGAAATCAAGAACTCTAATGGTAGAGATTGGTCATTCTTTACTAAAGAGAATGAACCAGTTAAAGCTAGAATTGGTGAGATTGATTGGTATGAATTCTTACGTCAACTATTATCTTATCAATCTAACCAAGAAACATTCTTGAAAGATATGAAAGCTAATAAGCTAGACTTTGATTCAGTATTAAAAGGTAAATCTGATTTCGCATCATTGATTGACCATGTTACTAATAATAACTGCCAAATTGTATTACCACTCGTAGTGAGAGAGAAAGCTGATGGTACTTTATCACAAAGTTCACTATTCAGATACATCTATCGTTCAGAAGTAAACAATGGTAATCTTATTGTACCACAGAAAGCTATTACATCTTTCCAACGTCAAGTAGAGAATGCTGAGAAAGCTGGTAACAAGATTACTAATAGTTTCTTTAGTATTAAATACCAAGAATACACTCCGTTGCAATCAACAGAAACAACTGATTCACCTGATTGGTAAAATTATTCATTAGAAAGCGTTACATTGTGTGACGCTTTCTTTTATAAATTCCAATTATGAAACTCAATGGTATTGTAGCTTCAGAGAGTTACAACGTTTATAGTCAAATAGACCAGTTAAAAGTATGGCAATCATTATTAGGTACAACTGTTACACTAAATACTAGAATGGTTAATACATTAAGACATGATACTAAACCTGGATGCTGGTTATACGAACATGATAACATTATACTATTAGCTGATTTTGCTGATACTAGATTTCATGGAATAACTTGTGTTACTGCTGTAATGATTAAATACCATTGTGATTACACTAGAGCATTAGAAATAATCAAACAAGATTTTAGTTATGTTAGTAAACAATTAAAATTGTCTAATAAATTAACTAAAGACGACTTTAAGTTTCATCTATCATTTAATAAAGGTGCATGGAATAATCATCATAAAGATTATTGGTCACAGTATGGTATATCTAAATCACAATTAGAATCAGAAAACTGTTATGCCGTAAGTTCTTATTCATTTAATACACATTCATGTCCTGATTTCTTACAAAAAGTTAAAGCTTATGATGAAACTACAGCTATCGTAGTTGATAGTAAGATTAAGATTTATAAACCTAATAGTCCATTTAAGTTCTTAAGTAACTTTAATGAGAATACTATTGGTGGTACAAATAGAATTACAGATACTGTAGTTATTACTAAGTCTGCTAAAGATTATATGGTACTCGATAACTTAGGTTATAGTAGTAGATTTATTCATTCTGAAACATCAAATCCTGATTTATTGAGCTATGTTCGATATGATAAGGTTTATGTATTAATGGATAATGATATTACAGGTCTTAATGCTTGTAAACGATTATCTTCTAACAATCATTTTATAGGTATATCTATTCCTGAAGGATATCCAAAAGATATATCTGATTTTTACAAAACGTATGGTCATACAGAAACAAAACACCTCATACGTCAACTCATACCCAAAAATAGTACATCAGTCTTATCATCCGTTATTTGATTCTATTGATATAAGTCAAATAAAAGATACACTAAGTAAGACATCATATTATCCTGAAACAAAGAATATATTTAGAGCCTTAAACCACTCCATCTATGATGTTAGAGTGGTTTTTATGTTTCTATCTCCATATCAGAATAACTATGCTAATGGACTAGCTACTTCAAGTATGATTATGACTCCAACGCTATCTGTTTTAGAACAGAGTTTACAAGAATACCTTGATGATTACTCATTTAATCTGAAGAAAGATTTACTACACTGGGAATCACAAGGAATATTGCTATTAAATACAGCATTAACAGTTCCAAAGAATGGTTCACCAACAGCACATGTCAAGTTATGGACACCATTTACTAAAGCATTAGTAAAATACTTAGATGATACTGTAAAACCATTATTCATATTCTTTGGTAATGATGCTAAAGTATATTATCCTCTAGTACAGAATGGATTATGTACAATACATCCCGTTGCTAAGAAGTATAATCCTGATTTAGAGATTAATACTTCAATATGGAAAGCTGTTGATACTCATTGCTTACATCAAAATAATGAAAAGATACAATGGTAACTTTTAAAGAATCATTGGTAGCATCAATGATAAGAAACAACAAAAGATTGATAATGGGTAATTTCAAAGTGTGTAAATTGATGTTTGATACTGAATTAAAATATTCACCAAACAACTCATCACAAGGTATCTATATATTATCAACAACTGAAAATCCTTTTTTATTTACTTTTAAAACAATTTAAAGATGAAAATCTTAATCACTTCCACATTGTCAAACAATGTAACAATTCATGAATTTACTGGTAAGAAGATTTCTGACTTACAAGACTATTTGAAAGAGAACAATTTATTTGAGGAGGGTATGGCTATTAATGGGAATACTGATTTAAGTAATCCTGATAATGATATACCTGAAAACTTAAAGGTTGTAACTGTAACACCAGCAAAATCTAGTGCTGCTATTGACTTTGCAAACATGACATACAATGATTTGAAAGTTATAGCTAAAGAATTTAGAGTTACTGCTGTAGAGAATGATGACGAAACACTACTAGAGATTGTTCATTCAAGATATATGAGTATACCTAAGAATGATTTGATTGTAATGCTTACAAGTGCTTTTAATTATTTAAATCCTAATACTGCAACATCGTTAGTATCTGATGACCAAGTTGAGAAACTTAGTGAACTAATTACGCAACTCGATGAAAGAGTATTTGAGATAGAATATAACCTACAATTATTAACAGATGTGAACAAGTTGAGATTCTTAAACAGATTGAAGAAAGATTATCCACATTTGATTAAGTAATTATTTAAGGATAGAGAGTGGTGTAAAAAGCCACTCTCTTTTAAACTAATATTTATGAACAAAAATGATGTGTTAAACGCACCTGACTTTGAGTTACTTAATGATTACTTAGAATCTATGTTTCCAGATAGATATGAGTTTCAAGAATATGAACTCATTATATACTATCCTAAAGTAACTATTAAAAACTCTACATTACAAACGTATGATATACATAATGTTTTTATACATTATGGTTATAATGATAATGATTTTAAGTTTACAAAACTACATTACACACTAAATGATTACATGAATCAAACAGGTTCATTGTTTACACATCCACATATAGCAAGAAGTAAAACAGCATTTAAATTACAATCATATTGTAAGGGAAATCTTAATACTGAACATGATTTTAATAATCTTAGCTATGTTATACAAGCTATTAATTTTACTGATTTCTGGTTACATAATGAGAACTCATCAGATTGTTATACACATATAGCTAATTTATTCTATAATAATGGTAATGATTCATTAACAAATATTACATTTAATTATGATGTAAAGAATGAATTGATACAAGATATGATATCAAATGTTTCCATGAAGAAAACAATATTTGGAGATATTATTGATATAGAATGGGATGATAATGCTATTATAAATACTCTCGATGAATGTGCATTACATAAAAGAATTTATTGTGTTAATGATTTAACAAACTTGATGTCAAAATACAGTGAATTACAATTAACATTCAAAGGCAAACAATATTATATTACAATAGATAGCTTTGATGCAAAGACTATTATTGATAACACAAAGTCAAACATAAACGAAAATGTATTACAACAATTCAAACAAATCTCCACAGGAGTATCAAAAAACACTAACTTCTTATCAAAACTTGAAAGATATTACTTTAATAATCTCTACTGATGTTGTAAAAAAGATTATTGCATCTAACATTAAAACTGGTAAGAAATCAGAATGGATTGGTATATTATTCTATCAGAAGATTGATGCTAAAACATTAAAAGCTATTGATATTTGCTATATGGGTAAAGGTCCAGAAAATAGTATGGTTGCCAGTATAGATTATAGTGTATATCCTGAATTATCTAGTGTATTATCTAACTATGTTATGAATAATGCTGATAAAATTATGGATTGCTATCAAGGATTAATTCATAGTCATATAGAAATGGGTACAAGTCCTTCATCTGTAGATATGAGTGAGTTAATGACTAATAATTCTAACTATAACGGTACTTATTTAAGTGTGATATGTAATCATAAGATGGAATTTACATCATTACTAAGTATTGAGCAAGAACAACCTACTGTAACACACAAGTATAAATGGTTTGGTGAAATAATAAACAGAGATGTTGAACCAATAAAAGATATTAGTATCTATAGTATTAATACTGTATTTGATATTGAAGAATATGCTGATATAGATGAAGCATTAGATATAGTAGAGAAAGCTAGAGCATTGTGGAAAAATCATACTAATAAACCTAGCTATCAAACTGCAATATGGGATAATAATACTAATTGGAAACCTAAACAAACTGAACAGGATAATAGTAATAAAAAGTCTAAGAAAAAAGAAATAGTAACATGGGATTTTAAAAGTTGTTATTTAGAACATATAGATGACTATTTTGATTTTTATAGAGAAAATCATCTTGAAAAGATTGAAGCACTTAATAACTATACTAAAAATGGATTTAGTATAGATGCTTTTATTAAAGAAATTACTCCATTTAGTGCTAATAAATTATTAATAGACTTAAAAAGATTCTCAGATACACAGTTCTATAAAGACATGAAATCTTATATTGACATTTTTAAACTAGGTTACGATGAGTTATGATAAAAGATACAAATCAGCAATATGGGCTGATTATAAATTACCTATTACTATTATAGGTCTTGGTGGTGTAGGTAAAGGTGTTGCTGTAAATCTTGCATTAAATGGTCATAGACTTAATATTTATGATGGAGATACTGTTGAACAACATAATTGCATACCACAAGGATATTATCCTACACAAATAGGAATGAAGAAAACTGATGCTATAAAACAAGAATTAGATTTCTATCCTGATATAAATGTAGATTATTGTAATTATTACTGGCTAAATGAAAATTATACTTGTAATAATGTAATAGCTTGTCCTGATAAGATGTTAGTAAGAGTTGAGCTATTTAATCAATGGCGAGAAGAAGGTGGTGGTACAAATGATTTTTTCATGGATATTAGAATGTTAGCTGAATACTTTGAAATATATTTTATTACTAGAGATAGTTCTGATTATGTAAAAGCAGAGTATATAACTAAAGGATTATCTGATGAAGAATCAGCACCAGTAAATTGCACATTTACACAAACCAGATATGTAGCTAATATGTGTCATGGTAAAGTAGTAGAATTGATTAATAAGCATATTGTTAACAAAAAAACAAATACAATAGTATATGATATTCCACTATACACCAGATATGACGCTAACATCTGATACAATATTTCATTCACGATATTATGATATGATACATAATAAATTACCTGGTTTAGATTATGCTAATATTGTTGATAATTTTATAGATAAAGCTGTAAAGAATGAGTTAAATAGTAAGTATTTTATTCATTTAAGTGATAATGTTACACTTATTAGTACAGTTACTAGAGTACATAATCATAACTATAATGATATTATTGTTTATGATAAAACTACAAAAGATATACTTATTCTATTACAAAGTTATAATATATTCTTATTCGATTGTCCTGATGATGTATGGCTTATATTCCAAGCATTATTGAGTACTAGGTCATTTAGTAATCC
>Ga0114974_10004369_pt1 | contig 10570 bp, 11 predicted proteins | sample S_130206_EF_Meta_FD_87318 | JGI IMG/M metagenome (GOLD analysis project Ga0114974, IMG submission 87318) | Freshwater microbial communities from Lake Simoncouche, Canada to study carbon cycling - S_130206_EF_MetaG | ecosystem: Environmental > Aquatic > Freshwater > Lake | place: Lake...
CCCCCACGTTCTTCCTGCTGTTATTTTAGGAAGAACGTGGGGGAGCGCAAGTGGCGCTGAATTGCAACTGGGAAAAGGAAGTGGAACAAAAGCACTTCCAACTCCGGTTGAATACGGTCAAACATTGGGCCTTATTAACTTTTCAGGAGCAACTACCAATCTTTTTTCAAATGCAGCGTCAATTTCAGCCGTAGTCTCTGGCAGTGTAAGCAGCACATCAATGCCAGGATCACTTTTGTTAAATACTACGCCATCCGGCTCGGTCACTGCGGTTGAGCGCATGCGAATTACTGATGCTGGTAATGTTGGGATTGGAACTGCAACTCCTGCTAATAAACTATCCGTTGTTGGAGGCGCAAGTTTTGGTAACACCATAACAACTGGAAACGGTGTTTCAACAGATACTTGCGCTATTGAGCTTGGTGGAAACAGAACAGGAAATGGATATGCTGCAATTGATTTACATTCTTCGGCGTCAAGTGATTATGATGCTCGTATAGTCAAAGAACCAACTGTTAATGGAGGTCTTATAATATTTAACAAAGGTTCTGGAAACCTTGGTTTGGTGCATGAAGACACTGGGGTAATTTATTTCGCAACATCCGCAACAGAACGCATGCGCATTGACGCAAGCGGCAACGTAGGGATTGGGACGAGTGCATTTGGAACAGCCGCAGCAAAAGTGCTTGGCCTTGCTGACGCGACTGCACCCACAACCTCCCCTGCCGGAATGGGCCAGCTTTACGTTGAAGCTGGAGCCTTGAAATATCGCGGCTCATCTGGCACAGTCACCACGATTGCTAACGCTTAATTTATGACAGTTCAAATTGCACTACAAAACATCTACAACGCCACACGTTTAGCTCCGCTAACCGCACAACAGCACGAATTCTTGGCCGAGTGCGCCAAGGTAATTGCAGAAGCACTACCCGAAAAACAGGAGACTGAAGAATAATATGAGCACTTGGAAAGTTGTAGCATTAAACGCCTATCCAAAATCAGAAGGACAGGAAAATGTAGTATTTACAATTCACTGGCGTGCTGAACTGTCTCAGGACGATGAGGTTGCCAGCAGCTACGGATCTGTTCCATCTACTTATGTAGCTGGAGATCCATTTATTGAATTTGTTGATTTGACTGAAGATCAAGTAATTGCTTGGGCTAAAGAATCTCTTGGAGAAGAACAGGTTGCTGAAATTGAAGCCAATCTTGTATCTCAACTTAAATCTTTGTTGAATCCTATTTCTATTTCACCGGCCCTTCCTTGGGTTTAATTATTTATGGCTGACATTAAGATTTCTGAATTACCAGTAGCAACAGCAGTGTCTGATTCAGACATCGTTGTTATCAATCAAGGTGGAGTCACTAAAACAGTCACCCGTGGACTTGTAAATACTCCTACTGGCGTTCTTTCAGTTGCCAACGGTGGAACTGGTGTGGCTGTATCTTCTGGAGCAAGTTCGGTTGTGCTTCGTGATGCCAACCAGAACATTACAGCTAACTCTGTAATTGAAGGATTTACTTCTGTTTCCGCATCTGGAACACAGATTGTCCTAACTGTAGCCTCTACGCCTAGCTATCTTGTAACTGGATCTGGTGGTCAGACAATCAAATTGCCAGATGCGACGACCTTGCAGTCTGGTGTTGTTTATCTATTTAATAATAATCAATCGAGTGGAGCGATTACAGTAAACAACAACTCAAATACGCTTGTTGCTAGTGTTCCGTCAGGCGGTTTTACTGCAGTATCTTTGTTGTCTAATTCTATTGCAGCAGGATCTTGGGAGCGCCATGAGCAGGCTCCTTCCAATGTCACATGGAGCACAAACACGCTTGATTATGCTGGTTCTATCACAAGTGCAACATGGAATGGTGTTTCTGTGGCTGTTAATCGAGGGGGAACTGGGGCCGCTGATGCTGCTACCGCGCTAGCAAACCTTGGTGGAGTTAAGACTGCTGATATTCAGGCATTTACAGCTAGTGGAACGTGGACAAAACCAGCAGGGGCAAAAAGTGTTCTTATTCAGTTAATATCTTCTGGCGGAGGTGGTGGCAGTGGAAGAAAAGATACTACCTTATTGACAGCCAGAGGAGGCGGTGGTGGTGGTGGAGGTGGAAATATCTATGAAATCATTGTTCCTGCCTCTATTTTAGGAACAACTGAAGCTTTTACAATTGGTGCTGGCGGAATTGGAGGAGCTGGAGTAGCTGGGCCTGTTTCTAATGGAACGGCTGGAACACAGGGCGGAACAACTTCATTTGGTTTTTTACCTTTATTTCAAGTTCCCGGAGCTTTTGGCGGAGGTGGAGGATCAACTGCTGGCGGAACTGGAGGAAGTTCGTTATTTAATGGCAATTCTGGCGGAAACGGAGGTCTGACCAGCCAAGGGTTTAATGGACTTCCTGCTGCAACTAATATTGTTTTTGCAATCGGAGGTGGAGGAGGTGCAGGTGGCGGCCCAGTGAATGTAACAGATACAGCAGGCGCTGGTGGCGTGGGTGGACTGGCTAGGATCTCAAATCTTGCTGGAGGCGCAGCAGGAGCTAATACTGGAGGCGCTGGAGGCGCAGGCGTTGCTGTAACAAATGCATCAAGCGGAATTTTTACCGTTGGCTCTGGTGGCGGAGGTGGAGGAGCAGGATTATCTGTGTCTGGAGGAGTAGGTGGTGTTGGAGGATTTCCCGGTGGTGGTGGAGGTGGAGGCGGAGCAACTCGCGATGGAACAACATCAGGCGCAGGTGCAAATGGCGCAAATGGAATTGTAATTATAACAACTTATTTCTAACATGAATTACGCTGTAATTAGCTCTGAAACTAATCTTGTAGAAAACGTCATTGTTTGGGATGGCGTATCTCCGTGGACTCCTCCTGCTGGATATTATATTGAACCAGTTGGTGACTCTGGTGCTGGCATTGGCTGGAGTTACATTGATGGTCAATTTGTGCCTCCAATTGAATAATGGACTGGATCAAATCCATACTACCTACAATTGGTCAAATGCTTGGCGGGCCACTGGGCGGAGCCGCAATGACCGCGATAGCAACTGCGTTAAACATCAGTGAGCCTACGCAGGATAAGATCAAGAAAGCATTAACTGGAGGACAGCTAACTCCAGAACAGATGTCAGCACTTCAAGCTGCAGATGCGCAATTGAAGATTAAGATGGCAGAACTTGGAATTGAACTTGAACATCTCAATCAAGCAGATAGAAGTTCAGCTAGAGACATGCAGGTTAAAACTGGGTCTAAAACTCCAGCTATCCTTGCTTCATTTGTTACTGTTGGATTCTTTGGGATTCTTATTGGCTTAATGACAGGAGATTTAAAAACATGGGATAATTCTGGACTCCAGATGCTCATAGGCAGCCTCGGTACAAGCTGGGGCATGGTAGTGTCATTTTATTTTGGCAGTAGTCACATTCAAACGGAACAAAAGAAATGACCGAACATCACATTGGAGAACTTTTGAAGGTGAATTTTGTAAACGCTCTGGCTGTAGCTATATCAATCTCTGACTTTGAGACTTCGGTTCGTATCTTTAGTTGCATTGCTGCTGGGCTCTACACCATTGCAAAGCTTGTGCAGACTGTTCAGGAAATCAGAGGAAAAGGCAAAAAAGATGAACAATCTGAATAGAGCACTTGATTTTGTTTTTGAATCAGAAGGCGGCTACTGCAATGACAAGAACGATCATGGCGGAGCCACCAATCTAGGCATCATTCAGCGGGAATATGATGCATGGCGCAAAGAGCGCGACCTTCCTTTGCGTAGCGTTAGATATATTGAGAAGGACGAAGCTATTAAGATTTACACTGATGAGTACTGGCTTGCAGGCAAGTGCGACAAGATGCCTTGGCCTGTCAGTATGGTTCATTTAGATGCTTGCATTAATTCTGGAGTCCATCAAGCATCCAAGTTCTTGCAAAGGGCTATTGGAGTGGCTGCTGATGGAATTGTTGGGCCAAACACCTTGGGTGCATTAGAGGGGTGCTGTAAGGCATCCAGTGCGCTTGTAGTCGCAAATAGAGTTGCAGATCAGCGTGTTCCGTTTTACCATATGTTGGTAGAAAAAGATCCTACTCAAGAAGACTTTATTGATGGTTGGTTGAATCGTGTAAACAATTTGAAGCAAGCAATTGTATGAGCAAATTAATGTCAGCACTTGGAGGCATGATGTCTTCAATGGGGAAAGAACGTAGCTGCCCGGATTGTGGCATGCCAATGGAATCAAATGGTTGTTGCTCTGAGTGCGGCTATGGGGAAGAAGAAGAAGAAGATGACTCCGACGAGACAATGGAGATCCAAACCCTTCTTGATACAAAAAAAGCTCTACAAACAGCGATGGAACTTGTGGATCGAATGATTGTGAATTGCGATTAAGATGCCAAACGCCGAAAGCAATTTGATGGCAGACTCCGATAATAACTTTATCGGCCTAAACTCTCGCCTTGATCCAAGTAATCTTGCTCCCGGATTTTGCCAAGAGTCATATAACATGCGATTGCAGCGCGGCGCGGCACAGCCCAGAAAGGGCACCAAGAGACTCACTACGGAAGAGCTAAATACAAAGGTTATGGTGGGGTCTGGTTACTACAACAACAGTAGTGGTCAAGACTGTATTGCTTTAGTATTCACTGATTCTTTGTATATCTATAATACAGAAGAAAATCTATTATCTGCTCCATACGTTTTTCCAGTGCAGATAATTAGCGGAACAGATTACTACAGAGGTATTGCTCAAGGTGGAGTCTGTGATGTTGTTCAGGCAAACAATACTTTGTACATATTCAGAGGGCAAGAAGTAGATGCCAGAAAAGGCACTGGGGGAGATGCTGGCAATTGTGGAATCAATTTAGCTCACGCCAGCGTGGCGAATAACGCAAGCGTCACTGTTACTGCAATAATGACAAATTCATTTATCCACAACTATTCAGTGGGTGATGAAGTTACTGTCTTTAATATTATTGATGGTCAGCATGGATCTATTAATAATAGTTACATTGTAACTGAAGTTACTGGCACAAGCGTATTTAAGTTTGTTTATACAAATAAAACTGGAGCTAATATTAATGCCTCTACGGCAACGCATGCTTGTTGTGTTAGGGCAAAACCTCCGCTTGAATGGGACGGTTCATCATTATCGCTTACATTTGTTCCTCAATATTCAATTGCTGGAAACATTCAAACTGGCACATATAATTCAATTAATGGATCACTTCCTCCGTCTGATTTTGGATTATACTATCAAAATAGAATTGTATGTAAATTTACTAATACAAACATTGCGGTAAGCGATATTCTAAGTGAATCTGTTGATTTTACATTTAATAACTTCAATATCAATCAAGGTGGAAACGATAGAATAATCGGAGTGCTCCCTTGGGTGGATAACAAACTTGTTATCTTTATGGCTAAGTCAATCTACTTAGCCTACCTTGAACCTACTGTTTATTCTGTTGGAGGAGCAGTTGGAATAAATAGCACTCTTACTGTAATTACTACTGAGATTGGATGCTTGGCTAGGAAATCAATTGTATCTGCTGGACAGTATATTTTCTTCTTGTCAGGAAAAGGAATACATAGGCTTGACCCTCAGCTTGATCTAAAGCTGCTTGGAAATACTCTTCCACTTAGTGAGCCCGTAGATAGCTTTTTTGATATCTTTAATTTTTCAGCAGCAGCATCAACCGTTGCTTGCTACTACGACAATAGATTCTTTATAGCAATGCCAACAAATGGCAGCGCAAGACCTAATCAAGTGCTTGTGTATAATACATTGAATCAAAATTGGGAAACCATAGATACATATCCATATGGGCTATATGTAGATGACATGGAAGTATGTAACTATGGTAGAAAAAGACGGCTATTTATCACAACAAGATTCAATGGATTGTCTGTTGCAACCGTTACCGCTGACTCAAATGTTGTAGATATATCAAGCGAAGTTGACACAATGTATGTTGGTCAACCAATTGTTTCTGTTGGTGGATTGGTTTCTGCAATCCCTGCAAATACTCAAATACAGTCAGTTTTAAGTCAGACATCATTTACAATGACACATGCTGCGACTGAAAGCGGCACAGTAAATATGTCACTTACTTTTGGTGGTATTTTTTTAACAGAAGAATACGAAAATGGAGATCAGTTTAATTCTGTTGGAGGAACGCCATTTTTACCATTTACAATTACAATTCCAGTAGATCCTCCTACGGATGTAACATCTATAATTCAATCATCTAGCTCAGCAAGGTTATTTCCAATTGATGCTAGGATTAAATCAAGAGAATACATATTTGGAAGCAGCAACTCAAAAAGATTCAGCAGAGCTGAGTTTCAATTTATTAACTCTGTTGGAGATTATGTAGATATTGTTGCAAGCACGCATGATCCAGATATTAAGCAAACAATAATGGGATACGCATTTTCTGGATCAAACGATCTAGCTACTACGTTAAGGCCAAGAATTGCTCTTCGTGGAGCTTCTATTGACATAGAAATTCAATTTAAAGTTGGAAGGCCAGCATTGAAATCTGCAGTTATTTATGCCATTGTGGCAAACAGGAACATGATCTCAGAGGAATAATATGGCTCAGATACAAAAAGGTTTTGAATATTTTGATGGAATGCAGGTTACTGCAGCCAATTTAAATGGATCAGTTGATAATGCAATCTTGCTAAGAGGTTCAATTTCAGAACAACCCGATGGCTCTGCATTGTATACAGATAGGGCTGTGCTAGCTGATGCATCATCCCTTAAAAACGTAACCGTTGAAAACCTTCTTCAGTCTTGCGTAAAGCTTAATGGAGCTGATGCAATGACTGGGGAATTGATTCTTTCCAGTACTACTGCAACAGCCAATCGCGCTGCTACGCCAAAGGCATACGTTGATGGCGCTATTACGACAGCCATTAATGGTCTTAACGCGACTACATTTGTGCTTCGAGATGGATCTAGGGCAATGTCTGGTGATCTAACTTTAGTAAATTCAACGCCTGCTGCTGCTCTATCTGCTGCATCTAAAGGGTACGTTGATGGAAGAACAGCATTTACCCCTGTTCAACAAGGTGGAGGAGCAGGTCAATTAGGAAATAAAGTTTATATTGGATGGGGTGGATCTGATTTAAGGCTTCAAGTTGATTCAACTGATTTTACAAATCTTTGGCCTATTGGCATTTCTGGAAACTCGGCAACAGCAACTTTAGCAGTAAACGCAACAAACGCTGCGGCCTGTTCTGGAAATTCTGTAACGGCCACAACTGCAACCAATGCGCTAGCCTGTTCTGGAAACTCTGCAACAGCCACAACAGCCACTAATGCTCTTTCCTGTTCTGGAAATTCAGCTACTGCCACGTTGGCAACTACAGCAACTACAGCGACTAATGCATTGGCTTGTTCAGGAAACTCGGCAACGGCTACATTAGCCACAAATGCGACAACAGCAGCTACGGCAACCAATGCTCTTGCTTGCTCTGGAAACTCAGCTACTTCTACACTGGCAAACAATGTTGTTAGTGGAGGCAATGGAGTTCCTGCTGGCGCAGTCATGGCTTGGCCTTCAGCAACACTTCCGGCTGGCTGGCTAGAATGCAACGGACAATCTACTTCTGGATACACGGCTCTTGCTGCTGTTGTTGGAGCAAATGTTCCTGATCTTCGCGGGCAGTTTGTTCGGGGATGGGATCATGGCGCAGGAACTGATTCAGGTCGCTCATTAAAGTCAAGTCAGAGTCCATACGCTGGAACAAATGACTATACTTGCGGAAAAGATGATGGAGATGGGCAGACTGGCCCGCGAGGAGAAGTAAATGCGTTTGGAGTCAACGGAATATGGGTGACTACAGCAACAGACAGAAGTGGAGTTTGGACTAGTACAATTGCAACAAATGCAGGAGATACTCGCCCAACAAACATAGCCTTGATGTATATTATTAAGACGTAATGAAAATACTGACGCTTGATCTATATGAGCGCATTATTGACGCAGTTTATGAAAAATCTAAATACTACTTCAATATGCTTGGGAGTGTGGATCACTCTCAATGTGCTGAATATATTGGGTTTTATGCACATCATAATGGGTTGTTTTGGAGCGAGCAAAACGGTAAGATTTGTGGAATATCCACAGCGCATCCGGGAAAAAGAGACTTTGATTGGACTTGGGGAACTTCAAATGGCATATGGACAGCTCATCTTGTGTGGGCAGACAACACCAAGTCTCACGCAGAGGTTCTTAAACAGTTTCTTGAATCACAATCTGATCCAGTTTACGAATTGTGGACATGGAGAAATCAACATGCGGTAGCTCTTACAAAGAAGAAGTTAGAAAGGATTTTGTCATATGGGCGGAGGAGGAACAACTATTCAGCAGGCACCAGCGCCTCAATACAACGAGTCGATGCGATCAATCCTGCAAGGGCAGGTGGAAATGGCGCCTCAGGTTTATGCATCGGAGGCGCAGTACCAGCCGTTGTACAATCAGCTTCAGATCCAGCAGCAAGCGGCAACAGCACAGGCTTCGCTGAATCAAGCAAGGGCAATGTATCCTCAGGTTGCGGAAATTGAAGGGCAATATTCTGCCGCAAATAGGGCTAATGAACTTCAACAGCTTCAATCTGCCCTTCCTCAATATCAGCAAGCAATTAACAAGCTGACTCCGGGTTACGCTGAGGCTGTTGGGTCTACTGGCGCTTTAGCCCAAAAGTCGATGGAGGCGTCCCTTAAAACGCCGCAATTATCTTCCTATGAACAAGGAATTAAAGGGCCAGAGTTTGGTCAATTTGCAGGGCAAGTTGGAAAACCACAATCTGGACAATATGTTGATGCAATCAGAGGCCCACAAGCAGGTCAATTTGTAAGCTCTGTTGGAGGCCCACAGGCTGGACAATTTCTTAACGAAGTTGGAGGCCCACAGGCTGGACAATTTGTAGGCAATGTTCAAGGCCCACAAATGAACTCTGGACTAAATCGAATTAATACCGGTTTAGTAAATCAATACTTGGGGCAAATGCCCGGAGTTCAACAATATAGTCAGTTTCTAGCGCAAAACTCTGCTGCAGAACTTGCTGCTGGTAAATCATTGACTCCAGAAGAGCAACGCATGGCAGATCAATCTGTTCGTTCTGCATATGCGGCTAGAGGCACAGCGATGGGAAATCAGGCGATTAGCTCTGAAGTTCTTAATCGTGCTGATGTTGCAAGCCAGCGGTATCAACAGAGATTGGCTAATGCGGCCAATGCTTCACAGCAAATTCAAGGAATCTACACTCCTGCGCTTAATCAAGCCTATCAAAGACAAGCTGCTAATGCTGAATATAACCTTGGAGCACAGGGGCAAGCTTATCAACAAGCCATGGGTAAAGAACAGCTTTCTGGGACTACTCAGGGAGCTGCCTATGCTCAGGCTATGGGAAGGGAGCAACTTGCTGGGACTACTCAGGGAGCTGCTTATTCTCAGGCTATGGGCAAAGAGCAGCTTGCTGCAACCACCCAAGCGGAAGCATATCAGCAAGCAATGGCTAGGGAACAGCTTGCCGGTTCCACTCAGGAACTTGCGTACAAGCAAGCTATGGGCCTTGAGCAGGGTACTGCTGCAAACCAACAGGCATCTTTTCAACAGGCACTTCAGCGCAATCAAGCTCAACAGCAAGGAATGCAGTTTGGACAACAGCTTCAAGCTGGCTATGCTCAGATGGGAGCAGGCGCTATGGGCCAACTCCAGCAAGCTCAGGCTCCAATTTTGCAAGCCTTCTATAAGCAACCCATTCTTCAGGGTCAAGTTGGTCAATCTCAGCAAATGGGAATGGCAATGCAGCAGCAGGCTGGCCCGCAGTACTTCAATCCTGAAAGCCAGACTGGCATGGGCAGTATTTTTGGAGCATATAACTCACAAAATAATCTAGCTGGCGCTAACGCTCAGGCAAATGCTGCAAGTTCCTCTGGCATGATGTCTGCCGGAGGCGCTGTGGCTGGAGCCGCAATTGTAGCCGCAGGTATGTGTTGGATTGCCAGAGCTTGTTATGGGGTTGATTCAAACAAGTGGATTCAATTCAGGAACTCCATGCTGCGTAATGGCTCTGACAAATTCATTTCTTGGTATTGCAAGAATGGAAAAGCTATTGGCGAAAAAATTAGTCCGTCTCCTGTTGCAAGATTTTTTGGTAGGATTATTTTGTCCGTCATTAACGGAACATGGATACATCAAAAATAAAATTAGACGGAGCGCAGAGAGCTTGTACAACTGAAGATACCCTAGCTAGGATGAAGCCTTGGTTGGAGGCGGCAGGGATAACTAGAATATCAGAAATTACAGGCTTAGATAGAACTGGGATTCCCGTTGCCCAGTGTGTTCGCCCTGATGCTATTTCTCTTTGCGTTGATTCTGGCAAGGGCACTACATCATCTGCCGCTTTATGTAGCGCAATGATGGAGGGGTTTGAGCGCCATGTTGGAGAGTCTGCTGGTTTTGATTCTATCTATGCCCCAGAATGCAATCTTACTGGAGCCGAGTCTAGATTCCAATTAATTAAGGGGGGATTTCATAATCCAAAAACTCCAACTGATTGGTA
>Ga0114974_10004373_pt1 | contig 10564 bp, 8 predicted proteins | sample S_130206_EF_Meta_FD_87318 | JGI IMG/M metagenome (GOLD analysis project Ga0114974, IMG submission 87318) | Freshwater microbial communities from Lake Simoncouche, Canada to study carbon cycling - S_130206_EF_MetaG | ecosystem: Environmental > Aquatic > Freshwater > Lake | place: Lake...
GAGGCGGCCCTCGACGCTGGGTGCGGGGTGGCGCTGGCAAGCAATTTCGATGAGCGATTACTGGCGATCGCCGGCCGGGTCGATCCGCTCTGCCGGGCGGCCCACGTCTTCGCCTCGTCGGAACTCGGCTGGCGGAAGCCGGCGGCGGAGTTTTTCCGTACCGTCGAGCGGCGTCTGGGCGCGGTGGCCGGGGAACTCCTCCTGGTCGGCGACGACCCGCGGCTCGACGTGGCGGCGGCCAGGGCCGTCGGCTGGCGGAGCCTGGGCGTCGGCGGCTGACGCGGGGCCTGCCGGGAAAAGGTCGTGAGGGTGCCGACGTCCGTAGCGCGGGCGGGGTGTGGGGACGGGCAGCGCCGTGGCCCGCCTGCTATGATTCGGCCCGGGGGGGCCAAACCTCCCGTGTCATTCCCCACCGAAAAAAGGATCGAGCATGTCGACCCCCGCGCTCTCCCGCCGTGGCTTCCTGGCCGCAGGCGCTGCGACTTGTGCCGCCGTCTCCCCCCTTGCCGCCTTCGCCCGTGAGGCAGCCGCCGCCGATCTCAACCTCGGCATCCAGCTCTACTCGCTGCGCGGCTACAAGGTCGATGAGGCGATGAAGCACGCCCGCGACATCGGCTTCCGGTTCGTCGAGTTCTACGGCGACATGTTTCCGGTGAACTCCGATGCTGCGGCGATTGCCGCCATGAAGAAGAAGCTGGCCGACCTCGGGCTCACCGCCAGCGCCCACGGCGTCAACGGCTTCGGTGGCGATGCCGCCGCCAACCGGAAGGTGTTCGAGTTTGCCAAGGCGGCCGGCATCCCCTGCATCTCGGCCGACCCCTCGCCCGAGGCGTTCAAGAGCCTCGACGAGCTCGTCAAGGAGTTCGACATCCGGATCGCGATCCACAACCACGGCCCCAAGCACCGCTACAACAAGGTGGTCGACGTCCTCAAGGCAATCGAGGGGCATGACGAGCGGATCGGCGCCTGTGCCGACCTCGGCCATTACATCCGCTCCGGCGAGAAGCCGACGGAAGTGATCCGTCTCCTGAAAGGCAGGCTCTACGGCATCCACCTCAAGGACTTCCAGGACATGCAGGACGTCACCAAGGGGGTGATCCTCGGCAAGGGGCATCTCGACGTGCCGGCCGTGATGGCGGCGCTCGTGCAGACGAACTTCCCCAAGAACGGCGCCTTGTCGCTTGAGTATGAGGAGAACCCGGAGAACCCGCTGGCCGACATCCGGCAGTGCTACTCCGTCGCGGCCGACGCGCTAGCGAAGACCTGACCGGTCGCCGCATCGGCCCTTCCCGGATCCGTTCCCCTCCCCGGAGTGCTCAGCATGGTCTCGTTCCAGTGGTTCCTGACCGGCTGCTGCGCGGTCGCCTCGATGCTCGTCCACGTGAGTCTCGTCGTCTGCGGCGCTGTCGCCGTCGCCTCGCCGGTGACCGACAGCCTCCCGGCGATCCTCGCGGTCGATCACGAGGGGAAGGGGAACGCCGCGGCCGCGAAGGCCTGGGGGGTGATTGCGTCGGCCGATCCGTCGGCGCTTCCCGACATCCTCGCGGCGATGGACGGCGCCAATCCGCTGGCGGCCAACTGGCTGCGGGCTGCGGTCGATGCGGTCGTCACGAAGAGCGGGGGGAATGCCAAGCTGCCCGTCGACAGCCTCGTCCGCTTCCTCGGCGAGACGAAGCACGATCCGCGCGCCCGCCGTCTTGCCTTCGATCTCGTCAAGGGAGCCGACCCCGACCGGGCCGACAAGCTCCTCGACGGGATGGTGGAGGATCCGAGCGTCGAACTGCGGCGCGATGCGGTCGCGAAGGTCATTGCCAGGGCTGAGTCGCTGAAGACGGCAGAGAAGAAGGAAGAGGCCCTCGCCGCTTACCAGCAGGCCTTCTCGGCCTCGCGGAATGTCGAGCAGATCCAGGCGCTCGCCAGCGCGATCCGGGATCTCGGTGGCACCGTCGACCTGACACGCCACTTCGGCTTCCTCCGCAACTGGCAGATCGTCGGGCCCTTTGACAACACCGAGGGGAAGGGATTTGCCGCCGTCTATCCGCCGGAGGAGAGGCTCGATCTGACGGCCGCGCTCGACGGCAAGGAGGGGAAGGTGTCGTGGCAGCCGGTCGAGACCGGCGACGAGTACGGGATCGTGAACGTCAATCTCTCCTACCCGCCCCCGGCGCCGCCGGCCGACGCCCAGCCGGCCGAGGGCCCCAAGGAGGGGCTCAAGGGGGTGATCGCCTACGCCGTTACCGAGTTTGTCTCGGCGGAGGATCGCCCCGCCGAAATCCGGCTCGGCTCCAAGAACGCCTGGAAGATCTGGCTCAACGGCAGCCCGGTCTTCGAGCGCGAGGAATACCACCGGGGCATGGAGATCGACCAATACCGGATGCCGGTGACGCTTCGGAAAGGGCCCAACACGATCCTCATCAAGATCTGCCAGGACGAGCAGCGCCGGCCCTGGACGACCGAGTGGGAGTTTCAGCTGCGGGTTTGCGATGAGGTGGGGACGGCGATCCACCCGGCTGCGAGCCCTGCGTCCGACGCGAAGTGACCGCCCCGGTCCTCGCTCCATGTTTTCAAGAGCCCGGAGAATCCTTCCCCATGCCCCGCCTCAAAGCGCTCCTGATCGCGATCGCCCTCGTGGCCCCGAGCCTCCGGGTTCGGGCCGACGAATGGCTGGAGTTTCGTGGTGTGGGGGGGGCGAGCCGGGTGCAGGAAGGCTCGTTGCCGGTGGAGCTGAGTGCCGCCGATGTCCGCTGGTCGGTCGACCTGCCCGGCCGCGGCCTCTCTGGCGTGCTCGTCGTCGGTGATCGGGCCTTCGTCACGACCAGCGAAGGGCCGACACAGGATCGGCTCCACTTGGTGTGCCTCTCGACCTCGACGGGGAAGATCCTCTGGGACCGGCAGGTGTGGGCGACCGGACGGACGATGTGCCACCCCAAGACGAGCGTCGCCGCGCCGACGCCGTGCAGTGACGGGAAGCACGTCTACGCGATCTTCTCCTCAAACGACCTCGTCTGCTTCGATCTCGACGGCAATCTCCAGTGGCTCCGTGGGATCACCTACGACTACCCCAACGTCAGCAACAGCCTGGGGATGTCAAGCTCGCTCCTCGTCACGGCCGACACGGTGATCGTGCCGGTGGAGAACGACAGCGAGTCGTATTCCCTCGGGATCGACGCGGCGACCGGCGAGAACCGCTGGCGCCTCGATCGTCCCAAGGGGGCCAACTGGACCTCGCCAGTGATTCTCAAGCCAGGGCTTGTGGCCCTGCAATCGAAGAAGGGCATCGATGCGATCCGTGCCGCCGACGGCTCGACCGCCTGGAGCTACACCGAGGGGGCCGACACCGTGTCGTCGAGCGCGCTTGCCGACGGCGTCCTCTACGTGCCGAGCAACGGGATCACCGCGCTGACCCTCGACCCGGCCGATCCTGAGAAGCAGCCGACGCAGGCCTGGCGTGAGAACACACTCTCGCCGGCGACGGCCAGCTGCGTCGTGGCTGGCGACGCCCTCTACACGATCAACGGCGCCGGGGTGCTCACCGCCGGCGACCGGGAGACCGGCAAGCGCCGCTGGCAGCTGCGGCTCCAGGGGCCCTACAGCGGCACTCCGGTCACGGATGGCAAGCATCTCTGGGCGGTCAACGAGGCGGGGCTCGTGCAGGTGGTGGAACTCGGGGCGAAGGAGGGGAAGGTGGTGGCCACGCTCGATCTCGGCGACGAGATCCTCTGCAGCCCGGCCGCCGCCGACGGCGCCCTCTACCTGCGCAGCAACACGAAGCTCCACAAGATCGGGCGGTAGGCCCACGAGCCCTCGTCGCCCGGGTGCCGGCCGCGGTGGCGGTGGCGTCCGCCGAGACTGCCATGCTTCCGTCGTACCTCAACCGCCGTGATGTTCTTGATCTGGCCCGCCTCGCCACTCCGGTGGCGCTGTCGCGGATGAGCTTCATGCTCATGGGGCTGACCGATGCGGTCGTCCTCGCTCGCCACGCGCCGGGGCAGCTTCCCTTTGTCCTCAACGCCTTTCTCCCGGTGGGGGTGGCGATGGGCTTCGGGTTGGGGCTCGTCATCGGCGTGCAGGTGATCACCGCCGAGCTGGCTGGGGCGGGGCGCGATCTCGAGACCGGCCGGATCGTCCGCCGCGGGCTCCTCGTAGCGCTCCTCTACGGGCTCGCCTCGGCCGCTGCCTGCGCCCTCGTGGCCGGGCCTCTCCTCCGCTGGCTTGGCTTCGACGAGGCGTTCACCGTCCCCACCGCCCGCTGCACCCGGATTCTCGCCTACGGCCTCCCGGCCCACATGCTCTTCAGCGCCTGTGCCTCCTATCTCGAGGCCCTCCGCCGGCCGTTGGTGGTGACGGCGATCGGGGCCGTGGCCGTGATCGCGAATCTCGGCCTCGATCTCGTCCTCGTGCCGGAGTACGGCGCCGCGGGGGTGGCCTGGGCGACGTCGCTGTCACGGTACGGGATGGCGGTGGCGGCGCTGGTCGTCGTGGCCCGGAGCACGCCGGCGCTGGTGTGGGGGGGAAATCCGACCCCGGGGGAGTTTGCCCGTCAGAACGGCGTCGGCCTGGGGGCGGGGCTAGCCAACATCGCGGAGTGGGGAAGCTTCAATCTCACCCACGTGATCGCGACGCTCGTCAGCATCGATGCCGGGGCACTGTGGGGCTTGACGGTGCAGATGATGGGATCGGTGTTCATGATCTATGTCGGTCTGGGGAGCGCCACGAGCGTCCGCGTCGCCGAGCGTTTCGGGCGGGGCGACCGGCAGGGGGTGGCCGACGCCTCGCGGCTGGGGCTCGTCGCCGCCTTGGTCGTCGGCGCGGCGATGGCGGCGGTCGTCTGGAGCGCGCGGGGGTGGCTGGCCGTCATCGGGCTCAATGCCGAGGGGCAGCCGGATGGGGCGCGGCTGGCGCCGTTGCTCGCCCGCCTGCTGGCGGCCGGCGCCCTGGTGACGCTCTTTGACGGCCTCCAGGGGGTGGCGTCGATGGCGCTGCGGGCCCGGGAGGTGATCTGGGCGCCGACGGCGATCCATGTCGCGTCCTACGCGATCGTGATGGTGCCGTTGTGCTGGTGGCTCGCGCTCGGGGAGGGGCCGGGAAGGGGGCAGGGGGTGTGGGGCGTGCTTGTCGGCGTCGCCGTGGCATCGGTCCTGGCTGGCGTGCTTCAGGCGGTGTTGCTCGAGTGGTACACGCGCGGCGGCGGACCAGACCCCAGCTCTGAAGGCTGATCACTCCACCGGCTTCCAGCCGCGGAGGCGGCAGTGGAGCTGGGCGATCTTCCCCATGAAGTGATCCATCCGGTATCGGCCCGCGGCGAGCGCCATCTGCTTCTCAGCCTCGGCGGCATCTCCTTCGGCCTCGGCGAGGAGCCCGAGGTAGAGGTGGGCGAAGCAGCGCTGGTTGCGGCGGGCTGTCTCGGGGCCGGCATCGGCGGCGGCGAGAACCTTCTCGACGCTCCCCTGGCCCCGGTAGAGATCGAGGACCTCCTTCATCGGTACGCGGGCATCGTTGCCGACCGGAAGGAGCTGCTTCCGCGCCGTGTCGACATCTTTGTCGCGCGCGAGGCACGCGAAGTGCCAGGTGACGTTCTCGACGTCGGCCGGGTTGACCTCCTTGTGGCGTTCGAACTGGGCGACGCCATCGGCGAACCGATCGGCGTAGTAGAGGGCCAATCCCCGCTGCCACAGCTCCGGCTCGATCGCCGGCCGGAGCTTCACCAGAGCGTCGAAGGCCTCGGCCGATTCCTTCGGCTTGCCGGCGAAGAGGAGATTGACGCCGTCGTTGAACAGCGCGTTTGCATCGGGGGCCTGCGCGGCGGCGACGCTGGCGGTGGCGGCGAGCACGAGGCCTGCAAGGAGGCTGCGGCGGGCGAGACGGATGGCATGTCGCATGACGTGTCGCGGAGGCATCGCTCCGCGGCTCCCGTGGGTTTCGTGGGCCGGCCCCGCTCCGGGCTGTGGGGCGACAGTTCGGACGGTGGTGAGCCTTCAGTGTCTGGGCTCGAGGGGCGTCTGTCGAGGCCGCGGGGATGGACCAGGAGCAGCAGGAGCACCAGGAGCGCCGCGGCGACGTCGTCGTTGATCGGGCGCTACGGGGAAGCGGGCTTTTGTATCGGAAGATTTTCGCTGCCCACGCGTTGGATGCCGAGGCGGCATCGAGCCGCGGCCTCGGCATGTCGTATCATGGTCATCGATCACGATTCTCTCCCGGGGACCGGCCAGACAGGTCAGGGATTTCCGCCATCATGCCTGCCGCAGCACCGCCGCTTCTCGTCTCGCATCCGCTCCTCGACTCGACCGATCTCGATGTCGTCCGGGCGGTCACGGGGCGGGCGTGGGGGAAACACGCCAGCGACGTCATCGGCCGGGACCGCTACCGCCTCCGCCTCAACCGGGTGGAGGGGGCGAGGCTGCCGGTGACGTTTGTCGACTGCTCCGCCCGGATCGAGGCCCGGATGGAGGGGATCGGCTGCCAGTTTCAGGTGATGGTGCCGCTGTCGGGGGGCATCGACATGGTCATCGACGGCCAGCCGCTGTCGACATCGCCCGGCGAGGCGGTGTTCGTGCGTCCGGCCCGGTCGATGCGCTTCGTTGCCTCCCCGTCGCGCTGTCTCGTCGTCGATCTTCCGGATGGGGTGCTGGACGAATGGTTCCATCGCCACAGGACGGCGGCTCCGGCCATTGCCAGCCGGGTGCTTACCGGCATGAGCGGAGGGAGGGTTGTCCGCGGAGCGCTGCGACTGGCTCGGCTCCACGACAAGACCGCCCCGCGCCGCGACGGACTGTCGGCCCCGCTCCCCCCCGGAGTCCTGCTGGCCGAAGCCGCGTTGTTGGCAAGAATCGGCGAACACCTCTTCGGGGAGGGGCCGCCGCCGGGGGATCTGCCACCGAGCGAACAGGTCGTCGTCGAGGTGCTCCTCGACTGGCTCCGTGCCCACCGGGCCGAGCCGGTGTCGATGGGCGATCTGGCTGCACACGCCGGGGTTTCTGTCCGCGCCGTGGAGCAGGCGTTTGCAAGCCATGTCGGCGCTCCGCCGATGGCCTGTCTGCGGGCGATGCGACTCGATCTTGCTCGCCGACTGCTGGAAGCCGCGCCGGCCGGTTCGAACGTGACCGCCGTCGTCCTCGAGGCAGGCATCTACCACCTCGGCCGCTTCGCCGGGGAGTATCAGCGGCGCTACGGCGAGCTGCCGTCGGAGACGCTTCTCCGCAGCCGGGAGTGGTCTCCCACGGCCGGCACAGAGGGTGCTTCGCAAAACGGATATCGTGCCGGCGGGCCCGTCAGCTAGATATTCGCAAGTTCCCTTGTGCTCTGCCGATCGCGGCCCACCGGCCACACGTCTCCTCCAGGAATCAAAGGCCCATGCGTTTCGCCACCGCTTTCCGCCGCCGTGCCCCCGTTGCTCCTGTCGTGCTGGCCCTCCTTGCCGCGGCCGGGCCGATGGCTGGAGCCTCGCGGGCCGACACGTTCTCCGTCACGGAAACCTCGTGGGGATCGACGACGACCGCCGGCACGCTTGCGTGGGCGATCGATCAGGCCAACGGATCGTCTGCCACCGGCAACCTGATCTCGATCGCCCCCAACCTCCTCATCGACGTCGATGGAGCGACTGCGATCGATGCCTCCCTCAATCTCGCCCAGTTCACCCGCTCGGTGACAATTCAGGGGAATGGTGCCAAGCTCGTCGGCAATCCGACGTTCGTCACCAGCGGCGGCACGGTCACGAAATACAACCCCGATCGGTTCGTCTCCGGGGACATCCCGGTGACTCCGTCGTTCTCGTTTGCGAAGATCGGTGTCTTCGGCAGCCTAGGCAACAGCGCCATCACCGTGTCGATCGCCGGCCTCAATGCCGATGGTCTCAACCGCTTTGCCCTCATCGAGGCCGGTGCCCGGCTCGACGTCACGACCGCGGGCATCGTGAACTCCGTCAACTTCGATTTCAGCGGCAGGAACATCACGCCCGGATTCGAAGCCCTCGACGGCGCTACGCTGAACCTCGATCGGGTCAAGATCGACAAGGCCTACGGTCTCACGTCGCTTGCCGGTGGCATCGTGGCCGGAAGCGACGCGACGATCAACGTCTCGTCGAGCACGATCCGGGATTCAAACAGCGGCCCGGCCATCATCCTCGCTGGCGGCACCGCGAATGTGGTCAGTTCGGTCCTCGACGGCTCTGGCGGCGTGACGGTGACTGGCGGGGACTCGGTCGCGACCGGGACCGTGAACTTCGTCAACAGCGTCGCCCTCCTCGCCGGCCCCCTCAGTGGCGGCGGCAATGACCGCCCCGGCGACAATCGGTTTCTGGCCGGCGCCGGTGGCACGATCAACGCCACCGCCAGCACGATCATCGCCGACCTCGTGTCGCTCTCCGGAACTCCCGCGGAAGCCAACGGCGTGCCGCTCGATGCCGCGGGGGGAACGATCGCGCTGCGTTCGGCGGCCGTGATGGTGACCAGCTACGACGCTGATGGCTTCTCGGGGCAGATCGGCTACCAGGCGAGCGCCGGCGGCGTTCTCACCGCCGATGCCTATTCATGGGTCCGCCCGACGCCCGCCCAGACAGCGATCCTGCTGCCGAGCCTCTTCAGCCAGCCGTCGCTCATCACCGGAGAGCCGGGGCTGCCGGTCGACGTGATCTCGGTGAGCCCGCTCATCGAAGAGACATATCCGCTGCCGCTGGCGAGCTTCCCAGTGGCGAACGGCGTCTTGATTGGCGTGGTGCCCGATGCCGACGGCGCGAACGTCCTCTTCAATCCGATTGACGGCAGCGTCATCACGCTTGATGTCTTCGGGCAGGCACGCACGACCGGCGGCCTACGGAATACCGGGGCCGTGGAAAGCGCCGTCCCGGAGATCGACCCCGCAGCCTTCGGCGGCGGGCTGTCGCTCCTCTTTGGGGCGCTTGCTTGCCTGGAAAACCGCCGCCGTCTGCGGCGTTAGTGCCATTTCTCGCGCTCCGCCCCCGCAAGCCATCTCGGCGGGGGGGCAGTATGAGTGTCGAGTTTACTGGACAGTCCAGTGCTGTCGAGTAAACTCGACAAGATGGAAAAAGCCGACCTCCTTCGAGTTGCCGCGGACTGGAGTCATTGGGACGCGCCGCCGCCGCGGTCGGTGGTTCGCACGGTCGCGGTGCCCCGTGAGCTTCGTCCCGACATCGCGCTGGTCATCCAGGGGGTGCGACGCTGTGGCAAGTCGACGCTCCTCGAGCAATTGATCGACCGCTACGAACTCGACCGCTCGAAATGCCTGTTCATCAACTTCGAAGATCCCCGGCTGGCGCAGTCGCTCGACCATGCGACGCTGCAAGACCTCGTCGATGCCTTCGAGGCCGATCGGGGCCCCGGATGCACCTACCTGTTTGACGAAGTGCAGTGGGTGGATGGATGGCAGCGATGGCTGCGGGCACAACTCGATCGCCCGAAGCAACGGCGGTTCGTGGTCACCGGCTCCAATGCACATCTCCTCTCGGGAGAGCTCGGCTCGTCGCTGACCGGCCGGCATCATGCGATCGAACTGTTTCCGTTCGACCTCGGCGAGTTTCGTGTCCTCAGGCCCAAGGCCAGGCTGGAAGACTATCTCGATGCGGGCGGATTTCCCGCGACCATCGGCGCTTCAGACCACGACCGTCTCCTCCGCGGCTATTTTCAGGACATCGTCGAACGCGACATGCGGGAACGCGTGGGCGCCCGATCGAGCACCCCGCTGCGGCAACTCGTCCAGATGCTCTTCGAGTCAGCGGGATCGGAGACGAGCATCCGCCGCTTGGCGGCGGCGCTGGGCATCTCCGTCGACACCACCTCGCTCTACATCGATGCGGCGGAAAGCGCCTACCTCGCGATCGGTTGCCCGTTTTTCTCCTGGTCGGAGCGGCAGCGGATCGTCCGCAATCGGAAGTACTACCCCATCGACACCGGCCTGCGGCGGGGGGCCGTGACCACCACGGTGCACGACCGTGGCAAGCAACTGGAGTGTGCGGTTTTCCTGCTGCTGCGGCGACGCTTTCGGCAGGTGCATTACTGGCGTGGCACCGGAGAGATCGATTTCGTCGTCGATCACCGGGGTAAACCGACGCCCGTGCAGGTGAGCTGGGATGCCACCAAGGAGCGGGCCCGCCGCGCCGTGGACGAATTCCACGCCGCCCATCCGACCGCCGCGGAAGCGGTGTTCGTCACCGCGGAGTCGTTCGAGGCGGGCGTCCCGGAGCTTGCCCCTGCCGATGACGACGGGGCGTGACGATCGCGGCCATGTTACTGCCCACCACCACGGCAACCGTGAGCCCCGCTCACTCTGCCCCGTTCCACCCGCGCCACAGCCATTCGAGGCTCTCCGGGAGGATCGCGCCGCCGTGCTTGCCATTGTGTCCGCCGATGCCGCCGACGAGCTTGTGGTCGTAGCCGGCGAACGCGAGGGCCTTCTCCATCTCGAGATTCGAGAGCCACCAGTGGCCATGGCGATTGTCGAGATCGTGCTCACCGGCCTGCAGGTATACGCGGATCGGCTTCGGGCTGTCCTTCGTCTGGCGCACCAGCGACGGATAGTGGTCGCCGCCGCGGATGTCGGCGAAGCTGCCGAC
>Ga0114974_10004377_pt1 | contig 10562 bp, 9 predicted proteins | sample S_130206_EF_Meta_FD_87318 | JGI IMG/M metagenome (GOLD analysis project Ga0114974, IMG submission 87318) | Freshwater microbial communities from Lake Simoncouche, Canada to study carbon cycling - S_130206_EF_MetaG | ecosystem: Environmental > Aquatic > Freshwater > Lake | place: Lake...
ATATGGTCGCAAAACATGGACAAGATGATTGTAAGATTTACCCCACCGGTTATTTTATGTATGCCAGGTCAAGTATATACAAGACGAGGCTCCGTTTGGCGAATTGTGTAGGAATTATTGATGCAGGGTACAGGGGGAGTATTATGGGGATGTTTGATTGTTTGCAAGGTAGGGATCCGGACGAGGTGCAAACGGTGGATAAATATGACAGATTGACGCAAATTTGTGCGCCGGGGTCGGTGCCGATTTATGTTGAAATGGTGGACAATATGGATGACTTAGGTGTTACATCACGTGGCGCGGGCGGGTTTGGGTCTACGGGGAGATAATATGGCCATGATGGCATGGATTGGGTAATATATTCATATATGAAAAATATATGAATAATATATGGAGCAAATTAAACAAATTTTTAACATTGGAAAAGGCGCGAATAAAATAAAATATTTCAATGAAGTCCTCGGCATTGCGTCTATTTTGGTTGCACTGTGGGCTATTTTCTATGCCATTCCCAATATGTTTATTACGCTATTTTACACTCTTTTAGGCAATCTAATTTTATTATTGAGCATCATATTAATTGGGATGTTTCATCCTATCGCGGCATTAATAGTTGCCGCAATTATTGTGGTTTTATACAAGATATCGCTGCATAATGCGAGTGTGAAAGAAGGTATTGAAAACCTTGGGTCATCGCCTGATGTAACCAATTCTACTGTAGAGCCGCCAGTGCCAAGCGGAGCACCAAGCGGAGCACCAAGCGGAGAGCCAAGTGGAGCACCAAGCGGAGCACCAAGCGGAGCACCAAGCGGAGCACCAAGCGGAGCACCAAGCGGAGAACCAAGCGGAGCACCAAGCGGAGCGCCAAGCGGAGAGCCAAGCGGAGCGCCAGAGTTAGTGCCAGAGTTAGTGCCAAGCACCGCACCATCTAGAATGACCAACATTTTAACATCCGCTCTTAATACCGTAACTTCAAATGTTCCTGTGCCTATTGGAACGACCCCGCCGGTAAGTGTAGCGACAAGGGTAGAGACAAAGGTAGCGCCATTAACCAAACCCAGATGGTCCAAAGACACGATGGATAAATTTGTGCAGTTGCAAAAGTCGCGATATCCTACTGCAGAATTTAATATGGATGTCATACAAAACCAGGCGACAGAACAGGAGGTGCTCACGTTAATCCAGACGGGATTTTGGCCCTGGTCTAAAGAAACGCAAGACTTGTATATAAACGCAATTCTTAAAATTCAGATTATTAAAATCGCGCCGAACGAGGCGTTGTCAGAAGCGATGAAATTGTACAATGAAACCGCTGCAAAATTAATGATGTCTTGGAATACAAAGGAGGGGCAATTTTTGCTGATGGGTGCGGATTTGGGTGAGTCTAAGTATGACCCGCTCTTCGCAGTAGATAAGAACCGCGATATTATTAAATGTAAGGCGGCGACCTCTGATAAAGACCCAGTGTCATATATGGAAAAAACCACTTATTTGGGAACCGACTATTCGAGCGGTATTTTTAAAACAAAGAAAGAAATCGTTGCCAATGCGGACTTGCCCACAGTTATTCCTGGGTTCAGGTTTATCAAAGGCGCGTGTAATCCGTGCGGGCCACTGAATATAACCCCGGATTATGGATGCCCATTTAAATTGAAGACCAAAGGCGACAACTCTGTCAGCAAAATATGGCAATCCTTATGGAATATGAAGTAATCTAATAATCAATATAATAATATTTAATATGCTGCATGTAGCATATTAAACCTTAAGTCAAATACTCATATGCTTATTGCAGTCGTATTTGAACATTAACTTCGTATAGTTATTAAGTGCGCGTTCCGTTGAATGTAGTTGCTGTGTGGAACTGTATTGTGATAATTGTGATATTTTATAAATTAGGTCCTACCGGGATTTGAACCCAGGTCGTCAGATTCAAAGTCTGAAGTGCTAACCACTACACCATAGGACCAAACAATGGTTTACTTACCTTTATCCTTTAATCGCCGCTCCTCCTCCTCCGCTTACGCTGTCTTTGTCTTGAAAGTCGTCCTTTAAATTTAACCTATAAAGAAATAAAAAGTTAGAATACAATTAATAAAAAATAGTTAGACATTCATTTTGAACCCTAACCCTTTCATGTGTCAATGAAAGAACTTAGTCCCACAATGAATGCTAAATTTAAATTATTGTTTAAGTGGCAAAATTTAAACATAATTATAATTCTAATTATACAGTGCTGGTTCCGGTTTGAACATTGCGTTCAATAATTAATTGGGTTTGCTGTATGGAACCGTGAGAAGTTACCTACTGGCTACTTATATTATAAGGGTGGGCTGTCTTTAAGTAGTTTTTGGGCATAATTATATTAATTATAATTCCAATAAAAAATGATTAATTATTACTATTTATTATTCTACTCTATCGCTATCTATACCTCTCTTATTTCGCGAAGACCTCGTCCAAAGACACCGAGCTGATTGATAGGCTGTTGCTGCTGCTGCTGCTGCTCTAACTCGCGCGCCCTCCTTGCCGCTACATTCCGCTCCATATCCGCATGATGCTCTGGTCTGTAGTTGGAAATAATTGTCCGCAACCTTCCAAATATATTACTCTCCATCTCGTTATATTCGCGGTTGTCGCCATACTCGTTATGGTCTAGCGCCAGCATCGCCTTAACCAACATCTCCATCGTGACACGACTTCGCTCCAACTTGTACGCGATAAACTCCGCACTTGGAATATCTTCCTCCTCTTCATCGCTGTCCTCTTCCACCTCTCCCTCTTCTCTTTCTTCCGGTACTTGCCCTACTGCGGTCGGCTCCCCTTCCTCCTCGTCGTCTGCGTCGTCATCTAGTTCTTCGCCATTCGCTCGCTGAAACATCCACCTCATTCCTCTCAAGGAATAATCATCATACAACTCATCCTCTATATCTGTATAGTCTGAGTAGACGCTCTCGTCATCATCCTTTACTTGAGCCTCTGCCATCGTTGCGCGACAATAAGGACATCCAAACCCATTGTGCGAAACATTTTTCATTAAACAACTCGCGTGGAAACAATGACCACACTCTGTTATTATTTGGTTCTTAGTGCCGTCAATGCAGTCCAAACAAATAGAGCACTCCATTACTTCTTGCGATTGTGACATTGTTATTAAGTTTGCAGTTTAGTTTTAGTTGCGATTGTAATATTCAAGATTGTTTTTATGAGTGTGCATTCTTATTCTCATAAAAAAGCATTTCAATTTTTTAGTTTCAAACTTTTTTTACAACATTTACTACAACATTTACTACAACATCTACTAGAACATTTACTACAACATCTACTACAACTACATTTATACAGCATTCATTAGGCTCTCAAAATCTGCTTTCCCCTCCTTCAAACTAATCGTTTGCACTTGCGCTCTGCAAAATGCGCAACAAATGTGCGCACCTTGTCTTGATAATGCGGTTTTGTATACACAATCCGTGCAAAAGGCATGCCCGCAGTTTAATGCTGCCACCGTCTTCACATCATAACATATCCCACATTCTTCCACCTTATCTTCCTCTGCGCTCTCCTCTATCTTGATTGTCAACTTGTTGGACACTTGCGCTATTACCATAAAGGAGGCCTGGTTCAAACGCACTCTATCCAACATATTTTGATGAGAGTTCGATGCTCGAACTACACTTTCAGTGTACAACACCTTCCCGCGCATTGTCCACGAATTGTCCGCCTCCTCGCGAACCACGCCGTAGCGCGCATTTATGTGCAAATCCATCATCTGCAGCAACTTGTCGCACACATACATGTACAACGCCATATTTACGTCCAATATATCCGTCCTTAAAAATGGATTTATTAAGTAACTATACTCCGCGCAAAATAACAAATCCACACTTTTCTCCTCCACTATGTCATCGCTATGGCTATTCACATTCGCAGTAAACCGTTGCGCAATAATAGCCGTTATTAAAACCGCTTTTGACCCCGTGTTGCGCACATTAAAGTATTTGCATAGTCCCGCTAGTTGAGATACAGCGAAACGCGATAACTCGTTCATTTGATTAACAAAATCATAGGTGTGGTTGCCAAGAACCGCGGTCACATATTCGCCAAACTCCTGCAATCTCGGCGAGTTGCAATTATTCAACGCGTGCGAATGGTCTCTACAAAATTTGCAAGGCATTGTCTTATATTAGTCGCGTTATTTATTGTGCTGTTATACGTTATTATACGTTATTATACGTTATTATTTGAATGTTCAACTTTTTAATTTACCCTTTAATTTATTCAATTTTTTTATTATGCATTGATTAATGCAGCGGCTATTGTTATTTTGCGTGGTTTCTTTCATTTTATTCTGTTTGCATTTGTTACAATGCAAATAACCAATAGTGTAAACGTTATGCAAATTTTGGTTCATTCGCTAAATGATAAATGAACCTAAAAAGTAAAAAATTGAAATGCTTTTTTGCACATTAGCTGATCACGAATATATTAAAAACGCTATAAAAGCTCTAAACCCTCTAACAAACTCTTGCAAAGCAACTTAAAAACAACAATGTCTTCTGCTAACGCATACCCTACCAGCGAAATTGCCCGCGCTCTTAATGAGCGAACCTTTATGGACTTATACATCCCCCGTATTGGCGAGACATATACGGAGAAGGATGTGAGGTTCTTGTTTGATCACGCTAACCTCGCGAACGTGGAATACGTGGACTTTGTCAAGGTCAAGTCCTTCGCCCCAGACGCTGCTCCCAAGTACTGCGCCTTTGTCAAAATCGCGCACTGGTATACCGATATTGCGCAAAAAGAACTCGCCGAGAAAGGCTCTCATAAGTTCTTCTTGGCGCACTTGGGCAGAACTGAAATTCCCCGTGACTGCGAGCACTGGCTGTTGCTCCCCAACAAAACCCCTCTCGCGCGCTCCAAAGTCAACATCCACCAACTCGCATCATACACCGATGAATTGTTCGCGAAAATGGAGGACCAGACCCAAGAGATGGAAAAACAAAAGGAGTGCATCTACGAGCAAGGGCTCCAGCTCCAGCAACAAAAAACGCTCATTGATGAGCAGACTGTGCAGATTAAACACCTGTTCAACCTCTGCAGCTTCCAAAACGCGCAAATCTGTCAGCTTCATTACGCGTTTCAACGCGCGTTGAACGAGGATGACGAGGACGGGGAAGACATGTCTCTTGAGCCGGCTGTTACTGCCGCCGCTGCTGAAAAGCACGTCGTCATTCGCAGCGCGACGTCCTCACCAAGTGACGCGATGGAAACGGCGGACCTCCTCGATTGGGACACCGTAGAACACTGCGTGGAGCCGGTCAAGTTCTCACACCGGCTGGACGAGTTCACGATGGACAACATTAAGCTACCATCTAGTCCTCCTCTGCTAGTGAGAAGCAAGACCGTGTTCTTAAGCAACAGCTCTCTAAACGCAATTGAGGATAGCGATGACGACGGCCCATTAACTCTAGATATGCTGGCCACTCCTCCGCGATTTGAGAGAACCAAGTCTGCAGTCATGACAGACAGCGCACTAGACGCAATGGAGACAGAAGGCGACAACGACGTCGTAATGGTGGACTTGCAGTCTGCTCCGCCTCCGCTCACCAGACAGAATTGCGACCCGAAGTACCAGCTTTACTACGCAACGGAAGATCCGGTCGCAACTGATATGAAGGTTGTTAACGAGTTACCTCCTCCGACTGCATTGTTCAGACAAGCGTCCGTGTCCCACAGAAGAACCTCGCCCACCGAAGCCCGCATCCAATACAGCGACGAGATCTGCTACAACAAGTAAGCAGCTATAAACCATCCACTATGCAGGTAAGTTCACAGGTACGCACACAATCGCAAACAACAAAAACAACAAAAATAAAATAAAAATAAAAATATTAAATAAACGGTCATTATCATATCTTGTAACCTTGTACTAACGTTTAAATAAAGGCGCCCCTTCGGGGGACCTTTTTTTATTTTTTTATTCTTTTGTTTATTTTTTCCATCTCCGCCTTTCAGTTTGCTGGGCTTAACCCCGGATTACCTAATTACTAAATGCATTCAACTTATCTATTGCTGAATGTATTTTATTGTTATTATCGTTTACCTTCTTCTAGTCTTTCTTCCTTTTCTTCTTTTTGAGCCTCCTAATTTTGAACCTTCTGCAAACCTAACATTTTTCCTTGTCTTTTGGGGTTTACCACCGTCGGCTCTAATGGTAAGTTTGCTGGCACTCCTACGATTAGGATTATTAAAATCTAAATCTAAATCTAAATCTAAATCATCTCGTGATTGTGAAAACTCTGAGTTTGGTTTGACTTGCATCAGCTTTGAAACGCGGTTACTTCTTTCTAAAGTTTTTTTTTGTGCTGGTCGCGCTGCTGTTTTTACTGATGGTTGCGCTGGTTGCGCTGTTTGTGCAGTCGGTATATATGGGGTAGCATTGTTCCATTTGCCAGAATTCTCTGCATATTTGTTCCAATCGTCAGACATGGTTGGAACCCAATTCTTATTTTGAAAGTGTTGATTGTGTGTTTTCATGTCTTCATCTGTCCATAACAATTCGTTTTTTACTTGTTTTGCTGCGGTTACTTGTGGTTGCGCTGCTTCGCGACCACTTTCTGCGGCAGTCATCGCCGTTTCATTAATTAACGGTTGGACTTGACCTTTGATTAAGTCTTTCTGAATAATAACTTCGTCACCTCTATATATATATTTTAATGTGTTATGCCACTGTGTCAATGCTGTATGATATGCTTTAAATGCAGCTACTTTATCAGATTGATCATTTTTATCGGCGATATTCTTGGCCTGGTGCGCGCTTTTCTCGGCATCGTTAGCATTGGGTTGATTTATACGACCTGCGATTGCACTGTCATGTACTTGAGCTTGAATTAATTTTTTTGAAACATCAACTAAAGCTCCAAAATAATCGTTTAATAACGTTAAATAATTGGTGGCTGACACATTAATTTCGTTTGATAATCTATCTGCCCTTGTTTCCGCATTTTCTAACGCTGACATATTAAATACCAATACATTAAATTCGTCAAACATTTTTGAAAATGTTATAAATGTTCTATAAATTATCTTCTATTGCGTCTTGTCTTTCTTCCTTTTCTTCTTCTTGAGCTCTTTCTAGGGCGCCTTCTTGAGGCTTTTCTAGGGCGCCTTCTTGTTTTTCTTGAACCGCCTTTTCCGGGACCGCCTTTTCCGGGACCGCCTTCATCTTCTTGACTATTTCTAGCGGGTGTGTATGTTCCGTAAGCCTCCCTTAAAGTTTCATGTGATCTTGTCAATAAACCATGATACTCTTTAAAAATTTTTTTTTTATCATCTATAGAACCACGTTGTTCATTTATTTTTTCAGGTAGACTATTTTCAGGCACAGTAATACCTTGGCGGCTTAATGCATTATTAAAGTTTTCCAAAGCATCATAATATTGTTGCAATGAAGTAAAATACTCAGCAATTGAAGTATTAACTCGTTCTGATGCAGTGGTTGCATTTTGACTCAAAGTTTCTAAATTAAGAATGTCTACATTTGAGGTATCTTTACTAGCTATGTTTTTTTTTGCGGTCTCAATAAATTTACTTGCTAAATCAGATGCTTGATAATATTTTTTCGTGGCAATTTCATTTCCCCTTTTAAAAAGAGAGGAGTTTTCACTCATATTATATATACCATCACATTAAAAATAAACGCACCCAACAAATATGCGAATATTCTAAATGTTATTTAACGACGACGCCTAGACTTTCTTACTTTTCTTGTTCTCCTTGACTTACCGTATCTTCGAATTCTCTTTGATTTTCTACGTCTACTTCCGCCTTTTTTTGTATCAGCATTATTTTTGGTTGCATTAGCTTGAATCCCGTCGTCACGAATTTTAGGTTCGCCATTACGTGGTTCACTTGCTGCTGCTTCATCTATACTTGTCACCATGTCTATATATATACCATCACATTAAAAATAAACGCATTAAAGTAATTAGATGTTTATTAAAAATTGCAAAATAACCACTTAAACATAAATTTATAAGTACATTATTAATTTATTTCTAAATGTCAACCACCCTTCCAGTTTCTTCCTTTACTCCATTAACTAAACCTAAATTGTTAATCACAGGCGGCACCGGTCTTGTCGGTAGCGCGCTCCACACCATCATCCATTCCCATCATTACGACTGCACCTTTGTATCTTCGCGCCAATATGATCTCACTGACTTGAAACAAACGCAGCAGATGTTCGCCTACTATTGCCCCGACTACGTCATCCATTTGGCTGCCAATGTCGGCGGGCTCTACAAAAACATGAACAACAAGGTAGTCATGCTTGAAAGTAACCTTGCCATCAACTTCAATGTCGTCAAATGCTGCCACCAATACAAGGTGAAAAAACTCGTCGCCTGCTTGTCCACATGCATTTTCCCTGACGCGGTGACTTACCCGATTGACGAGCAGGCGCTTCATCAAGGCCCTCCCCACCCCTCTAACGACGCCTACGCCTACGCGAAACGCATGCTGGAAATCCATTGCCGCGCCTACCGAGAAAACTATGGCGACAATTTTGTCTGTATCATTCCCACCAACATCTATGGCCCCAATGATAATTTTGATTTGGAGAACGGACACGTGTTGCCCGCATTAATTCACAAGTGTTGTTTGGCCAAAGAGCGAGGCGAAGACTTTGTTGTGAGAGGCACCGGGTCGCCCTTGCGTCAGTTCATCTTTTCTCAAGACTTGGCTCAATTGATAATGGAAGTGTTGACAAGGTTTAATGGCGATAATATTATCATGTCTGTGCCTGAAAAGGAAGAAATCAGTATTAAAGATGTCGCGACTATTGTGGCAGAATGCTTTGACTATGGTAATCGTCTGACGTTTGACCCGGCGTTCAGTGACGGGCAATATAAGAAGACAGTGTCCAATACAAAACTAATGAACTTGTGCCCGGACTTCCAGTTCACAGATATTCGCGAAGGCATTAAGACCACGGTGGAGTGGTTTGTAAAAGACAGGGAGCAAAAGGAAGGGCTAAAGAATGTCGCGAAATAAAAAATTGAAAACTTTTTTAAATGTAAAATGGTCCGCACAAATCTTAAAAACCTTTAAAAAGCCTTTTAAAATCAACAATGTCTTCATCGTCTTCCTCGTTCTTTACATCAAGCATTGCCCGTTTCATCGCGAATGTGGCCATCGTTTATATTGACTTGCACATTCTTGCTTATTTAATGGGCATATCTATACCTACAGTGACCTCCGTTATTAAGAATGAGACCATCGCCTTTATTAAGCATTTGACCACAATTCAATTGACTTACCTCCAAATTCAGATTGTCGGCGTATTCGCAATTATTTGTGCCATGATATTGTTCACCACTCTCTTGTTTGTTGTGAATGTGGAAGAACATAAACGCAAACATGTTGTAACCAAAGACGCGCTCATTGCGGGACTGAAATCGCAAGTGTCGCAATTACATCTGGACATGGCCGATAAAAATGACGACATTGACAGGTTAAAACATGTCATCGCCAATATGATAAACAATAATAAAATAGAGTAAGTAGTAATTTAACGCAGCAATGTAGTAATGTAGTAATGCAGTAATGCAATATAATAAGTAGTTAGCTTTTAGTGGTGTTTTTTTTGTAAAGGAAGAAAAAAGAAAGAAAAAAAGGTTGTGATGTGGGCATTAAGCAGTGTGAAAACAGCAGTAGACATATAGATAAGCAGCAAACAGTAGGTTGTGTGATGTTGTGATTGTGTTAGTTAGTGCTTACCGTGTGCTTACCATGCGCAGTTGGACGTCTGGACAGGGGCTTTGACAGGGGTCTGGATAGGGGTCTTGACTTCGTGGTCCTCGTCCTCGTCGTCGCTGTCTTCTTCATCGCTGGACACTTGGTCGGCCCATCTGCCTTTCAGCACGATGGATTTGATTTCGCGGGCTTTCACTGGAGCCGGTGGCGCGTTAACTGGCTTGGTCTTATTGGTAGCCGGGGTTTGCAAGACTGCTGCGAAATTGCGGGTGAGGCCGGTTGCAAATGGGAGAAGGGAGGTCACATTCTTCCACCCTTTGAGGGGCGGGAAGTTCTGATCCTTAACATTCTCCTTGACACAACAGCTGCGGTTGCTGTCATGTTCTGCATTGTCGGTTTCCTCACCGCTGTCGCTGTCGCTATACAATGCCGCAAACCCGTTCTTTGCGGCTACCGGAGTGGCCGCGGGTTTTAAAACAGATTGTGTAGACACAATATGTTTTTCGCATTGAGACTGGTTTTTTGACCGGATCCTGTTTTTTTCCTCTAGTTCTTTGCAGAACTTAACAGTGTGTCCGGGTTTTTTGCAATATTTGCACTGTTGCTGAGCAAGTGTCGGGCAGGTATTTGCTCCGGTGGCGTCTCTTACATTGTGGCTAGAGACGACCTCACGGGGTTTTCCTGAGTCCGCACATACTTTGCAGTACATATTGGTTTTGGCAGGTGCAACTTTGGCGTTGACTTTGGCGCGGTTATTCATTGTTACAGAGTTTTTTAAGGCTGTTTGAAGGCTGTTTTGAAGG
>Ga0114974_10004378_pt1 | contig 10562 bp, 10 predicted proteins | sample S_130206_EF_Meta_FD_87318 | JGI IMG/M metagenome (GOLD analysis project Ga0114974, IMG submission 87318) | Freshwater microbial communities from Lake Simoncouche, Canada to study carbon cycling - S_130206_EF_MetaG | ecosystem: Environmental > Aquatic > Freshwater > Lake | place: Lake...
AGGAGAATCATCATGGCTGATTACGTCACCGATGGAAAAATTGGTATTGACCTAACCGCAACCTATGCGTCTACGTCTGCCGGTTCCACTACCCTGTTCCCCGTTACCCCTGGCACTCGGGTCAACACTTCCAATAACGGCGTGTATATTTTTGCCCGCGCCGAATCCGACATTGCTCAGTTTGATGCGGTGATCATGTCCACATACTCAGATTCGGCGAGTTTGACTCCCGTGATGCGTGCTGTGCCCGTGACCACCACAAATGCTGCTGCGTTGGGTTACAACATGGTTGGCTTTGCACAAACCGCAATTGCCTCCAGCTATTACGGCTGGATCGGCATTAACGGTATGCTGCGCGTCAACTTGTTGATTGCTTGCAATCCTAAAGTGCCTTTGTACACCACAGCGACCGCTGGTAAATTGGACGATACAACCGTGTCTTCCGGTTATATCCAAGGTATCGTGGCTAACACCTCGGCAACCTCGGCATCTGCACCATATTGCATGGTCAACAATGCTGGCTTACTGACATCTAACCCTGTCTAAAGCAAACTGATGCCCCGCCAAAGAAGCGGGGTGTCTTTTTGATGAGTTTTTTACCTCTTAAAGTTAACGGTCAATGTGTCGCGGATGACGAGACGTTATTCGCGCATATGGATGCGGCAATAGCTAGAGGCTTTGCACAAGTCAAGCAAGCTGAATCGGCAAAGACCGGCTCGATCTTGCTGGTAGCAAGCGCCCCAAGCGTTAGAGGGCAAATAGAACTCATCAAAAAGATGCAAGCAGCCGGTGCGCCGGTTGTTGCCATCAAGGGCGCACACGATTGGCTAATCGACAACGGCGTGATTCCTGATTACGCCCTAGCAATTGACCCACAAGAACACCGGATCGCGTTTTACAAGCCTCATAAGGCCGTGAAGTACATGATTGCCTCACAATGCCATCCGGCGATGTTTGACAACCTTGCAGGTTGCGATGTGACCCTGTGGCATCCATACCTTACCAAAGGCCAAAACCGCCCCAAAAACTCCATGTTGATTGGCGGCGGTACAACTTCCGGCCTCCGAGCCATGTCGTTGTTTTATGTTCTTGGCTGGCGACAATTTGAACTGTTTGGTTACGATTCCTGCAATGATGGCGAAATGCTGCGGGTGAATGGTGATGGCCTAAAAGACGGCGACAGCTTGATTGAAGTCAGGATCGACCCTGATGGCGAAACTTTCTATTGCAACACAGCAATGGCGTTGCAAGCCGAGCATTTCCAAACTTATTACGACTACCTACCGGATGCGGTGTTCAACGGTCACGGGCATGGGCTAATCCAAGCCATCATTCGCAAAAGGGCAGAAAACATGATGGAACTAGGTGGCATCATCAATACCCAAGCGCAGCAAAATGATCGGGTTTCGTTCATTCACTTTGGCGATGTTTGGTCGGCAAGCTGGCGTTACAGAGCCAAGATACCGGCAGGCACATGGGCAAGCCTCAATGACTTGACCGCAGGCACATTGGTGTTTGCCAAGCCCCAAGCGCATGAACTGATGGAAATGGCGCGGGCCAAGGCGCGTGGCGCACGGGTCATTGTGGATTTCTGCGATGACCATTTTGATTGGACGCACTACGCCGAGGCGCTGCGGATTGCTGATGTGGTGACTTGTCCGACCCAAGAAATGGCAAAGCGCATCAAAGCATTGGGCAAAGATGCCGTGGTCATTCCTGACCCGTTTGAATACGATCAGATGCCGCCACATTGCAACGGCGTGAATCTGCTGTGGTATGGGCACGCCGTCAACAAGCAAAGCCTACAGCGCATTTTGCCGGACATTGAGCATTACCCGCTGCGGGTGGTGTCCAACTTTGGCGGGGCAATCCCTTGGTCGCATGAAACCATGTTGGAAGAATTTGCCCGGGCTGACATTGTGGTGATCCCCGCCACCGATACCTACAAAAGCCCAAATCGGGCAATTGAGGCAACCCGTCAAGGGTGTTTTGTAGTCGCAGAGCCGCATCCAGCATTGGAGGGTTTCCCTGGCATTTGGATTGGCAACATCAAAGAGGGCATCGAATGGACAACAACGAGGAACGTGTCAAGCAATATCTTGGCGGCGCAACAATTCGTGATGGAAAAATACTTGCCGCAAATAGTGATCGATGCATGGAAGACGATTACAAAACGGCCTACAACCTCGGATGCGGAAAAAAGCATTGGAACGGCTGGGTAAACGTAGACCTGTATTCCGAAACATCGGACATCAAATGCGACTTGCGTAAGCTGGAACTTGCCAGCAACTCAGCCGATGCGGTTGCAGCCATCCATGTGTTGGAGCATTTTTACGAATGGGAAGTGCACGCCCTGCTGACCGAATGGATGCGTGTTCTCAAGCCAGGCGGCAAGATGATCCTTGAACTGCCGTGCATGGACAAAGTGTTTGCCTACATCCACAATTGCGTGGTGCATAAAAAGCCTTTGCAACCGTTTATGGTTACCTATGCTCTATGGGGCGACCCCAAGCACAAAGACCCTGCCATGTGCCACCGGTGGGGCTGGTTTCAAAACCCGCTGCGCGATATGTTGCAATCGGTTGGCATGGAGCGCATCGAATTCTTTGACCCGCGCTATCATTTCCCGTTCCGAGACATGAGGGTTGAATGCTACAAGGTGTCCTAAGTAACGCCGAGCGCCATGCCCAAATGTCGCAAGCGCGTGGGCAAATGCTCAAGAAAAGGCCCAAATTTAACGACAAATGGGCATCCATTGTCTGCTATGGCCCAAGCCTTGCGGACACTTGGCGGTTCATAAAGCGGCCCATCGTCACGGTGTCCGGCGCCCATGATTACCTTGTTAGGCGCGGAATCGTGCCGGATTTCCATGTGGATTGCGACCCAAGGGAACACAAGGCGCGAATGTTGCAAAACCCTCAAGCCAAGACCATTTACTTGATGGCGACCGTGTGCCACCCAAAATATTGGGAAGTGTTGAAGGGCCGCAAGGTGCGGTTGTGGCATCTGATCAACGGCGATGACCTAGAAACCGTGGCTTGGGTGATGCAAAACCATCCAGAAGGCGCAAACAGCATGATTGGCGGCGGCAGTTCGGTTGGGCAACGGGCGATGAACGTCATGGCGGCGCTTGGCTATCGGCGGTTTAACATTCACGGCATGGATTGCTCATTTACGACTGACCGCCACGCTGGGGCACATTTGGGCAAGGAACAAGCTAAAATTATGGTGAAAGCTGGAAACCGAGTGTTTCAGACCACCAGGCAAATGCTACAGGCAGCGATTGAGATGGAACAATTCATCACAACTCAGGATGCGGAGATCGCATTTTTCGGTGACGGGCTTATGCAAGAAACGGCACTTCAACTAAAGGAAATGGCATGAAGAACGAAACGGCTGGATGGACAAACGAAAGTTTTATGGAAGACAACCGAGGCAAGATGGCGGTGTTTTTCCATGCTGTACAGATTAAGAATAATTACAAATCGGACTTGGAAAAACGCCCAATTTTTGAGGAACGTATCTACTTGAAAAAGTTGGTTCCAGGCGATTCCACGCTGGTGGTTGACCGCCCAATGCGCGAAACTGACATGGAAGAATTTCCCATTGAGTGGGCGCGGTTTGAGCAAAAGAAAGAGCAAAAATCCGATGGCACTCCGATTGAGGCGTGGGCGGTAATTAGCGACACGCAAAAGGCTGAATTTCGGGCGCTTAACATCTTCACGATTGACCAGTTTGCCAAGCTGCCGGACTCCGCAGGCAACAAAATTATGGGATTTAATGAATTGCGGGCTAAAGCCCAAGCATTCATTGGTGCAGCGCAAGATAGCCAAATGATGGACAAAATACGCGCTGAGACTGATGAAAAATTGAAGGCCCAAGAGGTTGAAATGGCTGAACTTCGTGCCATGATTACGGAATTGACAGCCAAAAAGGTTGGTAGACCTCGCAAAGAAGAAGTGGTGGAATAAATGGCATACAACTTACTGCAACTGGTTGACCAAGTTTCGGGCGAACTGGGCTTGTCCCAACCGGCGGCAGTAATTGGCTCCACCAACAACCAAACCGTCCAATTTTTGGCTTTGGCGCAGCGGTTGGGCAAAGACTTGGTGCGTGAATACGAATGGCAGCGGTTGGTCAAGGCTTATGTTCTGCAAACGACCGCCGGAATTAGCACTACCGGAACAATCACGGCAGGTTCAAAAGTCATCACCAGCATGGGAACGACCGTAGGCTTGGAAGTGGGCAATGTGGTCACCGGCACAGGGCAGGCTCCATACGCTGAGATTCTGACCATTGACTCGGGAACTCAAGTTACGCTGAACACGCCTGTGGCAACTTCAACGGCTGCGGTGTCCATGACGTTTGCCAAGCAAGACTATGCAATGCCGACCGACTTTGACCGCATGATCTCGGATACAAATTGGGATCGCACAAACCATTGGCGCAACCTTGGAACAAAAACCAGTCAAGAATGGCAATGGCTGCAAGGCGGCATCATTTCGGTTGGCCCACGGGAACGCTATCGTATATACAACAACCGCCTGCGGATTTTTCAAGCCTTAACAAGCATCTACACTTTTGCTTTTGAATATGTCAGCAATTATTGGGTGATGAGCGCAGCGGCAACCGCAGGCGACAAGGGCGCGTTTACCCTTGACACCGACACGACAATTTTTCCTGATGACCTCATGCTGGCGGGTCTGAAATTCTATTTTCTCAAAGCCAAAAAGCTAGATTATTCTGTGGAATTGGGCGAATTCATGCGGGCGTTAAGCTATACCAAAGCGCAAGATGTGCCTGTGCCCGCGCAATCTCTTGCCCCGATTGGCATGAATCCGCTGGTTGGCCCTTGGAGTGTTCAAGACGGCAATTGGCCCGCACAATAATGCTTGCATCATTTGGCAGAGCGCCATCAAACCAACGTAGCCAAACGGTATCTGTAGCCGCGCCTATTGGCGGCTGGAATGCCCGCGATGCATTGGGCGCGATGGATCCGCTAGATGCGGTCACTTTGACAAACTTTTGGCCTGGCACAAACTCAGTTATCTTGCGAAACGGCTACACCAAACACGCCACCGGCATCACCGGCACGGTTCAGACCATTCTTGCCTACAGTTCCGGCACATCTAATCAGCTTTTTGCTGCGGCAATAGATTCAATTTACGATGTAACCTCACCTGGCGCGGTGGGCGCTGCGGATGTCACCGGCCTATCCAATGCCAAGTTTCAGTATGTCAACATCACAACCCCTGCCGCATCTTATTTAATGGCAGTCAATGGTCAGGACAAGCTGCGGACTTATGACGGCTCGGCATGGCATAAGGACGGTGATGGGTCGCCTTACAACATCACCGGCGTAGATACCGCCAATTGCGTAAACATTACGCTATTCAAGAATCGCGTGTGGTTGGTGGAAAACGGGTCGCTAAAAGCATGGTATTTGCCAATCAATAGCATTGGCGGCGCGGCGCAATCGCTAGACATGACCAGCCTTGTCCAATTGGGCGGCTACATCATGGCGGGCATGACTTGGACGTTAGATGCTGGTTACGGCATTGATGATTACCTTGCGTTTATCACCAGCAACGGCGAAGTGGTGGTTTGGCGATTGACCGATCCAACAACGCCAAGCGGCATTTCTATGACCGGTCTTTGGCGGGTTGGCGCACCTATTGGGCGGCGATGCTGGCTCAAATATGGCGGCGATTTGTTGATCATTACCCAAGACGGCGTGGTTCCCATGTCCGGCGCTTTGCAATCGTCCCGCCTTGATCCTCGGGTGTCAATCACCAACAAAATCCAATATGCGGTCAGCCAAGCGGTCAGTTCTTATGGGCAAAACTTTGGGTGGAGTTTGCTTTACTACTCCAAGGAAAACCAACTGATTATGAATGTCCCGATTGCTACGGGGCAAGAACAGCAGTATGTGATGAACACCATCACCAAAAGCTGGTGCAATTTCACCGGCTGGAGTGCCAATTGTTGGGAAATTTATCAAGATGACCCATATTTTGGCGGCAACGGTTACGTTGGAAAAGCGTGGAACGGCACGGTTGATCACACATCCAACATCAACGGTTTTGCTTTGCAAAGTTTTCAAAACTACGGGTCGGCAACTCAAAAGCAATGCAAGATGATCCGCTATCACTTGTTGAGCAACGGCACACCGGCAATTTTTGGCAATGTGAACGTCGATTACAACCTTGCCGACCAAAGCGCCCAGCTAAATTTTTCCGTTACGCAATACGGGGTTTGGGACAGCGGCCTGTGGGATGTCGCCTATTGGGGCGGCGGGCTTAACCCTACCGCCGATTGGCAGGGCACGACCGGCATTGGATATTCTTTTGCTCCCACGTTGAACACCGCTACACAAGGTATAGAATTGCAATGGGTCGCAACCGACTTGGTGTTTGAGGCTGGTGGTGTCCTTTGAGATCACTTCAGACCATTCAGCAGGCTTTTGGACTGCAAAAAAGGTCGATGGTGGCTACTTTCAAGAGCGCAGCCGGTCTATCGGGTTGAAGAAAAACGGCGAGTTTGTCGCCGGTGTCATCTACGAAAACTGGCATGGCAAGTCAATCACTTGCCACATTGCGGTCACCGGAAGAATGACTCCGGCCTATTTGTTTGCCATCTTTGACTACCCGTTCAATGTTTGTAATGTCGGCAAAATTATTGTGCCGGTCAGCAGCACAAACATCACAAGCATCAAATTTGTTGAAAAAATGGGTTTCCAAGAGGAAGCGCGAATCAAGGATGCAATGGCAGACGGGGATATGGTGATTCTCACCATGCCAAAGGAACAATGCAAATATTTGGAGGATCGATATGGGAAAAAGTGCACCAGCAGCACCGGCAACGCCTGACTATGTAGGCGCTGCAAGAGAGCAAGGCGCTGCAAACGTCGAGGCCGCACGGGTTGGCTCAAAGCTATCCAATCCCAATATGTACACGCCATATGGCACGCAACTGATTTCCTATGAGGGCGATCAGCCGACCATCACGCAAACGCTGACCCCGCAGGCTCAAAAGACGTTAGAAGAACAGCAAAACGTCCAATATCAGCTTGCCTCACTTGGCGGCAAAGGCGCTAATCTTGCAAGCGATGTGCTTGACAAGCGTTTCAATTTTGGTGGGCCAAATGTCCAAACCTCGCTAGATTTAAGCAACATTGCAAAAATGCCGGTCAACGCCGGAACAACGGCGCAAGAAGCCATCATGTCGCGGCTAGAGCCGTCATTGGCAAAACAACGCACATCTACCGAAACCCAACTAATTAACCAAGGATTGCGGCCTGGAACAGAGGCTTACGACAACGCCATCCAACTATTGGGACAACAAGAAAACGATGCCCGCACCCAAGCGGCATTGCAAGGCATAAATGTGGATATGGGCGCTAATTTGCAAGGCTATAACCAGGCTTTGTCGGGCGCACAGTTTGGCAATACCGCCCAGCAACAGGCGCTAGCTGAAGCTATCCAGCAACGCCAAATGCCACTTAATGAAATCACTGCGCTAATGTCGGGAAGTCAGATTCAAAATCCGCAATTTGGCGCTTACTCCGGTTCAACTGTGCAGGCTGCACCGGTGTTCGCGGCTACTCAAGCGCAAGGCCAAGCTGAACAAAATGCCTACAACCAGCAAGTGGCAGCGCAAAACGCAAACACCGCAGGGCTATACAGCTTGGCGGGTACGGCTGGTGGTGCTGCAATTACAAAATATTCTGATTCTCGATTGAAGTCTAACATTGTCAAAATTGGCAAACATCCGATTGGCATTGGCATTTATGAATACGACATTTTTGGGCATCGTGAGCGCGGCGTAATGGCGCAAGAACTTATGCAAGTCATGCCGGATGCGGTGCATCAGGATTCCAATGGTTACTTCATGGTTGATTACGGGAGACTCTAAATGGCATCAGTCAGCCTAATTGATCCCTATTCGCAAAAAGCGGAAGAAATTGCCAATCGTCGGCGCATGGCGCAAGCCTTGCAAGAGCAAGGATCGCAAGTCTTGGATATGCCCACAACGCCAGGCGTAGCAATCAGCCCTTATGCTGGATTGGCAAAAGTTTTCCAACAAATGTATGGCGCTTATCAAGATAAGCAAGCACGAAAAGAATATACCGATTTGCAAAACGAATACCGTACAAATTACAACACCCAACTTGGCGAAATGGCGCGTTTGATTTCTGCGCCCGAAGTAAAAGGCGTAGCAGGAACAAACGAAATTCCATATGAACCAGCGCAAACAGAAAAAATTTATGGCACAAAACCCGCCCCTGTTATGGGTAGTGGTTATGGAAGCGGAATGCTGATGCCTGATCAAGTCATTGGCGAAAAAGTTATTAAACCCGAAGTGCCATACCAAGCGGCTGTTGCGCCAGTTCAAGGCCAACCCGCCGGTTACATCAGCGCAGCGGACTTGCAAAAAATTGACATTCCCGAAGTCAAGCAATTGCTAATGGCTAAATACTTGAAACAATTTGAGCCTGAACGAGTGACGCTTGGAGACAATCAAAGATTGCTAGAACGAACTGGCGGCGGCCCATTCAGAGAATTAGCAGGCGTATCGACAACGCCAAAAGTATTGGAACCAAAATGGGAAGCTACTGTTCAAAAAATAAATGGAGTAGACACGCCTGGATGGATCAACGTAAATGCTGGTGCTGATAAAGCCGCAAGCACGTTTGTTGCTGGTGGAAAACCGGAAAAAATTGCGGCTCATTGGGAAGCAACAACCCAAAAAGTTAATGGTAAGGATGTGCCTGGTTGGATCAATCTAAACGCCGCAAACAAAGCGGCCTCTTTTGTTGCTGGCGCAAAACCAACCGAAGCAAAAGCAGCTACGCCGCATTGGGTTGAAGGTCAAAAAGACGTAGATGGCAAAACGCAATTTGGTTGGTACGACTTGAATGCTGCGGATAAAGATGCATCGTTCAAGGCCGGTGCAAAACCGCCTGTTGGAGAAAAATCCAATTGGAAAGAAGTCACTCGAGGCAACCAAGTGTTTTACGAAGATTTTAATGTTGCTGATGCTGCAAAACGTCAAGCTGGCGCAATTGCAAAAGAAGCCGTTAAAACACCGCCGCATTACAGCGAAATTGAAAACAATGGACGAGTGGTTATTGTTGATTTGAGTTTGCCCGCAAAAGATCGTTTGGCTAATGCTCAAGACAAAGGGCCGGTTCGCAACAATCTTGAAAAAATCACCACGACTGATGCAAGCGGGCGTGAAGTTACGCGCTATGTGGACAAGACAACACTTGCCACCTTGGGCGACATCCCTGCTCCATACAAAGGCTTTATGTCCGATTTGGCAGAGGCCGGTCAATTGCCTGCAAATTGGCAAAGCATTCCACAGATTGCTGGATTGGTACGCGAAAATCTTATCAACAAAGCTGGCGGCATGACGCAAGCAGATTTGGCAAGACTCAAAGTCAACATTGCAGAAGCTGCATCTCGCCTTGCATACGAAGGCGTGCCAGGATTTAATCCCAAAGACCTTACGCCGCAATTGCCAAATTTCACAACTTTGTCAGGCGGTGCGTCCGCACCCGCTGCGGCTGCTGCATTAAAAATCACTACCCGCGCAGAAATTGCGGAAGCTGCAAAACGCGCTAACAAATCAATTGAAGAAGTAACCCGCGATGCAGTCGCAAAAGGCTATAAGGTGCAATGATGGCTTTGTACGATGATCTTTATGGTACTCCCGCACCAGCGCCTGCGCCCGCACAACGCCGTGTTCAGCCGGTTGTAATGCCCCAGCCTGCTGCTTCTGCGCCCGCGCCTAATCCTAATGCAGCATTGGCTGCCGCCATGCAAACAAGAAACGCTAATGCTGCTGCCGCGCCCGTTGCTGCGCCAATGCCCCGACAAGCTGGCGAAAGTCAAAAAATGTATGACCAACGCATGGCAAAGGCGCGGGAAGAAGCTGATAAAGCGCAACGAGAAGCCGTTGCGCCAAAAACGGTTGCTGACCCCGCAGCGTTTTCAGCCAAAGAACAAAAGCTGAAAGATTTTGAAGGGTATTTGACCGACTACAAAAACGAACTGGCAAAAAACCTTACTGTTTTCCCAACCAAAATACCTTTGATTCCATCTCAAGGGATTGAAATTCCATTGCCGGTTGGGTCTGATACGGCCCGTATGCAAGCTAAGTACAACGCCCTTTTGATGGGTGTAAAAGACGCATATCAACTAGGGGCATTGACAGGGCCGGACATGGGCATTGTTGAAGCGCAAATCACAAATCCTGCATCAATCTCAGGAATGATGCACAGCAAAGAAGCGTTTGGCGAACAAGTCAAGGTTTTGGATGGAATTCTTGAAAGAGCAAAAAACAATCTTGAAACTTCTTATGGTCGAAAAATGAGTTACACCGTGCCTGCTAAACCAGGAGCACAAGGTGCACAACCAAGCGCACAAGAAACCGCACCACCACCAAGTTTGCTTAAAGAAGGCCACATTACGACATTTGCCAATGGGCAACAATGGTCTATGCGAAACGGCAAAGTGGAAAGGGTTAAGTAATGGCTGATCCTTGGCAAGTTGTCTTAG
>Ga0114974_10004382_pt1 | contig 10557 bp, 7 predicted proteins | sample S_130206_EF_Meta_FD_87318 | JGI IMG/M metagenome (GOLD analysis project Ga0114974, IMG submission 87318) | Freshwater microbial communities from Lake Simoncouche, Canada to study carbon cycling - S_130206_EF_MetaG | ecosystem: Environmental > Aquatic > Freshwater > Lake | place: Lake...
AAAAACTTTCGTCTATTTTGATTTAACCCGTGTTCAATAAATTCTTTCATGCGCTACGATTTAGTAATGGTCTCTTCCAAATTATATAATAGTAAACAAACTTTCATAAGCGCCGCCGCTTCTAATTCGTTTTTATCTTTTTGTTCCGTCTTATATTCTCCTGTTGATAATGTTTTTTGTATCAGTGCCTTATTGGTTTTAAAATAAGTTTCTTGATTTTGATAATAGCCCACTAGCTTATCTTTTTCAGAAGACTTTGGTTTTCTAATTAAGATGAGCTCAAATGCTTTTTGTATTTTATCTTCCACGGTTCCTGTTTCACTACTTAATTTTTGTGCCAAGACCCTAGAAGCTTCTAAGACTGTAGGATCGTTTAGCATATTCAATGCTTGTAAAGGCGTATTGGTGCTGGTTCTTTTTGCCTCACACTGATCTCGATTGCTCGCATCAAACATCATCATACTTGGTGGAGGTGCCGTTAATTTAATAAAAGTATACATGCCTCTGCGATACAATGCCTCCCCATGATCCTGTTTATACGCCGCTAGTTGACCACGACCCGAAGTGGTACTTTCCCATACGCCTTTTGGCTGATATGGTTTAACACTAGGCCCTCCAATGGTATTATTTAAGAGGCCACTGGTACTTAACACCCAGTCCCGAATAAATTCTGCTTTCAAACGAATACGTGGCGCTCTTGCGTAATAACTATTATCAGGATCTTTCTCTAAATCATCTTTTTCAATAGTACTTGACTGCGTATAGGTAGCGCTAGACATTATTTTTTTAACCAAGTATTTTACATCCCAATTGTGTTCCATAAAATCCACGGCCAACCAATCTAACAATTCAGGGTGGGTAGGGAGTTCGCCTTGTAAGCCAAAGTCACCGGAGGTTTTCACTAAACCCTTTCCAAAAATATCCTGCCAAATAAAATTCACAAATACTCTTGCAGTCAACGGATTCTTTTTATCTACTGTCCATTTCGCCAATCCCAATCGGTTCCGTTCAAACTTGGTCGTATCAAATGGCATTACTGAATTTAAGGCCGCAGGTTTTACTTCCTCTGCTGGAACATCATAACGGCCTCTGCTTAAAAGATAGGTAGGTCTGATGGTATCACCCATCACAGATACTTCCATTGTATTGGTATCCTTTGTGTTGATATAGGTTAATAATTTTTTTCTATCCTCGGCACTAATATAAAGTTTGGGCGTTTTTGCAGGTGTGGAGACACTTACATCTCCCTCATATCCTTTTTCTTTACTGATATTAAAGAAGCCATACAACTGATAATAATCTTTGGCAGAGAAGGGATCGTATTTATGATCATGACATTGCGCACACTCAATGGTCACGCCTAATATGGCTTTGCCATAGGTTCTTGTTTTATCAATATTATTGGTAACTCTATACTCTTCTTCTATCACACCGCCTTCCTCCGTGTATTTATGGTTCCTCCAAAAAGCCGTTGCTAAAATGGTTTCTTTATTATTATTAGGCATGAGGTCGCCCGCAATTTGTTGCGTTAAAAATTCATCGTAATGCATATTTTTATTAAATGCATTTATCACCCAATCCCTCCATGGCCATTGTGTTCTAATATTATCATCCTGGTATCCATAGGAATCGGAATACCTTGCTAAGTCCAACCACAACACCGACATCTTTTCTCCATAGGTTGGCTTGTTCATGAGTTGATCAATTAATGAAGCGTACCAATTTTCATTTTTATTATTCATCCAAGCTTGCAGTTCGGTATAAGCTGGTGGTAAGCCGTTTAAATCTATATATGCACGTTTAATTAAATTTTCTTTTTCTGCTTCATTGTTGGGAGACAATCCTTTTTCTTCTATTTTTTCGGCAACAAAATAATCAATCTCATTTTTCACCCATTTTTTATTGCTAATTTTTGGCAACGCCGATTTTTGAGGTGCCACAAATGACCAATGCTTTTCATATTTCGCACCTTCTTTAATCCATTGTTTAAATAATTCAACTTCTTCGGGCGTTAACCTCGCCAAATGACTCTCTGGCTTGGGCATGACAATATTAGGATCCGTAGATTCAATTCTTCTTATGAGCTCGCTTTTTTCAATGCTTCCTGGTACGATGGCAAAATGCCCTTTGTTATTGGGAAGCTCGGCGTATGCCTTTTCGGCGATGTCTAAGCGAAGCCCTGCTTTCATTTTATTTACATCGGGCCCATGACAAGAAAAACATTTGTCCGATAAAATGGGACGAATATCCTTATTATAAGAGATGGGTTTTTTTGCTTTCGCATTACTCATCCATACAAAACAGGTTACGCCTGCCACAAGTGCCGCAATGACAATGAGTACAAAACTTATCTTATATTTTTTAAAGAAAATCAATATTATACTTTTGAAAATTTATAAGGATATACTTTTCCAGATGCCCATTGTGCAACATAAATATTACCATCATCGTCTACACATACATCATGCGGATGATTTAATATTTTATCGGTCTGTGACATGGGTTGTAATACTCCATTCACATAAGTAGGTTCGCTGCCTCCTAAATTGGAAACTACTTTATTTTGCTTATCTAATATGGTAATGAATCCAGTATGTTCGGTATCTAAATTTGGAGAACGCAACACGGCTGCATATAAATAATCACCTTTAATTACAGGACGACACATACATGCACCAGGCAAGTGTATGACTTCCAATAATTTTCCATCCATACTAAATCGCTTAAAAGCATTGCGGGTACGATCCGTAATCAATAGGCTAGGCTTGCCATTGCGGGTATCTACACAAATACCATGCGCGTTGTCAAAATGCGCATCGCCTTCACCTCTTCCCCCAAAAACATTTTTTAAATTTCCTTTCTCATCATAGTGCATAATATGCTGCGCGCCATATCCGTCGGCAATGTAAAATTCTCCATTTTCTAAAACAGTAGTTTCAGTGGGTACAAAAGCCGCAGTTTTTACATAGGCAGGCACATCCTTTGGTGCGTCAATGGTAAAAATAATTTTTCCATCCAAAGTGGTTTTGTACACCTGATGTTTATTGGTATCGGTTATAAATAAATAATCCGTTTTGCCGTCATGCTGAACGGTTAAACCATGTGCACCTGGAAAATCGTGCCCCCAGCTTTCTAATAACTTTCCACTTTTGTTGTAAACAATAATATTGTTTTTGGTTTCATTGGTCAACAAAACTATACGGCCTTTTCCATCCTGTATCATTTCGTGACAATCATTCACCGGTGTTTGATCCGCGTTTAAAGTGCCCCATTTTGTATCCAGGGTATATTGCATATTGTTGTGACCATAGACGGGTGTTGTAGCATTCATATTTATTTTGGTTGAGATGAAGATGCCCATGGTGGACACAGCGCTGTCTTTTAAAAAGTTTCTTCTTTTCATGGTATTGCAGGCAATCGTTAAGGCCTTACCAAATTTATTGATTTAGGGGCAAAAAAAGACAGTAGAATTTAGGACTAAAACAAAAAAGCCTCCCCGTTTGGGAAGGCTTTTTAAGTTGCTGTAGGGGGAGGGATCGAACCTCCATGAGGCAGTTAGCTATAACACAAAGTTCAGTGGTCGACCCTGGTCGTCTATTGCTAGACGGCTCTATGTTACGTTTATCCCGTTATCCCCACCTCCGAGACAAGGAGGCATGTTTGCCAAAATTTCATCACCCCACAGTATTCAGCACTTATCATTTGAGCGTTTTACGATTGGTTTTCACTCATTTGATAAATCAAAACTAAGGAAATGGGGTATACGTTGCAAATAATTTAAGTATTTATTTTAAAATATAGAATATTATTAATAAATTAGCTTAATATTTAAAAATAGTTAAAAATGGAACAAAAAACAACCCCTAAATTAAACATTGACAAAAGCTTGGATAAGCTGGATTTACAAATTATTCAAGCCATGATGGATGATGCCGAAGTTTCTTATGCCGATTTGGGTAAGCAGTTCTTTGTATCGGGTGGTACCATTCACGTGCGTATTAAAAAACTAGAAGAGCTTGGTATTGTACAGGGTAAAAGACTGGCCGTGGATTTAAAAGTATTGGGCTATGACATTATTGCCTTTATTGGTATTTATTTAGAGAAGAGCTCCATGTATGATACCGTGGCGCAAGCTTTGAAAAGCATACCGCAGGTAGTACGTGTTAATTATACCACCGGTAATTATAGCATGTTTGTGGAGATTGTTTGCAAAGACATTCAACAACTTAGGTTTGTGTTGCATGATGAGTTGCAAAAAATTAAAGGCATTGAAAGAACGGAGACGTTGATTTCTTTGGAAGAAAGTTTTTCAAGAAATGTAAGAGTTGTATAAGCAAAGCTTTGTAAATTACATACACACAAATTAGTTAATAGAATTATTCAAATAAAGCCAATGAAACCGTGTAATTATAATGATGCGCGTAGAGGTTTTTTAAAAAAGTCGGCAGCCATTGCCGCTTTATATTTAACCCCTTCGGTTTTTGTAAAAGCATTTGCAGTGGATGCGGTGGTGCCTATGCCCATTGCGAAAGAAAAATTATCCATTACCATTAATGGAAAATTAGTGCAAGTGGAAGTAGACGCTCGCATTACCATTTTAAATTTATTAAGAGAGGAGTTGTCTTTTACGGGCACCAAAAAAGGTTGCGAGATGGGACAGTGCGGTGCTTGTACTATTCACATTAATGGCAAGCGTACTAAATCCTGTTTGCAATTAGCAGTAGGTAATCAAAATGCTAAAGTAACTACCATTGAAGGGTTAACCGCAACGGATAAATTACATCCTATGCAAGCAGCATTTTTAAAGCATGATGCTTTTCAGTGTGGCTATTGCACTTCGGGTCAAATTATGTCGGCCGTGGCTTGTGTAAGAGAAGGGAAAGCTAAAACCCGCGACTCCATTAAAGATTATATGGACACTAATATTTGTAGATGTGGTGCGTATCAAAACATTGTGGATGCCATTGAAGAAGTTGCTAAAACTGGAATTAAAATTTAAACCTCCCTTATCAATTCAATATGAACACAAATAAGTTAAATACAATTTTCTGGGAAGATGAAAGAGTGGACGGAGCTGATAAAGTAACCGGTAAAGCAAGATATACTGCAGAACATAGTCTTCCCAATTTAGCGTACGCCGTTTTTGTAACGAGTACCATTGCTAAAGGAACCATTAAAAACCTGGATGTATCTAAAGCACTTGAGATGCCGGGTGTATTAGATGTTATTTATTATGCCAACTGTCCTGTGGTACCTGGATATAATTCCAATGCTGCAGAAAGACCTAAGAATGTTTCAGAATGGAGAGGGCATAAAGTGCTGTATGATAATAAGGTTCGTTTTTTTGGTCAACCTATTGCCTTAATTGTAGCGGATAGTTTAGAAAATGCAAATGCGGCCATCCGTTTTGTAAAAGCAGATTATGAAATCGAAAAATTTGAAACCAATTTTGATAAAGCAAGACTAGATGCTGCAAATTTAAAAGCACCCATTAATTATAAAAGAGGTACGGGTAATACAAAAACAGTTGCAGCCACTGCCGATGGAGAATATACTATTCCTATCGAAGTACACAGTCCCATGGAGTTACAAGCGACCATTGCGTATTGGGAAGCGGAGGATAAATTGCTTTTATACGATAAAACACAGGGACCTAAAAGTACACAAGGTACGGTTGCGAGAACCTTTGGTTTGCCTGAGAAAAATGTGCGCGTGATTGCCGAAAATGTGGGCGGTGCATTTGGTAGCAGTTTAAGATCCTGGTCCAATGTGCCTGCTGCATGTATTGCTGCTAAAAAATTAAATAGACCGGTGAAGTTAGTGCTTACGCGTCCTCAAATGTTTAGCTTAATTGGCTATCGTCCTCAGTCTTGGCAAAAAGTAAATATTGCTGTGGATGCAGAAGGCAATTTCTTATCCATTAATCATGAAGCCATTAGCAATACTTCCCGTTATGAAGATTTTAGAGAAGGGATTGTAGACGTTTCTAAGTTTTTATATGCTTGTGAAAACGTAACTACAAAATATAGTTTGCTTCCTTTGGATTTAAGTACGCCTATTTGGATGCGTGGTCCTGGTGAAGCAACAGGTTGTTTTGCGTTAGAGTCTGCGATTGATGATTTGTCTTATCAATTAAAAATGGATCCCATTGCGCTAAGAATAAAAAACTTTACAACCATTAATCCAGAAAATAAATTGCCATTCTCTGATATTAATTTAAAAGCTTGCTATGAATATGGTGCTGAAAAAATTGGTTGGAAAAATAGATCAGCGGTTCCAGGCAAATTAAAAGAAAATGGATGGCTTATTGGATATGGAATGGCGGTGGGTGTATTTGGTGCCGGTAAAGGCGCGGCCTCTGTTAGAATTGTATTAAGCAATGATGGTAAATTATTAATAGAGTGTGCGGTGAGTGATATGGGACCGGGTACCACTACTTCCATGACAAAAATTGCAGCAGAAGCGATGCAAATGCCCATTGCAAAAATTAAATTTAAACTAGGCGACTCCGATTTGCCTCCAGGTCCTTCACAAGGTGGATCAGGTACTACTTCCACAGTGGGCTCGGCGGTAGATTTAGCATGTAAAACGGTACAACAAAAATTAAAGGAAATGGCGATTCAGTTTGCTCCTGTATTTGCCGGTGCCACTGCCGATGCATTGGAAGTAAAAAATGAAATGGTATTACTGAAAGCAGATGCTACCAAAAATATGGACATTGTTGGTTTATTGAAATCAGCCAATCAAGAAAAAATAGATTTAATCATTAATTCTACTGGTAAAACACCGGAGCAATTAAAGTTCACGAGTAATTCTTTTTCATCGCACTATGTTAAAGTTGCTGTGAATGCGCAGAATGGTAAAATTAAAGTACTAGAAGTGGTGACCACTGGAGACGCTGGTAAAATTATTAGTCCTAAAACAGCCCGAAGCCAAATGATAGGTGGGGTGGTAGGTGGTATTGGTATGGCTTTGTCTGAAAAATTAGATATAGACCACGCTACTGGACAAATTATCAACGCAAGTTTTGGAGACTATCATGTTCCATTACATTCGCAGATTCCGAAGACAGATGCCTGGTTTGTAAATAAACCTGACTTGAATGTAAATGATATTGGCGCAAAAGGAATAGGAGAGATTGCGCTCATTGGTTTTGCGGCTGCCGTTTCCAATGCGGTTTATAATGCAACGGGTAAAAGAGTAAGAGACCTTCCCATTACACCAGAAAAACTTGGTTTTAAAACCGCGAAAGTGTAAAAGCAGTAAATAGCTTATACAAATTTTAGGATACAAACAAAAGCGGCGCATCATTGATGCGCCGCTTTTTCTTTTACAAAACCATCTCAACAAAAACCAAACTTATAATTTATAACCATCATCTGCTACTAACTGTGCACATATTCTGCGACGTGCTTCCTTGGAGTTAAACGAATCTACTTTTGTGAATCGCTTTAAGCCAATTTGCATCATTCTTAGTTCATCTCCTTCGGCAAAGCTATTTAATGCATCTTTTCCGGCTTTGTTTATGGCATCGGCTGCATCATAAATATATGTGCGTACAATATCTGCCTGCACGGCTGTTGCTGCTTCTCCTCTTTGTGTGGTTAATTTTTCTAATCTTAATAATGCCGACTCTGCATGGTAAGTAATAATGGACATGTCTGCAATATTCATTAATATCTCTTGCTCCTTATTCAAGGTCATCATTAATTTTTGAACGGCGGCGCCCGCTACCATTAAAATACATTTCTTAAAATTTGCAATGTACTTTTTCTCTTTTGCAAAAGCGCCTTCTTCCTCCGAACCAAAATCGGGGATACTCATTAATTCTTGTTGCACCGTTAATGCCGGTCCCATTAAATCTAACTTGCCTTTCATGGCACGCTTTAATACCATGTCCACTGTAAGCAATCGATTAATTTCATTCGTACCCTCGTATATTCTGTTAATACGACTATCGCGATACGCTTTTGAAATTACATACTCGTCGCTATATCCATTTCCTCCATGCACTTGTACACCTTCATCTACTACATAATCCAACACTTCGGATCCAAATACTTTTAATATGGCACACTCAATGGCATATTCTTCGGCAGCACCCAGTAAACTTTCTGATAAATTTTTTCCGGCTGCAGCCAATTCTGCTTCCATCTCGTCAATATTGTGTGATACTCGGTATAAGGCTGTTTCACCCACCCACATTCTAATAGCCATTTCTGCTAATTTATGTCGGATGGCACCAAATTTTACAATCGGTAGTTTAAACTGCTCTCTTGTTTTTGCATACTGTACCGAAGTGGTAATTGCATGACGCGCTCCTCCTAAAGTGGCAGCGCCTAATTTTAAACGACCAATATTTAATACGTTAAATGCAATTAAATGTCCTTTACCAATTTCACCCAATACATTTTCAACGGGTACTTTACAATCATTAAAATACAATTGCACCGTACTCGATCCTTTAATACCCATTTTATGTTCTTCAGGTCCCTGTGTAAAACCTTCCATGCCTCTTTCTAAAATAAAACCGGTAAACTGCTCGCCATCAATTTTTGCAAACACCGTATAAATGTCTGCGAAACCACCGTTGGTGATCCAACATTTTTGTCCGTTTAATATATAATGTTTTCCGTCGGCTGATAAAATTGCAGTTGATTTTGCACTCAATGCATCCGATCCACTATTGGGTTCGGTTAAACCGTACGCCCCTTTCCACTCACCACTTGCTAACTTGGGTACATATTTTTGACGTTGTGCCTCGGTACCAAAATATAAAATTGGTAAGGTTCCAATTCCTGTATGTGCGGCATTGGCAACAGAAAAAGAAAAACCACCGCCTAAATATTCTGCAACAATGGTGGCGGTAATAAATTCTTTACCCAATCCTCCATATTGCTCAGGGACGGTAATGCCTAAAAGGCCCTGCTCACCTGCCTTTGCAAGTAATGAGGGCATTAATCCGGGTTCTAGTTTATCAATTCTGTCTGCAACCGGTAATACTTCTGTGTCTACAAACTGATTGCACATATCGCGCACCATTAACTGCTCTTCATTGAAATCTTCAGGAATAAAAACATCGGCTGCTTTTACTTCCTTAATAATCCATTCTCCTCCGTGAATTGTTGTGCCCATAAAGTTTAATTTAATTTTCTTAGAATATTTTTTACACTTATTTTATTTCAGTGTGATTTAAGTTAAGTCGGGGTGCGTTAAATTATCATATACTCTTTGTAAAACATTTTTCACGGTTTCAATTTCTTCCTTCGAAATATTTTGTAAAGCTTCGTTCATGGTTTGATTGGCTAGCTCGTAGGTCATTTGCTGCAATGGTTTTGCCGCATCGGTTAAGCATACTTTATTAATGCGTCTGTCGGTGGTACTCGCTACACGCGTAACCAATCCTAATTTTTCTAAATTATCAATGAGTCTGGTGATACTTGCTTTGTCTCGAAAAGTACGCGTCCCTAATTCTTGTTGACTTAAGCCGTCTTCTTTCCATAAGTGATACAAAACGGACCATTGTTCAATGGTAATTTCAAGACCAGCGGTACGATAATTCTTTTGTAGTCGACGGGCAACAGCAGTCGTGGCCATGCCATTTATGACACTGTATAATTCCCCTCGTTTAAATTGGTTGTTTGACATATAGTTAGTTATGCAACTAATTCAAAAGTACGCCGATTTTGACAATTTCTACAAATTTTTGGTAAGGAAAGGCAGTAACTTTGCCTTATGCTATCCATTTTGACCAGTTGTTTGGCTGTTTTTACTGTTTTATACGCCCTTTTACTAGTGGCTTATAGCTATTGGTTTAGCAAGTTGACCATTTTTAAGCCAACATATCCGGCTGCCCAAGAAACGCATACCCGTTTTACCATTGTGATTCCTGCCCGTAATGAGGCATCTAATATTAAAGCTTGCGTAGATTCTATTTTAGCACAGGACTATCCTTTGGATTTTTTTGAAATTATTGTGGTAGATGATTTTTCGGAGGACGATACTGCTTTTATTGTAAAAGCAATTGGCCATGATCATCCCAATGTACACTTATTAAGTCTTGCAGATTTTTATCAACCCGGTGAGATGAATTCTTTTAAAAAGAAAGCCATTGAAAAAGCAGTGAGTCATGCAAAAGGAAATTGGATTGTGACTACCGATGCAGATTGTATTATCCCAAAACATTGGTTGAGTTTATACCATGCCTATATTATAAAAAACAATCCTGTGTTTGTGGCTGCACCCGTTATGTTTATTAAAGAGACAGGTATATTAAATGAATTTCAGGTACTTGATTTTTTAGCGCTGCAAGGTATTACGGCCGCTGCAGTGGGCGCTGGTAAACATTCTATGAGCAATGGAGCAAATTTAGCATTTGAAAAATCGGCCTTTATTGCTGTAGGTGGATATCAGGGAGTAGATCAAATTGCAAGTGGGGATGATATGTTTTTAATGCATAAAATGAAAGTGACTTTATCTAATAGAATTGGTTATTTATTTCATCCCGGTGCCATTGTCTTAACTAAAACAATGAGTAATTGGAAGGACTTTATTATG
>Ga0114974_10004385_pt1 | contig 10553 bp, 11 predicted proteins | sample S_130206_EF_Meta_FD_87318 | JGI IMG/M metagenome (GOLD analysis project Ga0114974, IMG submission 87318) | Freshwater microbial communities from Lake Simoncouche, Canada to study carbon cycling - S_130206_EF_MetaG | ecosystem: Environmental > Aquatic > Freshwater > Lake | place: Lake...
CCAACTTCAAGGAGACGCAGATTGACCGCATGCGTCCGGGTAATCGCGCCGCCGTCACCATCGACGCGTTCCCGGGGCGGACCTTCGAGGCGACCGTCGAAAGCCTGGCCGGCGGCACCGGCTCGCGTTTCTCCCTCATCCCACCGGACAATGCGTCGGGCAACTTCGTGAAGGTCGTACAGCGTGTGCCCGTGCGGCTCGCGTGGACGGCTGAACCTGGCGTTGCGCTCAAGGCCGGCCTCTCGGCCGACGTCACGGTGTTCGTCGGCGAATCCAAGTAGGAGCGACAGATGGCGACTATCGTGGCGGTTTCGCGTCAGTTCGGAAGTGGCGGCGCCCGCATCGGCCGCGCCGTGGCGCAGCGGCTGGCGTTCCGGTATGCGGATCGCGAAATTCTCGCCGAGGCTGCACGTGTCCTCAAGATGGAGGCGACCGAACTCGAACCGCTCGAAGAGCGGACGGCCAGCGTCTGGGAACGCATCGGTGAGCTCTTCGCGCTCGGCGCGCCAGACACCCCGTTCATTCCGCCGACGCTGCCTGGCGTCAGTGAATCGCAGTTGTTCGACGTGGAGCAGGAGGTCATCAAGAGCATCGCCGGCAAGGGCAAGGCGGTCATCGTCGGGCGGGGAGCCGCCCACATCCTCGGCGATTCGAAAGAGGTGCTGCGCGTGTTCCTGCACGCACCGCTACAGGAGCGGGTGACGCTGGCCATGGCTGAGTACGGCTTCACCGAACGCGACGCCGCGGAATCCGTGGTTCGTCGATCGGACGCGGCCCGCGCGAAGTTTGTCCGCGCCCTGACGGGCAAGGACTGGTGCGACGCGACGCTCTATGACGTGACGCTCGATACCGCGGTCGTCGGTCATGCGCAGGCAGCGGAGTTGCTGGTGCAACTGGCGCAGGGGCAGGCGGCGGAGGCGCTGCCTCCGGTGGAGCCGCGCACCGCGGCGGATCGGGACGCACGATGAGGAGCCGGCTGATTTCACTCGTCGTCGGCGGCCTGCTGCTCGGCGGCGGGGCGGCGTCCGCGCAGACCGCGACCGGCCCATTCAGCGGCAGCCTCGCGCAGTTGACGGTGACGGCCGACGCGCTGCCACTGACGCTGGCCGGTGCCATTGAACGAGGCCTGGCGCACAACCTCGGCCTGGTGGCCGTGGAGCAGCAGGTGGAGAGTGCCCGCGGTTCGCGCCTGCGCACGCTACGTGAACTACTGCCGCGCGTCGATGCCCGGGCCGGCGACACACGCCAGACCTCGAACCTCGCGGCGTTCGGCTTCGACTCGTCGCTGTTTCCAGGCATCCCGTCGGTCGTCGGTCCCTACACCATCTTCGATGCGCGCGTGTACGCGTCGCAGCCGGTGATCGACCTCAGTGCCCGGAGTGAACTGCGTAGCAAGAATGCGGCATTGCAGGCGACTCGCTTCGAATCGGAGAACGCCCGCGCCGTCGTCACGTACGTCGTCACCACGCTCTACTTCCAGGCGGCGGCGGGTGAGAGCCGTATCGAGGCGGCGCGCAGCCAGGTGCGCACGGCCGAGGCGTTGCTGACGCAGGCCACCAACCTACGCAACGCCGGCGTGGCGCCGGGCATCGACGTGGTGCGCGCCCAGGTGCAGGTGCAGGCGCAGCGGCAGCGGCTGATCTCGGCCGAGAACGAGTTCGCGAAGCAGACGCTGCAGTTGGTGCGGGCGATCGGCATCCCGACCGCGCAGGCCATCAAGCTGGCCGACCGCCTGCTGACGACGTCGGGCGATACGCCGACGGTGGACGCAGCGCTGGCGCGCGCCGCTGCGGCGCGCGCCGACTACAAGGCCAGCCTCGAGCGGGTGCGGGCTGCGGAATCGATGCTGCGGGCCACGAGGCAGGACGCCCTGCCGACGCTGCAGGTGAGCGGCGACGTCGGCGCCATCGGCTCGAACCCAGGAGACGCACGCCGGACCTACGCCATGGCCGTGGGCGTACGTGTGCCGCTGTTCGATCCCGACCGCACCGGACGGGCGATCGAGAACCTGGCGTCGCTCCGACAGCGGCAGGCCGAAGCGGCCGACCTCCAGCAGCGCATCGAGGCCGAGGTGCGCGCGGCGTGCCTCGACCTGAACGCCGCCGAGCAGTCGCTGGCGGTGGCGCGCGAACGGGTCTCGCTGGCGAACCAGGAACTGTCGTTGGCGCGCATCCGCTTCACAGCGGGCGTGACCAGTAATCTGGAAGTGATTCAGGCGCAGAACGAGGTGGCGGTCGCGAGCGAGAATGAGGTGGCGTCGGCGTTCAGCCTGAACGTGGCGAAGGCGGCGCTGGCGCGCGCGATCGGGGAGTAACGACGACGCGCGGACCGGACAGCGTGAGGCCGTCCGGCCCGCGTGCCGCTGCTGCGTGCTACTTCTTCTTGGTGACCAACTTCTGGACGCGCCAGTTGATCAGTTCACCCACGTAGATCTCGTCTTCCGACGGGCAGGCGATCGCGTGGATCCAGCCGAATTCGCCGGGGTTGCGGCCGGGCTGACCGTAGACGCCGAGCACCTTGCCTTCGAGCGACACTTTGTAGACGCGGCTCGGGTAGAGGTCGCCGACGAAGAGCACCGGGTTCGGACCGGGCGTCATGCAGAGGGCGTCAGGCGCGCCGGGCGCCTGCGAGCCGGTCTTGGCGTTCGGTGTCTCGCCGCCGTAGACGACCTTGCCTTTCGTCGTATCCACCGGCACGTCGATGGTGAACTCGCGCAGGTACTTGCCCTCGGTGTCGAACACCTGGATGCGGCGGTTGCCGCGGTCGGCGACGTAGACCTCGTCCTTCGGTGAGACCGCGACGCCGTGCGGCGTGTCGAACTGTCCTGGACCGCTGCCGAGCGAGCCCCAGCTGGCCACCCATTCACCCTTCGCGTTCGCCTTGGCCACGCGTGAGTTCACGTAGCCGTCGCTGAAGTAGGAGTTGCCCTTCGAGTCCCAGGCGACGTCGGTCGGCTGGTTGAAGACGTTGTCGCGGTGCACCGGGATGGGGTTTCGCGGGTTGTTGTTCTCGGGCAGCGTCACCGGCAGGCCGGCGCGCTTCAGCAGTACACCCATCTGCGACGCCCAGTCGGGCGGCACGTCAAGGTGCGACGACTCGCCCTTCCGCCCGAAGAGCCACTCGACGCGGCCCTGGGGGTTGAACTTGACGATCATGTTCGAGCCCTTGTCGACGATCCAGATGTTGTCCTGCTTGTCGATGCGGACGGCGTGCGCGTACGAGAGCGCGAAGATGTTCTTGCCGATCTCACGCAGGAACTTGCCGTTGGCGTCGAATTCCAGCAACTGCGCGGCCTGCGCCATGTAGGCGGCGCCAGTCACGTTGCCGCGCGAGAACACGAAGATGTGCTTCTGCGAGTTGACGGCGACGCCGCCGATCTCGCCGAAGTGCACGTCGTTCGGCATCTGGAAGAAGTCCTTGACCGGCTCGAACGGGAGCTGGGGGACGGTCTGGGCGGCCAGGGGTGAGGCCAGCAGGCCGAGCAGCAGGCAGGAGAAGAGCACACGCTTCACGAAAACCTCAATTCAGGATGATGTGGTGCCGGGGAAAGACCTCGGTATCCCAGCGTGCCCATCGGACGGGCGGATCAGCGTAGCGCAGAGGCGTGGCCTTGGTAAACCATAAGGATCGGGGCTGGGCGATACTTGGCACTGCGGTTCTTCATACTCTGCGGATTGGACTTCATGACGACTCAGACGACCCGGACGTTCACCCCCATCGAAACTCAGGCTGAGCTCGACGCGCTGTTCGAGCGGTCCGCGCTCGAGCCGGTGGTCATCTTCAAGCACAGCCCGACCTGCGGCACCAGCGCGCAGGCGTACGACGAACTCGCCTCCTACCTGAGCGGGCCTGATGCGACCGAGGTGCACCTGCTTGACGTGCTGCGGAGCCGCACTCTGTCGCAGGCGCTCGCCGCCCGCGCCAAGGTGCGCCACGAGTCGCCGCAGTTGCTCGTGCTGCAGGACGGCGCCGTGCGCTGGCACGGGTCGCACTGGAACGTGACCGCCGATGCCGTGCGGGCGGCCGTCGTGGGCGACTGAGGCTGGACGACCTATCGCATCAGGATGGGTGAAGTGGAGTACGCGCGGGGAGCGGGAGGTGCGGGGAGCCTCCCGCGCGTTCGTCGTGCCGCTGGCCACCTCGACCGTGTCACGTTTGTTTCACAAACTATCTGGCGGGCCAGACGTCCAACCATTCAGACGACGCCAAGACCGCGTCGAAAGGAGTCCGAATGACAGGGATGACGAGCCTGCAGGTGAACGCAATTGGGGACCAGGCGCCAGTGACGCTGCACGTGGCGGGCGAGGCGTGGAAGTTCTCGATCACCGGGGTATCGCGGATTGGCCGCGAACTCTTCATCTCCGTCGTCCTGCAAGGCGCGGAGGTCTGCACGGCCGTCGTCCACGTGCGCGACCATATCGTGCTCGGGGTCACCGCCAAGGACATCCTCGACCGGGCCTGTGCGTGGCTGCTGGCCCGACAGGGCGAGCGGCACGTCTACATCGAACTGGCCGAGACCTTCGCCTAGCCGGCACCGCCGTGGTGACCGGTGTCAGCGCTGCAGGCGGACGAACGTGCTCTTCAGCGCCTTCCGGCGCTCGCCGTGCAGCAGGTCGGCCAGCGTGCGGGTGTTGAGCGAGGCGACGAAGGCGTCGAGCGCCTCACTCAGCGCGCCCTTCAGTCCGCAGTGCTTCGTGATGGGGCAGGTGTTGGTGCTCCTGTCGAAGCACTCGACCAGCCGCATGTTCTGCTCCGCATCGACGACCACATCACCCAGCCTGATCGACTTCGGCGCCCGCGCCAGCCCCACCCCGCCAGAACGTCCAGGCACGACCTTCACGTAGCCGTGTTCGCCGAGTGTCTGCACGACGCGCACGAGATGGTGCTTCGAGATTCCGTACGCATCGCTCATGGTCTGCGTCGAGACGAGTTCGCCGGGGTGCGTGCCGAGGTAGATGAGCACGCGGAGCGCATAGTCGGAGTGGAGCGTCAGCTGCACCTCTTCACCTTACCGCAACTGGTCAACCCCGGCGGAGTCCGTCCCCTCAGGCCGAGGGCGCCTCCAGCGTGGCGACGTGTGGCGTCGGCGACGCCAATCGGCGTAGGCGCTCGTCGCCAACCGGTTCCTCGGCCAGCATCGGCACCACGGCGATGCGCGACGCATGCTGCCGCACCACCGTCTCGACAAGTGGCCGTTCGGATTCCGCCCTGGCGCGGAGCAGGGGAGAGGCGGGCGCGGCCGCGGCAAGGCTCTGGTTCACCACCCAGGCCCAGGGCTCGATGCCGGCACGTCGCAGGTCAGCCTGCAGGCCAGCCGCCTCGAGCACGGGCGTCGTTTCGGCAAGCGTCACGATGATGACCTTCGTCTGATGCGGGTCCTGCAGTTGCATCATCGGGGTGACGAACCGCCTGCCGCTATTCCCCAGTTGACGCGCGATCTCCCGGTGGTAGGCACCGGTCGCATCGAGCAGCAGCAGGGTGTGGCCGGTTGGTGCCGTATCCATCACGACGAACGACGTCCCGGCCTCGCGCACGATCCGGGAGAACGCCTGGAACACGGCAATCTCCTCGGTGCACGGCGATCGCAGATCTTCTTCCAGCAGCGCGCGTCCCTCGGCATCGAGACCCGCGCCGCGCGTGGCGAGGACGTGCTGCCGATAGCGCTCGGTTTCGGCATGCGGATCGATACTGCTGACCAGAAGGCCGTCGACCGCGCCGAGGAGGGTCTGCGTGAGGTGTGCGGCCGGGTCCGACGTCGTCAGATGCACCGGGAGGCCGCGCGCGGCGAGTTCGACCGCGATGGCGGCCGCAAGCGTGGTCTTGCCGACACCGCCCTTGCCCATCACCATGACGAGGCCGTGGCCGTCGGCGGCGATCTCGTCCACCAGGATCGCGAGCGGCGGCACCGCGAGCGGCGCTGGCGTCGATGCGGGAACTGACGCTCCCTGATCCTGGCCTGACAGCAGTGCTCGCACCGCGTCCACGCCGACCAGATTGAAGGGCTTCAGCGGCACCGAATCGCGCGGCAGCAGGGCGAGTGAGTCCGGCAGCTCGGCGAGCGCTCGCTGCTCGCGGCCGTGGATGGCGGCGGCGTACGGATCGTTGGCCGACTCCGAGACTGGCAGCACACCGTTGACGACGAGGAACTGCCTGGAGAAACCGATAGCCAACAGCTCGCCGTGGGTGCGAGCGACCTCGGCCAGCGAGCCGCGCTGCGCCCGTGCCACGAGCATGAGCCGGGTGCGGAGCGGATCCGACAGTGCCTCGACCGCGTGCCGATACTGGTCGCGCTGCTTGTCGAGTCCGGCGAGCGGGCCGAGACAGGAGGCGTCGCCCTTGCCCGAGTCGAGGAACTGACTCCACGCGCCAGGCAGTTGCAGCAGTCGGATGGTGTGGCCGGTGGGCGCCGTGTCGAAGACCACATGCTCGAACTGTGTGAGCAGGGCCGGGTCGGTCAGCAGCGAGGTGAACTCATCGAACGCCGCAATCTCAGTGGTGCAGGCCCCAGACAACTGTTCTTCGATGCCCGCCACGACGGTGTCGGGCAGCAGGCCGCGCACCGGTCCAACGATGCGATCGCGGTAGCCCTGCGCGGCGGCTTTCGGATCGATCTCGAGCGCCGATAGCCGCGGCACCGTTGCGACGGTGGTGATCTGGTTCGAGAGTGACACGCCGAACACCTGCCCGACGTTCGACGCGGGGTCGGTGCTGACGAGCAGCACCCGGCGTCCGGCCTCGGCCAGGTGCACGGCAGTGGCGCAGGCGAGCGACGTCTTGCCGACACCGCCCTTGCCCGTGAAGAACAGGAAGCGCGGCGCGGCATCGATGAACAGCATGGGGACTCTCTGAGTCTTAACGACATCCACAGCCGCTGCCACCGCAGCAGCCGCCGCTCGCGACGGTGAGATCGGTCACGCCCGGCAGGCTTGCCCACCTGGCGAGTTCGCCGCGATTCGGGTAGCGGCCCGCCAGCGCAACCTCACCGTCGACGAGGACCAATGGCAGCGCCTCCGCGCCAGACCGCTGCAGGAAGCCGCTGACCACCGGGTTCAGCGCGAACGCCAGCGGTTGCTGCGCCAGGTTGAACCGCTCGATGGCGGCCCCTCGCTGCTGGGCCCAGCCGACGTCAGTCGCAGCCGACACCAGCGCTTGGTCCACCTCGACGCCGCACACGCCGGCGCTGCAGCAGAGCGCCGGGTCGAAGATCTGAATGTGGCTCATGACACGTCTCCGTTCAGGTGTGGTTCGGCCCGAAGGTTGCCGATCAGGCCAGCCGCGCACGGCACCCGCTGATGCACCGACACGGTCGACTGCGCGAGTGGCAACGACGCCCGACTCCGCGCCTCGTCGCCGCCGCCTGCCGTGTCTCAGGTGCAGCAGGTTGGACCGCAGCACGCCTGTGCCGCGGCGGGTTTGCGCGCCCGGATAAAGGCGCTGGCGAACTTGCCATCCACCACCGGCGCGATGCGGTCCACGTCGACGCCGCTCTCCGTCAGGAACGCGCGCGCATCGTCGATCTGGTAGATGCGCCACGGGTCGACGTCTACATCCTCGAAACCGGCCGCACGCAACCGCGCGGCGTAGTCGCCTTCCTCCAGCGCCCCGGCAATGCAGCCTACCCACAACTCCATGCTGCGGCGGACGTCGGCAGGCACCTCGCCGCGCACCACAACGTCCGAAACGGCAAAGCGTCCGCCCGGCTTCAGCACGCGGAAGGCTTCCCGCAGCACCGCGTCCTTGTCACCCGAGAGGTTGATGACGCAGTTCGAGATGATGACGTCCACCGAGTTGGCGGGCAGCGGGATGGCTTCGATGGTGCCCTTCAGGAACTCGACGTTCGTCGCACCCGACTTCGCCTGGTTCTCGCGGGCCAGCACCAGCATCTCGTCGGTCATGTCGAGGCCGTAGGCTTTGCCGGTGGGGCCAACCCGCCTCGCCGAGAGCAGGACGTCGATGCCGCCGCCGGAGCCGAGGTCGAGCACGATCTGTCCCGGTTCAAGCTGGGCCAGAGCGGTGGGGTTGCCGCAGCCGAGCGAGGCCAGCACGGCTTCCAGCGGCAGGCCGCTCGTCTGCGCGGCATCGTAGAGGTTGCTGGTGATCGGGTCGCTGCCGCCGCATGACGTGGGGCCGCAGCAGCCACCGCTGCCGTTCCTGACTGACTGGGCGATGGCTCCGTAGTGTTCCTGGACGGCCTGCTGAATTTCCGACATTGTTACAGCTCCATGTATCTGCAAATGCGAATATAAGGTGACTCTACGGAGCCGTGTTATATTTGTCAACACGAATATATGAAAACGCGACTGACTGGAATGGAAGCGCTGTTCAAGGCGCTGGGAGACAGCACGAGGCTGCGGATCCTGGGCCTGCTGCTCACCGGGGAGGTCTGCGTGTGCGACATCCACGAGAGTCTGAAGATCCCCCAGTCCAAGGCGTCGCGACACCTGGCCTACCTGCGCAAGGTCGGGCTTGTCGATACCCGGCGCGCCGGCCTGTGGATCCACTACCGCCTCGGAATCGTGTCCGACCCGGTGCTGTCGGTCATCACGGACGCCGTGCGTCATGCGCTGACCCACCTGGACGACGTGAAGAAGGATGCGGACCGGTTGCAGACCCGCACCGGCTGCTGCCTGCCCGTCGTCGACAGCGCCGCCCACTTGTGCTGTGCACCCGAATCGGCGCCGGTCGCCGTCCTCAAGAGTCGCTGAGCGCGACGGAGTCTTCATGTCCATTCGCATCGGCATCAACGGCTTCGGCCGCATGGGTCGCCTCGCGCTGCGCGCCGGCTGGGGCCGTCCAGACCTGTCCTTCGTCCACATCAACGAAGTCGCTGGCGGCTCGGCGACCGCCGCGCACCTGCTGACGTTCGACTCGGTGCACGGCCGATGGCCGCACCAGGTGGTTGGCCGCGACTCGAGCCTGGCCATCGACGGAACGCCGCTGACGTTCTCGAGCGAGTCGAGACCGGGCAGTGTCGACTGGGCCGCGAGCGGCGTCGACCTCGTGCTCGAGTGCAGCGGCAGGTTCCGCACGGTCGAGACACTGGAGCCGTATTTCGCGGCGAGCGTGAAGAAGGTCATCGTGGCGGCCCCGGTAAAGGCTGGTGCACTGAACGTGGTGATGGGCGTGAACGACCATCTCTACGATCCGGCGACCCACCACCTGCTGACCGCGGCGTCATGCACCACCAATTGCCTGGCACCGGTCGTCAAGGTGGTGCACGAGACCATCGGCATCAGGCACGGTGTCATCACGACCATTCACGACGTCACCAACACGCAGTCGGTCGTCGATGCGCCGCACAAGGATCTGCGCCGCGCGCGCGCCAGCAGCCTCTCGCTGATTCCCACCAGTACCGGCTCGGCGACGGCGATCGCCCTCATCTACCCGGAGCTGAAAGGGAAGCTGACCGGCGTGGCCGTTCGCGTACCGCTGCAGAACGCATCGCTCACCGACTGTGTGTTCGAGGTGCAGCGGCCCACCAGCGTCGACGAGGTGAACGCGGCGTTCCGCGCGGCGGCCGACGGCGCGCTGTTCGGCATTCTCGGTTACGAGGAGCGACCGCTCGTGTCTGTGGACTTCAAAGACGACCCGAGGTCGGCCATTGTCGATGCGTTGTCGACGATGGTGGTGGATGGCACGTGCGTGAAGGTGCTGGCCTGGTACGACAATGAGATCGGCTACGTGAACCGCATGGTCGAACTCGCGCAGAAGGTCGGCGCGTCGCTGTGAGCACGGCCTCGTCGATGAGCTTGCGGAACTACGTCACCGTGACAGCGGCCTACTGGGCCTTCACGCTCACCGACGGCGCGCTGCGCATGCTGGTGCTGTTGCACTTCAACCAACTCGGCTACGCACCGGTCAGGCTCGCGTTCCTGTTCCTGCTCTACGAATTCTTCGGCATCGTCACCAACCTGGTGGGCGGGTGGGTGGCCTCGCGGACTGGCGTGCGCGCCACGCTGGTGTCGGGGTTGGCGCTGCAGGCTGGGGCACTGGCGCTGCTCGCCCTGCTGAATCCCGCGTGGGGCGCGGCGGCGTCAGTGGCCTGGGTCATGGGGTGCCAGGCGCTGTCCGGCATCGCCAAGGACCTGACCAAGATGAGTGCAAAGAGCGCCGTGAAGGTGCTCGTGCCGAAGGGCGATGAGTCGAGCCTGTTCAAGTGGGTGGCGGTACTTACCGGGTCGAAGAACGCGCTCAAAGGCGCCGGCTTCTTCGTCGGCGGCCTGCTGCTCACGACGTCGGGCTTCCGCGGCGCGCTGCTCGTGATGGCGGTGGCCGTGGTGGCGGTCCTGGCGGCCGTGCTGATGACGCTACCGTCGAACATTGGTCAGGCCAAGAGCAAGGCGCCGTTCTCCGGCATTCTCTCGAATTCCGCCGGTATCAATCGCCTGTCTCTGGCTCGCCTCGTGCTGTTCGCCGCGCGCGACGTCTGGTTCGTTGTCAGCGTGCCGGTGTTCCTCGCATCGGTCCTCGGCTGGTCGTTCGCCCAGGTCGGGGCGTTCATGGCCCTATGGGTGATCGGCTACGGCGTGGTCCAGGGCGCGTCGCCGCTGGTA
>Ga0114974_10004387_pt1 | contig 10552 bp, 11 predicted proteins | sample S_130206_EF_Meta_FD_87318 | JGI IMG/M metagenome (GOLD analysis project Ga0114974, IMG submission 87318) | Freshwater microbial communities from Lake Simoncouche, Canada to study carbon cycling - S_130206_EF_MetaG | ecosystem: Environmental > Aquatic > Freshwater > Lake | place: Lake...
AGTAAGGATAAAGGAAGACACACCAAAAAATATAAAAAATTTATGAATAGTCGCAAGTTTACGAGGCACAAGTTTACGAGTGACAAGTCTATGAGTGACAAGTCTACGAGTGACAAGTCTACGAGTGACAAGTCTACGAGTGATAAATAAAAAAATAATATTTTTTTGTTTGAATCTACTTCAAAGATTGGGTTTGGCTCAACCTTTGAAAAAGGTTGGGTTTTGCGGCACTTTTTCTAAAAGTGCTTAGATATCATCCACCGATACCGTCAGCCATCCCACTTGTTCACTGACTGATTCATTCTTCACTACTGGTAAATCTTTTAGTGGAATAATTGGTTTTTTTTTCTCATTAACTTCTTTTTCTTTCGCTTTCTCTTCTTCATCATCGTCATCATCGTCATCATCATTTGCAATATCTGCCAAGGTATCTGAAAACACAAATTCATTCCCATTCTTATCACCATCCATAGCATTATTTATCGCCGTGAGATGTTGTAATATCTTAGCATTAACAGTTTGTTTTAATTTATCTCTTTCTGCAGCGGAATATACTTCTAAAATATCACATGTTTTCGAACCATCTGCTCGTTTCTCCCAGTCATATAATCCTGCCATGATCCAGGTCCCAGGGGCAATTGCATTATCACCTCGACGCGCGGTCATAAATTTTCGGCGAATGGTACAACGCCGCGAAATCCCATCATCGCACATAACTTGACATGTTTTCCCTCCATAAATTGTCGTAATAACTGCATAAATTTCGCCTTCTTCTGCTACATATCGCACATTTTGTGTAACGGTAGGTACACCAACACTCTTGCGTGCTTGCTTCTTCGACTTGTTTCCTCCTGAATTCTTAACCATTTTCTTATATGTTATGTTATAATATAATATAATATATTATAATATATCTATTTCAATTTTATAATATACTTTTGAAAAAGTATAGCAAAACATATTTACACGAAGTAAGTGTAGACGAAGTAAGTGTAGACGAAGTAAGTGTAGACGAAGTAAGTGTAGACGAAGTAAATATTAAAGTTATTACATATATTTCCATTGCCATAAATCCTTATCATTATCCTTGTCATTATCTGTTTGAAATACATAATTACACCACATTTTCCCGTCAGTTTTTTCTATAGGATTCATACTCATCGCCTGTACTTCTTTAGGCAATTCATCAAATTCATATGCATATAAATTATAAAAGTCTTCTTCTCCTTGCTCTGATGAAAATTCAATCTTTTTCGTGAGATGATTTACTAGACCACCAAATTTCTCTAAGCGTGTTAACCATACAGGCGAACCCATCGCATAATATTCCCAATGAAACCATAATTCATTTATAAATTCTTGATGCGTATGCCATTGCCACCGTGCTAATATAAATGATCCTATACTCGGATCAATTGAAACAAATCGTTTAGCCATTAGGGTATTATAAATAGGTTGTATAGACTCCTCTTCCAATTGTTTTATATGATCGAGATGTTGTTGTTTCGGTACCACATATATGTGTTTTTTGATTGTTTCATCATTGTTTTCTATAAATTTATATACAATAACAGCTAATAAATAATGTATATTATTTTCCAAAATATCGACTTGCAAAAACTCTCCAATAACTTTACATATGTCATTTATATGACATTTCTTTGTTAATTCTTTTAAATAATAACATATATTTTCAAAATGCCTCTTCTCTAATGCTAATAATAAATGTGTCAATAATAAATGCTGACCTTGTATATGCTCACTCCGTATATGCTCACTCCGTATATGCTCACTCCGTATATGCTCACTCCGTATATGCTCACTCCGTATATGCAAGCTCTTTAACTTGTAAATAATTGTGGGATACATGTCCGTATCATCTTCCTTTAAAATATATTGTCGAAACATAAATACCATACATGACGCTTTCATATTATACATATTGCGTAAAATGTAAGCAATATGTTTCATGTCCTTATCTATCTTCCACATTCTGTGTTTTTTTTTGAAATACAATTCAAAATAAGGTTGCTGCTCGTAGTAAAAATCTAGATATATTTTCCACATGAATTCAAATATATCGAATCCTGAATAATATAATTCATATGCCCAATAATAAATTATTTCCAATTCGTCTTTCTTTAGTAAAGCGGTTATTAAGGATAGTTCAACTTCATCTTTGCTGTATAAGAAACGGGTTAAGATGAGAGAAGGAAGCATTTTATATAATTGATAAATACTATACAATTTATAAATACTATAAAATTGAATAAAAATAATCAATTTTATATTAAATAGTATTTGCCATATTTTTGCGATACTTTTTTTTAAAAAGTATTTTTTTGCCATATTTTTTGCGATACTTTTTTTTAAAAAGTATTTTTTTGTGATACTTTTTTTTAAAAAGTATTTTTTTGCGATACTTTTTTTTAAAAAGTATTTTTTTAAAAAGTATATATATAAATGGGTAAAAAAGCTGTAACATGGATGGACGTAATACGCGAACAATTAGCCAAACTACGGAAAGAAGGCAAGACTCCGTCCATTGGTGATGTCACACCTTATGCAAAGAAGGAATGGGCAGATATTAAAGCCGGTAAACATCCGCTTTATAGCCAAGGTACAAGCAAAGGAAAAGGTACAAGCAAAGGCAAAGGTACGAGCAAAGGCAGCAGCAAGAAAGGCAAGATGAATAGAAACAAAACAGTTAAGCTTAGCAAACGCAGTAGTAGCAAACGCAGTAGTAACATGGGTACTGGTAATTCCACTATGGCTATCCAGCAAATGTTAAGTAAAGTTCACTTGTGTAAAAAAGATATGGGAAAAATACAAAAATATTTAAAGTCACAGAGAGGTGGGGGGTGTGGATGCGAGCAAACGGGTGGAGATTGCGGCTGTGACAAGATGAGCGGGGGCAAGCAAAGCGGGGGCAAGCAAAAGCGCAAAACTAAGAAAACTAAAAAAATGAAGGGTGGCGACAGTGACGCTGACGATACAAAAGAAAGTTTTGTAGAAGATGTAGATCCCTCAACCGGTTTACTTGCTTCATCTGAAGCCGAAGAAGTGGAGACGCAAGATGTAGAAGAAGTATAAGCGAAGCAAGTATAAGCGCAGCAAGTATAAGCGCAGCAATATAAGCGCAGCAAGTATAAGCGAAGCAAGTATAAGCGAAGCAAGTATAAGCGAAGCAAGTATAAGCGCAGCAAGTATAAGCGCAGCAATATATAAGCGCAGCAAGTATAAGCGCAGCAAATATAAGCTCATTTCTTATAAGCCATCGCCTTGGTCTTACTTAACTGATGTAAATCCGCCTGAATTGCTTTTGTGGTATAATCAATATCATACTCAAATGTATTAATCAAGTCCATATAATTATCTATCTGTTCTTCCATAAAAAATATCTCCGCGAACTTTTGTTTTGTCTCTTCCAAAGTATAGCGTTTTGTTGGATTAGGATGAATATTATATAATAACATTTGAGAGAAATAAAGAATTAGAGTATTTTTATGAAACCCATGCGGAAACATAAATGATAAAGTTTTTAAATAAAGCACACTCAAGGAATAATTATCCCATGTAGGATAAAAAACAATTAATTCCTTTATAATCCGCTGTTTATCTAAACCGACATAAGTCGACAAATAAGTTTCACATGCTTTCAAATAATCCCTCTTAAAATCATCACTAAAATTAATTAGTCCCTTATGATATTTTACATAATCAGCGCATATTCGTTTAATATCTTTCTCTCTGAATATTTCCTCCTTACCAATTTCATGTAACAAAAAATTAATTACATGAATCTCTAAACACCAAATATAATAGTCCGGCGAATAAGTGTAGAAATACATCTCCAATTTCTCTATATCCGCATCCAATTTCTCTATATCCGCATCCAATTTCGCTGTATCAGCATCCAATTTCGCTGTATCAGCATCTAATACTTTATGCATCTGTAGTGACACACCAAAATCAAGTATTAAAGGCAAATGTGTATTTTGATTATACAAAATATTTTCACTTTTAATATCAAGATGTACTATTTGTTTCGAAAGTAAAATTTGAATGGCTTCGAGTAAATACGTATAATTTTCAATTAATCCAATAATAATATGTTTTTTTGAAGCATACATGTCAATAAGAATTGTATAAAATGATTTATTTTTAACATAGGGTATTTCCATCAAAATATAACTATCTTTTTTAATATGTTCTGTATTATTGTGATTTATATTTTTTTTAATAATGCTACAATCAGCTAATAATTTAGGATCAATAGCTCGTAAATTAACAGGGCAACTACTTATAACTGGCAAAAAAAACATGTTATAATTCGGAAGAGTCATTATAAGTTTTCCAATATCGATTTCATTATCAGAACTCTCATCATTTTTTTGTAGTTTTGATACAACATTTTTATTATCTTGCGAGTGTCCATTGCATTTAATTCCGGGATAATAAATACAACCAAATCCGCCTTGGCTTAATAGTTTGCTCATACATAACACTTTTAAAAAAAGTGTGGCAAAAAAACACTTTTAAAAAAAGTGTGGCAAAAAAACACTTTTAAAAAAAGTGTGGCAAAAAAACACTTTTAAAAAAAGTGTGTTAAAAGTACTAGATTTGACAAAAGACCTAACACTATTAATTTTTCTTTTTTCTACTAGTACTATGTCTTTTTTTACTTATCCTTGTTAGTTTCTTTTTACTTTTATTTTTCTTTTTATTTTTAATCCTTCTTGTACTTCTATAAAAATTAAATCCATGACCATATATTTTCCTTGATGATTTTCTTTTATCACGAGAGAGTCGCGATTTTTTACCTCCAGTCGAATTTGTTACATAGTTTTCCTCTTCATTATAAGGCGCAGAATAAGCCGTAGCATAAGGCGCACTGTAAGGAGCACCATAAGGCGCACCATAAGCCGTATCATAAGGCGCAGAATAAGGCGCACTGTAAGCCGTAACATAAGGCTCATCATAAGGCTCACTATAAGCCGCAGCATAAGGCGCACCATAAGGCTCATCATCAGGATGATGAACAATATTAATTGTATATTTATATTCTTTCATTTTATCATCTATTTTACCAGTTGCTTTAAAATTAAATTTTTCATAAAATCCTTCACTATCTTTTGTAGCTGCCTCTAAAAATATATTATCAATAAATCCTAAATCCGTAGTGGCTTTAATTATAGTTGTAAGTAATAGTTTTCCAATACCAGGTATTGACATTTGTTGGTTTGTACAAAACGAATCAATATAAAGTGAGTTATTATAGTCATAATCTATTTCTGACCATTCCATATAATTAAACGTTAACACTCCTAATACGTCATACGTTTCCTTATCAAGACACACAATGGCGGAATTCTTTGATCTTGGGTTTAGACTATCAATTAAATAGCTAGTACTCATACCAGTTCTTCCACTCTTCTTTGAAAAACAAAAAGTTTCTTTAACTTTTATATTTTGTGATGTATTCGTATCTTCTAAATATTGTGTTATATATGGTAATTCAATATTTTCACTGTACTCAAAATTGTTTGCAATAATTTTTTCATATAAGCTGTTTAATATTGCTTGATCTGTAGCTATATTTTTATTATTTTGGATAAGAACACATTTTACTTTTGTAATATCCATATATATATTATCTATATATATTATCTTCATCATGATGTAATAATAAAGTAACGGTTTTTATAGTTCTTTTTAATTTTTGTACTAATAGTATCCTCGTCAATATTATATTCTAGAATTAAACGTTTTTGTTCATTAATCAATAAGTTCTCATATAATTTACAAAATTCTTCATAACCTTTTGCTGGGATATAATACAAACAATTGGCTTGTTGTCGTCGAATACTACTTATAATATGTTTATCCATTTCCTCAATAATTCGTTTATCCATAGTGATGTAGGTTCGTGGTTTATTATTTGCCTCGACATTCTTTTCGCCGCCATTCTTTTCCTCGCCATTCTTTTCACCGCCATTCTTTTTTTTCCGAAAATAATAACGCCCGGCTTTAAACATCTTTTCTTCAATCGTCTCTCCTTTATAACCGGCGGCAGTCAATCGTTCGCCTTCAATTAATATTATATTTTTATGTTCCTCGACCCACTTACCCCAGTGTTCTTTATAGGTGCGTCTATCATCAAAACGATGTAATTTGGCAAATCGCATAATCATAGCCATAATATCATCGGTAAAATTGAAACGTAAAGTTACGTTGGTAATGATAGAAGTCATCGTATTTATTAAGTATACTTTATAGATATAAGTATTTGATTTATAATATCAATTTTTTATATAATTGATTTGAAATTATATAATAAGAATACAGTATTAATAATGGATAAAATGGATAAACTTGTAACCGATAAACTTGTAACTGATAAACTTGTAACTGAATACATCAATCAATTAAGTGATATTGAAAAAATAGTATTAAAGATTGCTCAAGAGCATTTGGAAACCTCTTTTAGTTTAGAAAAAAGTATTGGATTTAAGACATGGTATCAAAGCAGAAAGAAATAAATACTTTATACTTTATACTTTATATCTTATACTTTCTAGTCCGATGTTTTTTATTCATAAATCTATTTAAGGTATTTCGTAAACGTCGCGTAACGTGACTAATTCTCTTACGTATATTGTGTAATTTAGCTTTGTCGCCACCTTCTTGTTTGAGTTTTACTGGTTTATTACTTAAAGGCTTAAGACTACTTAAAGAATTGGCTCCGCTTAAAGGATTGGCTGCGCTTAAAGGATTGGCTGCGCTTAAAGGATTCGCTCCGCTTAAAGCTTGTTGAGCATATTGCTTACCAAACTCCTTGCCTTTTTGTTCAAACTGGTTTAACATAGCTTTAGTGGGCAACATAGCTTTATTAGGCACCTTATTCATAATATTACCTACGGTATTACCAACTTTATTTACCGAAGTTGTAATATTAGATAATTGCGCACTAGCTACTTGTGCCATGTATAAAGCGGTATTAATAGCCGTAAAAAATGCTTCAGAGCTAAATTGAACACTAGGTGCAGCCGTCAACACAGCTGAGTTAAACCCTCGAATAACAGCAATAATTATAGCAATAATTCCACCCGCCACCGGTATTTCTCCAATAAATCCTTCTATAAGATTTAATGAGGTACTCATAATGGCTTTTGAACCTTTAGTTCCAATACTATTTATTGTGTGAAATGCTTTATCAATTAATTTATCAACCGTAGGTTTAACTGCATCTGCCAATTGAATACTTAAAATAGCTAGTTGTTCTGCTAATTCTTTTAAGGCTTTTTGTGCCTCTGGATCACTCGTCATGTGACTAATAATTAATGTGCTATTTTGTAATTTTTCTAAAATAGCTTTATCTACTTGTTGATTTCCCAAATCACCTATAGTATTATCTATTACTGTAGTTAATACTTTACTTGCAGTATTTTCAAAGGCATTATGCAATTGCTCATTTATTTTACCTGCTAATGACATAAAAGTATTCGTCCATTTCGCCGTATTTTGCTGTATCTGTTCTAATGTTTGTGCCTGCTGTGCTTGTGCCTGCTGTGCCTGTGCCTGCTGTGCTTGTGCCTGTGCCTGCCCTGCTTGTGCCTGCCCCTGCCCTTGCCCTAAGGCTCCACCTTTTTGTACACATAAAGGCTCACCGGGATACATTTCACATTTTTTAACAGCTTCTGCTACACCTGCTAAAATAGCACTAGTTATAATAGAAAATGCATATAAAATATCATAATCTTCTGTTTTAATATATTCTTCTTTATTAACATTCATTTACTTATATTTATACTTATATTATATTTTTTACTTTTCTTTTTTGAAAAAATCCGTCATGATAGTTTGATGCATTTTTGTACTATCTTCCACTAGCGGGTTTGTATCTACCTGCGGGGTTGCATCTACCTGCGGGTTTGCATCTACCTGCGGGTTTGCATCTACCTGCGGGTTTGTATCTACCTGCGGGTTTGTATCTACCTGCGGGTTTGTATCCACCAGCATTTGTTTATACTCACTATAGCTTAATCCATTTTTAGATCCATTTTTAGATACAATTTTGTTATTAGTGTTTATATTATCTTCCATTTGTTTAGTAAGAGTTTTTTCATAATCGCTCATTTTCCCCTTATACTTAAAACGATTAGCCTTCTCAGTGATAATATAATATTTCTTATCCACATTATTAGTGCCTTTTTTATTATAACTTTTAAAAGTTGCAAATACCGATCGCTCTTTACTGTTTTCTAGTTCCTTATTTGCTTCCTTCTCTTTTTGCAATTTATCAAACTCGATTTTTGAGAACATCTGATTTTCACCATTCTTAATTTCATTCCGATAATTAACACAAATTTGTTTACAATCATATGTAATTGCAAATAAACGCGCAACCGTATCCAAAATTTCATAGGAAACATCTGCAAATTTATCAGTATAATAGTCAAAAGCCCCCGTTTCAATATTATAAGCCATATTAATAATGCCTTTGGGTGTTTCTTCCCTTAAACTATATCCCGCAATCACTTTTAATTCGTCTGGCGACAGTTCTTTATCAGGCATTTCTTCTAACTTGTCAAAATATTGACTCTCATAGTGAATATCTTCGCCAATATCTTCTTCTTCGCCTTCTTCACATTCACATTCAGAGCATGAACCTTCTTCTTCAGTAACACCTGAATCACTATCATATGTCGATGATGATTTATTGTTATTTAAACTTTTGCACCCATATAATATTTGAGAAATAAATGCCATAGCAAAAATATTCGCAATAGACAACATTATCATAATCAAGCCAAAATTATTAGTTAATATATCAAATTTTTCTTTAACTGAATCGGGGATAAAACTTTCTTTAAATATATAAAATTCTACAACAGTTCCATTATTATAGGTATAAATAAACTTTCCCTTCTCTCCTAGAATAGCTACAATAAATTCTGATAGTAATAGAAAAAAACCAAAGTTATGCATTGATTAATAATAATATAGATATATTTTTAAGTGCTAAATATGTTATATTATATTTGTGCCCTATATTTGTGCCCTATATTTGTGCCCTATATTTGTGCCTTATATTTGTGCCCTACGCAGTAAAAACAGCTCATCGATTTCTTTCTTTAAAACCGGAACTGGTATCACTTCAAAGTTCTTTTTCGACGGATGTAAACAGACCAATGCGAGTTTTGTCACAATTTTTCCATATTTTTGTTCTAATATAGCCTTATACGTATTGAGCTGTAAAGCATAATGCCAAAAATTTGTATCAGGGAGATGACTAATGCATTCGGTCAATGCATATTTTGCAAATGCGTCCGCCTTCTTAATATCCTTTGCTCGCTTCCAATCATAAATCATTAATGTGCCATCAGGATTTTCATAGACCATATCTATGGACCCGGCTAAACGTAATTCTTCATGATAAATCATCCATTCAGTCCGATAAGGTTTAAGTCCCGGACAGGCAGCAAGGAAGTTCTTAAAATAAATATATTCAATCGAATGTTCATTATTAATGTTATGCAGTCCGGTATTATAATAACATTCAATTTGGTAGTGCATATTTGTCCCAGCGCTCGCCGCTTCATCTCTATTTAACTCCCATTCGGCTTTAATTTCTTCTCTAGTCTTTCCAAAATACTTACTTTTAACCCAATTTTTTCCTTTCATCATATTGGTAATAATAAGATCGGCGTCAAAATGCGCAAAATGTGAATGATTCCATGTCGTCACTGATATAAAAGCTGACTTATCCACTCCCTTTATAGTATACAAATGCGGTCCCGCTTCAAAGCTAATATTGGCATCTCTCTCGTGTTTATTCAATTGAGCTAAGAAATCCATCTTTTATTACTTTATTTTATCTATAAAGAAATAAAGTAATTGTATCAATTATATATATAAATTAAATATAAATAAAATATGGAAGATAAATACTAATTATATCCAAAGCAGCAATAGAAGGAACACCAAGAGCATTGAAAGTGATAACTCCTGCTAGAGATAGAGTCCATGTTCCACTAATACATTGTCCTGAAATAGTATATATTGCACCAGCAAATGAGATTGCCGCAACAGGAAGAGGAGAAATTGTTTGGGCATAAATAGAAAATGTATTTCCTGCTGCTATTGTAGTAGAAACTGTATATGATAAAACAGGACCACTTGAATGTCCAAAAGTTACTTGACTAAAAGAAAAACTGGCAAAATTAAGCGGTCCTGAAGCAGTTTGACTTAAAAAAGGAGGCACTGTCCATGTTAACATAGAAGTTGGATTAATTGTAAGATTACCTGGACCTGTAAAACCTTGTATGCCTTGTATACCTTGTTCGCCTGTCGCACCAGTATCGCCTGTAAAACCTTGTATGCCTTGTATGCCTTGTATGCCTTGTATGCCTTGTATACCTTGTGGTCCTTGTTCGCCTTGTATGCCTTGTTCGCCTTGTATGCCTTGGTCGCCTTGTATGCCTTGGTCGCCTTGTATGCCTTGGTCGCCTTGTATGCCTTGGTCGCCTTGTATGCCTTGGTCGCCTTG
>Ga0114974_10004388_pt1 | contig 10552 bp, 10 predicted proteins | sample S_130206_EF_Meta_FD_87318 | JGI IMG/M metagenome (GOLD analysis project Ga0114974, IMG submission 87318) | Freshwater microbial communities from Lake Simoncouche, Canada to study carbon cycling - S_130206_EF_MetaG | ecosystem: Environmental > Aquatic > Freshwater > Lake | place: Lake...
AATCCAAAAAGATGTGAATGAACCTGTTTGAGCGCAATCGCCCGAAATGGTTCACTTGTACAAAAAATATTCAATGCGCCAGCGTATCGTTGGGTCGGTGCGCCTGACTCTTCCGTTCATAGGCTGATCGGAAGGTCAGAGTGCTGAATTATTTAGAAAGTAGACGCATCGCCTGTTCAATACCCGACACCGTCACCGGAAACATCTTGTCCTGAACAATGTTACGGATCAGTGAGATTGACTGTCGATATTGCCACGAGGCTTGTGGTTCGGGGTTGAGCCAAACAGCCTTGGGCCAAGTAGAAATCATGCGTTGCAACCATTCGGCGCCTGGTTCTTTGTTGTAATGCTCGACCGAGCCGCCAGGTTGTAAAATTTCGTAGGGGCTCATGGTCGCATCACCCACAAAAATCAGACGCCAGTCTGCATTGAACTTGCGTAAGACGTCTTGCGTTTCGAAGCGCTCCATTTGACGCCGCCGGTTTGATTTCCAGAGGTGCTCGTAGGGGCAATTGTGAAAGTAATAGACCTCAAGATTCTTAAATTCGCTACTGGCGGCTGAAAACAACTCTTCGACGCGTGCAATGTGATCATCCATGCTCCCACCAACATCTAGCAGCATCAGAACTTTCACATTGTTATGACGCTCGGGCACCATTTTGATATCAAGGTAGCCCGCGTTGCGTGCCGTACAAGTAATCGTGTCATCCAGATCGAGTTCGAAATCTGACCCTTCGCGGGCGAAACGGCGCAACCGCCTTAAAGCGACTTTAAAGTTACGCGTGCCGAGTTCAATTGAATCGTCGTAATCCCTGAAGTTACGCTCGTCCCATACTTTGACAGCCGTGCGGTTACCGCCCGAAGCACCGCCGACTCGAATCCCTTCGGGATTAAAGCCGCCATTGCCAAAGGGCGAGGTGCCTCCCGTGCCAATCCATTTGCTGCCACCTTCGTGACGTTCTTTTTGTTCTTCGAGTCGCTCTTTGAACATTTCTAAAAGTTTGTCGAGCCCGTGCTTTTCGAGCTCTGCTTTTTGCTCGGGTGTGAGATGCTTTTGGAGTTCTTTCACGAGCCAGTCAAGAGGGATTTTTTTACCAGGCGGCAAAATTTGCTCGAGACTACGGTAATACCCGGCGAAAGCCCGATCAAAACGATCAAAAAGGGTTTCGTCTTTGACGAGCGTTGTGCGAGCCAAAAAATAAAAGTCTTCGAGTGTTGGCGGCATGAGGGGTGTTGAAAGCGCCTCAAGTAGCGTTAAGTACTCTTTGACCGAGACCTTTAATTTTTGCGTGCGCAGATGGTAGAAGAAATCAACGAGCATGGCGTTTGAGCTGATAAGTGAGGTGGTCACGAACTTCGGGCCATTCGCCAGCAATGACGCTGTACATGACGGTGTCACGCACGGTGCCGTCGCGGCGCAGGGCATGATGACGAATTGCACCATCACGCTTGGCACCCAGGCGTTCGATCGCACGTTGCGAGGCATGGTTAAAGTTGTCGGTACGCCAGCCAACTACGCCGGCGCCAAGTACATCAAAGGCCTGCGTCAACAGCATTAATTTACAGGCTGTGTTGACATGCGAACGTTGCTGGCTTTTAGCGTACCAGGTGTAGCCAATTTCAAGGCGTGCAACGGCGGGCAAAATGTCGTGGTAACGCGTGCTGCCAAGTATCTTGCCCGAGGCGTCATCGACCACGACGAAGGGCAGCATGTGCCCTGCAGCAAGACCGTCAAGTGCAGTCTGAATGTAGTGGGCAGTCTGCTCTGGTTCGGGCACTGAGGTGACGCGCAGATTCCAAAGTTCGCCGTCGCGCGCTGCAGCGGTTAAGCCAGCGGCATGGGCGAGTGAGAGCGGCTCAAGCCGCACACCCCAGCCCTTTAACGTACAGGGTGACGGGGCGAGTTTGAAGCCTTGGTCTTTAAGCATTGCCTGGACCCGAAGGGCGACGCGTGCTGCTGCGCGTGACAGCGGCTAGACGCTCGAGCAGTTGCAAGTCTTGTTCATTTTTAAGCAGTGCGCCAGCCAGCATTGGTATCGAGGTGGCGGCGTGGGCATCGATCTCGGCGGGGCTAACATCTTCAGCAATCAGCAGACGCAACCAGTCAAGAAACTCAGAGGTCGAAGGCTTTTTCTTCAGACCTGGTGCCTCGCGCAGTGCGAAGAACGTGTCGAGCGCGGCGCGTAAGACATCGGCGTGTAGATTTGGAAAATGCACATCCACGATACTGCGAAGTGTGTCGCGATCGGGGAAACGAATGTAGTGAAAGAAGCAGCGACGAAGAAAGGCGTCGGGTAGGTCTTTTTCATTATTTGACGTGATGATCACCAGCGGGCGGTGAATCGCGCTGATGGTTTCGCGTGTTTCGTAAACGTGAAATTGCATCTGATCGAGCTCGCGAAGCAAGTCGTTTGGAAACTCGATGTCGGCTTTGTCAATCTCATCGATGAGCAGCACAACGGGCGCCGGGGCTGAAAAAGCCTGCCACAACACACCTTGCATAATGTAGTTACGAATATCTTTAACTTTTTCTTCGCCAAGTTGGGAGTCACGCAACCGCGAGACGGCATCATATTCGTAGAGGCCTTGATGGGCTTTGGTTGTGGACTTGATGTGCCATTGAAGTAGTGGGCGACCCAGTGCGGCGGCGACCTCTTCAGCCAGCATGGTCTTGCCGGTACCGGGTTCGCCCTTGATTAGCAAGGGACGCTGCAGCGTTAAGGCGGCGTTAACAGCCAGTTTGAGATCGTCGGTGGCAACATAGCGCTCGGTGCCGTCAAAGCGCTGAGTCTGCTCGGGGGTAGGGGTAGAAGAGGTCATTAGAAGCCGAAATGTGAGGGGTCAGAGGTAAAAGCTGCGGATGTAGAATTTAATTTCGTCAATTATCGTACAATCTTACCGTTTTGCGGCCGAGACTATTCTCGGGTTGTTTTTCTGGCCTAGCCAGAGCCCTTTTGATGAAGTTGTTCAAAACCATGTATCCAAATCAGATGCGTAGTGGCAGTATGTCGGCAGTGCGGCGACTCCCCCAGGCTTTTGCCGTCTTGGCAATGGCGATATCCTGTGCAATGGCCTCAGCCGTTTTTGCGGCAGATGCAGTCGGTAATGCCGAAGCGGCCAAGGCAAAGGTGTCAATGTGTATTGGTTGTCACGGTATCCTTGGTTACCGTGCAAGCTTTCCTGAGGTGTACTCGGTGCCGATGATCGCTGGGCAAAACGATGCCTACATTCGATCCGCTTTGCGTGCCTATGCCGTGGGCGAGCGCACACACCCCACGATGGATGCCATCGCAAAAAGCCTTTCAGATCAAGATATTGCCGATCTGGCTGCCTATTACTCCAAACTTAAATAATCGGGGGCCACGATGAAACACCTGAAGCTTGCCCTCTGCGGCGCTGCATTACTCATGACGGTTGGCGTGACACACGCCGCCGATTTGGCTGCCGGAAAAGCCGTCTGGGAAAAAGTCAACTGTGCCTCGTGTCACGGCGCCGATGCTAAATCCCCCATTCTGCCCGTATATCCGATTCTGGCTGGACAGCATGCTGACTTTTTGGCGCACGCCTTGAAGGCTTACCAGCGTGGCGCTTCAGGCGCACCTGCCTCAGCGAATGTACGTAAAAATGCTGTGATGGGTGCGTTTGCGGCCCAACTGTCGAAGCAAGACATCGAAAATGTATCCGCATGGCTGGCTTCGCAACCGGGACCGCTTGCCGTACGCAAGTAAGCCTCGGGCTAAAAGTAAGCACGTACAAAAAAACCGCCTGATGGGCGGTTTTTTTACGCTGAGCACTTTAAGGTGGGTGAGCGCCTGCTTCGCCTGCACTTAGTCTCGGCTGGCGCGTCGCCGAATGAGGTCGATATAGGCATCACTGTCTAAAGGGGTGCCCAGGCGCTGTGACTCCCAGACAACCTGTCCAAGGCATTCCATGATTTCGTGCGCGGCGTCGTGCCCGCTCGAGCCAGAGGCCATCGCGTCGAACGCTTGCTTGATGCCGCGCGGGTGGTCAATCGATAGCTGCTCTGCGATTGCAAGATGCATGGACAGATGTAAAAAGGGGTTGCTGCGGCCTTCTTCTACGTTGAACTCCCGCGTCATGGCTTCAGGGCTTTCGATCGTTTCGTGATATTCAGGATGTTGTTCGATCCAGCCCAGGGCCATGGCTTCGAGCGGACTCAATAGTTCGTGGCTGCGGTGTTTGCGCCAAGTATTGATAAAAAACTCTCGTACTTGATCGCGTGAAGGATTAAACATGAGGCTCCGTAAAAGGACGTTGCACAGGAATGTGTAAAGGTGTCCATATAGTGAAACAGTTGATCAGAATCGCCCTCATCTAGGGCATACCCTAATGTCATGACACCCGTGCTAGTGCAGAATCTTTTCCATGCAGGTGAGGGGACAAAGCTCTGCATGAGCAAGCTGGCAGCATCGGCTACATAACAAAAATAAGCACGACTCTAATAAAAACAAATCGCACAGCGGCTGGCACTTCGGTGTTGGCCGTTGTCGCTTATAAGCAGCAAATTGTTTATTCTAGGCGATCATGCGACCGATTCAAACAACCCCGCGAGCCCGTTACTGGCGCCACAATGTGCTGTTGATTGTGACTTTGCTCTGTGCATGGTGGCTAGTCACCTTTGTGCCGGCCTATTTCGCCGTTGAATTAAGTCATTATTTTATTTTCGGTTGGCCCTTTGCATTCTGGATGGCGGCTTTTGGCGCGCCCTTGTTCTTTTTATTGATCGTTGGGGTGTACGCCTGGTGTATGGCACGCCGTGATCGGACAGCTCGGCGCCTGATTCGAGAAGACGACTGAGTGTCGCAACAAGATCCGCTCTCGCAAAAGGCCTTTAGTGCGCAATTGTTTCGTGGCTATGCAGCCTATGCGTTCGGCTTTTCCCTTTTAGTTTTGCTGTTGGCCTTGCTCGAAATCATGGGGCTTGCCCGGCAGTGGATTGGTTATGCCTTTTTGCTGGTGACTGTTGCGCTTTATGCTGCGATCGGCATCATGTGCCGCACCTCAGATCCTGTTGAATATTATGTTGCTGGACGTAAAGTGCCCGCTATTTATAACGGCATGGCGACCGCCGCGGATTGGATGTCGGTTGCCTCTTTTATCGGCGTGGCGGGTACGCTTTATCTGACGGGCTATAACGGCCTTGCTTACATTTTGGGCTGGACCGGTGGTTATGTGCTGGTCGCACTTTTTTTGGCCCCGTATCTGCGCAAATTCGGGCGCTACACGATCCCTGATTTCTTAGGGGCGCGCTTTGGCGGTCATTGGCCCAGGATGTTGGGTGTGGTCTGCGCGGTACTGGTTTCGTTTACCTACCTCGTGGCGCAAATTTACGGCGTTGGGATTATCACAACGCGTATGACCGGGATTTCGTTTGAGCTGGGAATTTTTATCGCACTCGGCGGCGTGCTGGTTTGTTCTTTTTTGGGTGGTATGCGGGCCGTGACCTGGACCCAGGTCGGGCAGTACATTATTTTGCTGATCGCTTATCTGGTACCTGTCATTTGGCTTGCCGTAAAACAGACAGGCGAACCGGTGCCTCAGTTGGCCGCAAGCGCCGTCATGCAACAAGTGACTGAGCGCGAGCGCGAACTGAGCAATGACGAAAGCGAGTTGTCTGTCAGAGCGCTATGGCAAGCTCGCGCCGATATGATGCAAGTGCGAGTATCTGGTTTGCCGGCAACCTATGAAACTGAAAAGCAAAGTCTTCGCTTGAAGTTGTTGCGTGCACGCGCCAATGACGCACCGATGGGCGATGTGCGTTTGCTTGAACGCGAATTGGCTTCGTATCCGGCATCCGTTGAACAAGCCCAAATGGCCTGGTCTAAGGCTCGGGATGATTATGCGATGCGTGCTACGGCGCCTCAGCCGCACGCTGAACCTTTTGCAAGCCGCGCGTATGAGGCACCCGATGCGGTGAGGCATAATTTTTTGGCCATTGTCTTGTGCCTGATGATGGGGACAGCAGGTCTGCCGCACATCTTGATGCGCTCGTACACCACACCGTCGGTTGACGCCGCACGCAAGTCGGTCTTTTGGTCTCTGTTCTTTATTCTATTGCTCTATCTCATGGCGCCGGCCCTGGCGATCTTGGTTAAGTTTGAGATCTACTCCAATCTTGTGGGGACCCGTTTTGCAGAGCTGCCGAGCTGGGTGCACGCCTGGTCGGCGGTTGATCGGTCGTTACTGAGTATTCTGGATTTAAACCAAGACGGTATTGTGCAGTTGGCTGAAATTCAGATGGGGGCAGACGTTGTTGTCTTGGCAGGCCCTGAAATTGGTGGGCTGCCCTATGTGGTGTCGGGTTTAGTCGCCGCAGGCGCCCTAGCGGCAGCCTTGTCGACGGCGGACGGTTTGTTGCTGACCTTATCCAGCGCGCTGTCGCATGACACCCTTTTTAGGGTCATGTCGCCCAAGATGGGGCCAGGCAGGCGTGTGCTGTTATCCAAAATATTATTGTTGCTGGTCGCGTTTGTGGCTGCGTGGGCCGCTACAAAAACTCCAGCAGACATTTTATTTTTAGTAGGCGCGGCTTTTTCTTTTGCTGCATCGACTTTTTTCCCGGTACTGGTGATGGGTGTGTTCTGGAAGGGTGCAAACAAATGGGGTGCGTGCTGCGGCATGTTGACAGGCTTGGTGATTACCATTGTGTACATGGTGCAAGCCCAGCCTTGGTTGCGCCATTGGGTGCTTGGGATTTCGACGAGCGAACCTGTAGAACTGTGGTGGGATATTCAGCCTATTGCCTCGGGCGTCTTTGGGGCGCCGGCAGCCTTTGTCGTCATTGTCGTGGTGTCATTACTGACCAAGCAAAAAAACCCGGTGACTGATGCGTTAGTCGATGATCTAAGGTTGCCGGATTAACACGAGCACCGCGCCTGCACCCCCGTGCGCCCGAGGGGCCTGAGCAAATGCGCTGACGTCGGGCAGCTGCTTAAGCCATTGCCTGACGCGTATGGGCAAGACCGGTTGACCATTTGCAGAGCCATATCCCACCCCGTGAATGATGCAAACACAACGAGTGCCGTGGCGCTGACTGGCTTCGATAAACGCGAGGAGGGCGCCACGGGCTGCCTCTGTGTTCAGTCCATGTAGGTCGAGTCGTGCGCCAATCGGCCAAAACGCTCGCCTTAATTGGCGTCTTACACCCGGGCCAATCCCCGACGCAGCCCAATCGAGTTCTACATCGGAGCTATTGACGAACGCGGCGCCGTCGGAAACGGATTGCATAGCGCTTTGCGAGGCGCCAAGCGCGCGCTGGCGCCGCTCAGCCAGTTGGTTGACCCCAGACTTGGTCATCGTGGTGTTGTGCAGGAGCCGCGCGTTGCTCTTGTTTAAGGGCTGCACTAAGCGAGTCGCCCGGGCGAAAAGCTTTCCGTCCACCTCGGGCAGTGAGGCGGGTACGCTTGACGTGACTTGGGCTTTGGCGAGTGCCTCAGCCTTTTCGCGCAAGCGCGCCGCCGCCTCGCTCAGACCTTTCAGGTCGGCGAGGCTCGCTTTACGACTGCGCATTCTCCAGCCAGCGTTGTGCGTCAAGCGCGGCCATACACCCAGTACCTGCACTGGTGATGGCCTGACGGTAGACGTGATCCTGGACATCGCCAGCGGCAAAGACTCCGGGCACGGAGGTCATCGTTGCCAGACCAGATAAGCCACTTTTTGTGACGATGTAGCCGTTGGCCATGTCGAGCTTGTCTTTGAAAATGCCCGTATTGGGTTCGTGACCAATCGCAATAAAGACCCCCGTCACTGCGACATCTTCTTTTTGGTCGGAATCCGTCGCGCGCAAGCGCACGCCTGTCACGCCCGAGGCATCGCCTAAGACTTCATCGAGTTCGCGAAAGGCGGCGATCTTCATGTTGCCATTGGCGACTTTATCCATCATCTTATCGATCAGGATCGGTTCGGCCCTGAATTTGTTACGACGATGAACCACTGTGACCGTTCGGCAGATATTGGACAGATACAAAGCCTCTTCGACGGCAGTGTTGCCGCCGCCCACGACGACGACATCCTGGTTTTTGTAAAAGAAGCCGTCGCAGGTTGCGCAACCTGATACGCCACGTCCCATGTAGGCCTCTTCTGAGGGTAAACCTAGATATTTGGCCGAGGCGCCGGTTGCGATAATCAGTGCGTCGCAGGTGTATTGGGTGCCACCATCGCCAGTCAAACGAAAGGGACGGGAGGAAAAATCAACTTCTGAGATATGATCAAACACCATTTCAGTGTTAAATCGCTCTGCGTGTTCGGCGAAACGTTGCATCAGCTCGGGGCCCTGTACCCCTTGAGCGTCTGCGGGCCAGTTGTCGACATCGGTGGTGGTCATGAGTTGGCCGCCTTGGGCGTGACCGGTGATCATGACCGGACTAAGATTGGCCCGTGCGGCATAAACGGCTGCGGTGTAGCCGGCCGGACCCGATCCTAGGATTAGAACTTTTGCATGTTTTGACGTTGACATCAGGATTACCCTCAAGTTTAAGCAGCAAATTATAATGTTCTCTATGCCTAGACTCTCTCCTGCCTCGACCAGCGCTCCACGCGCCACCCGAAATACCCGAAATGGGCCCTCAGCCCTACAGACGAAATTGCTCTCGCTGCTTCGAGAAGCGCGCTGGATTCTCTTCGCGGTGCTAGCGGCTTGGCTCACTTTAGTGCTTTTGACCTGGAGTCTGACCGATCCAGCCTGGTCGCATTCGGTGGGCCACGATGCCGAGACGTTGCGTAACCGAGGCGGTTGGGTCGGTGCGTATACCGCTGACATTTTGCTGTATTTGTTTGGCTATTCAGCCTGGTGGTGGGTAGTTTTGTTGTTGCATCGCGTACATGCTGGGTATTTGCGCCTTGCGACGCAGATCCGCGCTAGAGGTGAGCCCGAGGCCTTAGCCCGTGTTCGCTGGGAGCAAGGTATCGGTTTTGTGATGGCGTTGTTGGGTTCGGTCGGGCTTGAGGCCTACCGCTTAAGCTCTTGGGGGATGCAGCTTCCGGGGCGCACCGATCTCACGAGCGGCGCGGGTGGTGTCATCGGTAGCACCTGGTCTGGTTTTCTGTCCCAGGCGTTTGGTTTCTCGGGTAGCACGGTTATTTTAATTTTCTTGATTGCTGCGGGCAGCAGCTTGTTCTTTGGTTTTTCATGGCTTGCGGTCGCCGAGAAAACCGGAGAGTGTTTTGAGTGGATCATTTTCAAAATAAAAAATGTACGAACCGCCAGACTCGATCGTCGTGCGGGCCAGGTGGCTCAGGCGGTGCGTCATGAGCAGGTTGAGGCTAAACAAGAAAAAACTGTACAAGAGCACCATCAGATTCGTATCGAACCTGCCATTGTCACCGTCCCAAAGTCAGAGCGTTTGCAAAAAGAAAAACAGCACACGCTGTTCGCAGAGCCTTCTGTTGCGGGTGATTTGCCCGCACTGAGTTTGCTCGATCCCGCCCCTGAAGCATTTGAAACGGTTTCTGATGAAACAATTGAATTCACTTCTCGTTTGATTGAAAAGAAACTGGCTGACTTCGGTGTAGAAGTGCATGTGGTCGCTGCGCAGGCGGGTCCCGTGATCACACGCTACGAGATAGAGCCTGCGACGGGTGTCAAAGGTAGCCAGATTGTGAACCTGGCCAAAGATTTAGCGCGCGCGCTTAGTTTGGTCAGTATTCGGGTCGTCGAAACCATTCCCGGAAAAAACCTGATGGGCTTCGAGTTGCCCAATCCACGCCGACAGATGGTCAAACTCTCAGAGATTTTAGGCTCGCAGACCTATCACGCAAGTCATTCTGTTGTCACGATGGCCTTGGGTAAAGACATTGCTGGCAATCCCGTGGTGGCTGACCTGGCTAAGATGCCGCATTTGTTGGTGGCGGGTACAACGGGTTCTGGTAAGTCGGTTGGTATTAATGCCATGATTTTGTCGCTACTGTATAAGGCGGATGCGACGCAGACACGGCTGATTCTCATTGACCCCAAGATGCTTGAAATGAGTGTCTACGAAGGGATCCCTCATTTGCTGGCGCCTGTCGTAACCGATATGCGCCAGGCCGCAAACGCGCTGAACTGGTGCGTGGGCGAAATGGAAAAGCGCTACCGCTTAATGAGTAAGCTTGGTGTGCGTAATCTGACTGGCTTTAATAACAAAGTGCGCGACGCGATTAAACGCGAAGAGCCGATCCCCAACCCTTTTTCGCTGACGCCAGATGCACCTGAGCCGCTCAAAGAATTGCCCACAATTGTGGTGGTCATTGACGAGCTCGCTGATTTGATGATGGTGGTTGGTAAAAAAATTGAAGAGTTGATCGCACGTCTGGCGCAAAAGGCGCGGGCTGCAGGCATTCATTTGATTTTGGCGACACAGCGTCCAAGCGTTGATGTGATTACCGGTTTGATCAAGGCCAATATTCCAACGCGAATCTCGTTTCAGGTTTCATCAAAGATTGATTCGCGAACGATTCTCGATCAAATGGGGGCTGAGGCTTTGCTTGGTCAGGGCGACATGCTTTACATGCCCTCTGGTACCGGCCTGCCGATTCGGGTGCACGGTGCCTTTGT
>Ga0114974_10004389_pt1 | contig 10552 bp, 12 predicted proteins | sample S_130206_EF_Meta_FD_87318 | JGI IMG/M metagenome (GOLD analysis project Ga0114974, IMG submission 87318) | Freshwater microbial communities from Lake Simoncouche, Canada to study carbon cycling - S_130206_EF_MetaG | ecosystem: Environmental > Aquatic > Freshwater > Lake | place: Lake...
AATATAGCGCGACGGTTCAAGATTTCGGCTGTATCCAGCATGAGAAGTATCCCTTCTTAGGGGCGTCGCCGGATGGGATTAATGTAGACCCAGCTACGTCGTATTATGGGCGAATGCTGGAAATAAAAAATCCGGTAAGCCGCGAAATAACTGGTGTGCCTAAAAAGGAGTATTGGATACAAATGCAGTTGCAAATGGAGACGTGTAATTTAGACAAATGCGACTTCTTGGAGACGAAATTTACGGAATACGAGAGCATGGCGCAGTTTAATGAAGACGGCGACTTCTTATTGTCGGGGAAAGGGGAGCTGAAGGGGGTAATGATGTATTTTACAGACATGGAGAATTTACCGCATTATGAATATAAGCCGCTTACCATGGACAAGGAAGAGTTTACTAAATGGGAGGAAGAGACCATGTTAGCGTATGAAAAAAAGAATATGCTCTGGATAAAAAACAATTATTGGAAATTGGCGCAGGTGAGTTGTGTGTTAGTGTTGCGCAACAAGCAATGGTTTGAGCTGAATATTGACGCATTGAAAGAGATCTGGGCAATTATAGAGAAAGAGCGCATAACGGGGTACGCGCATAGAGCGCCCAAGTCTAAACAGAATGCGTTAGCGAGCCAAATAAATGACCAAACAAGCAATCAAAGCAATCAAAGCAATCCAATGAATAAAATTACAAATTATATCAATACTTCACAGCTGACGCTGACAAAATTGAATTGCGATAACAATGAAGAAACCTACAAAAAAAAGCCGTCTGGATGTTTGCTACACTTGAGAATGGATAAAGAAACGGGAATAATAACGGTTATTAAAAAATAGTCAATCTAAGCACGTGTAAGCACACGTGTAATTACGTGTAAGCACATCATTAATATAACATGTTATCGCGATTATTTTGTTGTAAAAGGTAGCTCGCATTGCGGGAATAATTAACGCGCGCGCCTTCGCCATATGGCACGGGGACCATGGGGCTAACAGTGTTCGGCATTTTGGGTAAATCTTTATAAAAAGCGCCACAAAAGTTAGCGGGGGCGCAGGTGCCGTCTTCTGGGCTAAACTGATATTTAGAGTTATTTGTGGTTTGGTCAAAAGACCCGACTTCCACGGCGGTAGAGTATTTTTTAAGCTGGACTGACCCGTTATTAGGTAGTGTTTTGCTGTCGGCAAGTGGGAAAACGCCATTTAGAAGAGGTACGTCCTGTGTAAGAGGGTATTCGCCTGGGATTAAATTGCTAAATGCTTCTTTGCCGTTGCCATATAGGTCATGGATTTGAGAGAACACGATCCGTAGCAAGAAGAAAATAATAAACAGAAGTCCAATATTATATAATGTTTTGGAGTAGGTCATATACATTATATAATATATTTTTTGTGCAAACTAGCTTAAAACTAACTGAACCAATTATAATATCAATGGACAAAGCAAAAGAAACGAATAAGATGTATGTAACAAAACGTGACGGCACAAAGGAAGAAATATCGTTTGACAAGATATTGCGTCGTGTTAAAAAATTGGGCGAAGAGGCCAGTTTAAATATTAATTATTCTACTCTTGCGATGAAGGTCATTGACAAATTATGTAATAACATTGGCACTACTCAGATAGACCTAGAAACCGCGGACCAGTGTGCGGCGCTATCCACCCAACACCCCGACTATGGCGAACTTGCCGGTCGCGTTCTAATTTCCAATCACCAGAAAAACACGGACCCCTCTTTTTCAAACACCATGCGTTCACTCTTTGAGTTCATTGACATTCACGGTAACCACTATCCCTTAATTAGTAAAGAGCTGTGGGCCACAGTGCAGGAGTATGCAGCAGAGCTGGATGACATGATTGTCTTAGACCGCGATTATTTGATTGATTATTTCGGGTTTAAAACATTGGAGCGCTCGTATTTGTTCTCCATTAATAAGAAAGTCGTAGAGCGTCCGCAATATATGTGGATGCGCGTAGCGTTAGGAATACACGGCGGAGATATTTGCGCGGCCAAAGAAACATATGACCTAATGTCGTTGAAATATTTCACTCATGCCACTCCCACGCTGTTTAACGCAGGCACGTGTCACCCTCAATTAAGCTCATGTTATTTATTGGCAATGGAAGACGACAGTTTAGACGGTATATACAACACGCTCCATGATTGTGCCTCCATCTCAAAATGGGCAGGCGGGATTGGGCTGCATATTCATAACGTGCGCGCAACTGGAACGCATATTCGGGGAACGAATGGGTCATCTACTGGGATAGTGCCGATGCTAAAGGTGTTTAATGATACGGCGCGATACATTGATCAAGGGTCAAAGCGCAAAGGGTCGTTTGCCATTTATTTGGAGCCGTGGCATCCGGATATTATTGATTTTTTAGAGTTGAAGAAGAACCACGGCGACGAGAATGTCAAAGCGCGCGACCTGTTTTACGCATTGTGGATACCGGACCTCTTCATGGATCGCGTTAAAGTGGGCGGCCTATGGACGTTGATGTGTCCGCACAAGTGTCCCGGGTTGAATAAATTGGTGGGGCAAAAATTCAACGATTTGTATGAAGAGTATGAGCGCAATAGTGCGGGTAATAAGACGATGCCGGCGCGCGAGCTATGGTATAAGATTTTGGACGCACAGATGGAAACCGGTACTCCTTATTTATTATATAAAGATGCGGCGAATAAAAAATCTAACCAGCAAAATCTGGGCACGATTATGAGTTCAAATCTTTGCAGCGAAATCATTGAATATAGCGACGAGAATGAGACCGCGGTATGTAATTTGGCGAGCGTGGCATTACCGACCTATGTGAATGTAGCTACGCGTGAGTTTGATTACGAAAAGTTGCATGAAGTGACTAAAGTGGTCACGAAGAATTTAAACAAGGTGATTGACATCAACTTTTACCCAACGGAGAAAACGAGGCGCAGTAATTTATTGCACAGGCCGATAGGAATAGGCGTGCAAGGGTTGGCGGATACATTTGTGCTAATGGACATCGCGTTTCACAGCGAGGAGGCGAAAAAGGTGAATAAACATATTTTTGAGACGATATATCACGCGGCGTTGGAGCAGAGCAACGACCTTGCAAAAGAGCGTGAAGAAAATATTAAACGAGAGATGTGGGATATGGATACGTATAGCATGTCGCCGCACATTTCGGTGCAACTGTATAATTTGTTAAAGGGTAAAGGAAATGTAAATGTAAATGTAAATGTAAATGTAAATGAGGATACTACCGGTCCTATAGACCCATTAGCGCAGATTTATTTCAATCATGTGGATAATGTGTTATGTAGGGAGATAATGCAGCATAAATGTATAGGGGCATATTCTTCCTTTGAGGGGTCACCGGCGAGTAATGGACAGCTGCAGTTTGATTTGTGGGGTCTAACGAAGGAACATGAAGAAGGAGAATTAGAAAAAGGAAGATATAATTGGGCCAAGTTGAAGGATAAAATAGTGAATTATGGGTTAAGGAATTCATTATTAGTTGCGCCGATGCCGACGGCGAGTACGTCGCAAATATTAGGGTTTAACGAGTGTTTTGAGCCGTTTACGAGTAATATTTACAAGCGTGCTACATTGGCGGGGGAGTTCACGGTGGTGAATAAGTATTTGATGAATGAGTTAATCCAGCAGGGAGTGTGGAGTGAGCAAATCAAGAATAATATTATTGCAAATGGAGGGAGTGTACAGAAGCTCCCGATGTTGTCGGACCATATGAAGAATAAGTACAAGATAGTATGGGAGATACCGATGAGGCATATAATAGATATGGCGGCGGATAGAGGGGTGTATGTATGCCAAAGCCAAAGTATGAATTTATGGGTACAGGACCCGAATTACGGGATTTTGAATTCGATGCATTTTCACGCGTGGTCAAAAGGGTTGAAAACGGGGATATATTATTTGAGAAGAAAGGCGAAACATCAAACGCAGCAGTTTACGATAGAGCCGGAAAAAAAGGAGCAATTGCAGGAAGAGAATGACATTTGCGAGTTTTGTTCGGCTTAATCCATTGCATTATTTGTGCAAGCCCTTGTAAAAGTATGTAATAGATAATATAGAGTATACAATGCCGGTAAGAATGGCTTTAAACTTGGTGCTAAATTCTACGCCCATCACTTTATCTAATATGAATGCATATTTCGCGCCGAAAAAGGCGCCGGCTGCAACTCCTAAAGTAAGAAATGCGCCGATGTAATAATCTACCTTGCCTTGTTTATTATATTCATAAAGTCCAAATAGACCGAGAGGAACGGATGAGATTAAGAGTAATGTTCCGATAAGAGTGGCTTCATCGGCCACGACTTTTAAAACCATCAATAGATAAATCATAATAGCTGCACCGCCGCTGGTGCCGACAAATGAACCGTATAATCCGGAAAATAATCCTAAAAGGATAGAAATTATTTCATGAAACATTATATATTATAAAAAATATTATATAATGTGCAACAATTTTATCTAACCTTAGCCATTGAAATGCGTGTGCTAATATTGTTTGCAAATGCCGAAGCTGCGTCTATGCCAGATGGTGATGCCATGTTCTTTGATGCCATCTATATGCCGTTTTGCGCCGTAGCCCTTATTGCTTGCAATCCCATAGTGCGCGTCTAATTCCGGGTTTTCGCTGCATAACGCGTCTATATAGTCATCGCGCGCGACTTTTGCCAAGATGGATGCTGCGGCAATGGACGTATATGTGTTGTCTCCGCCTTCTACAGTAGTGTAGGGAATAGGTGTTGGGTTAGAATTGTGGGTGTAAGGTTTGAAGTAGTTGCCGTCAACAAGGAGAAGGACGGCGGAAGGGTCAATGTTCTTTAGCGCGGTGTTAATGGCTTTATGCATAGATTGCTGAGTGGCTTGAAGAATGTTGATGTCGTCGATGGTTTGTTCGGTGCAGTAGCCGACGCCCCATGCGATGGCATGGGATTTGATGTATTCGGCGACTTCGGCGATTTTCTTTTTGGAGTGGAATTTCTTGCTGTCTTTCATTAAAGAATGGTCAAATGTGTCGTCTTTAGGTAATATGACAGCGCCGCTGTAAACGCGACCGAATAGGGGACCGCGGCCGGCTTCATCTACGCCGATTTCAAGAGTAAGAGGGTTATCGCAATGATATTTTTTTAACGGGGTGTTAGTAATTTGCCGTTTTTGATGGGTTCCGGTGTCTTGGTCAGGGTCATTCTCAAGATTTTCTTCCTTTTTTTTATATTTTTTAGGTCTGGTAGGTTTCGAAGATGCATTATTTTTGTTAATTATGTTGGTGAACATTGTATGATACCGGTTAACTTTGCTGGCATTTATAACGTCAACATCCACAACATCAACATCAATATCAATATCCTCAATGATTTCAACCGGTACAATATCTTGGGTTTTGTTTGATTTAGTGTCCATTATAATGATTTGTGATTGTATTTATGTTTATATTTGTGTTAAATATAAATTGTAAAAAATAATAATCAATTTTATAAATCCCATTCTTAATAAAGTTCAATACAATATTTTCGCACTATACAATATAGTATGCAAAATCAAATGTTATTCCTGTTTTTAGTATTATTATTTGGATTATTGGGCTGTTCATTTTTAGGAGGAAGTTGTAGGCGCGAGGGACTGACAAATCAATTCCCGACGAATACATCATCGCCATCTTCTTCTTCTTCTTCTTCTTCCTCTTCTTCTTCTACTCCTCCTCCATCCAATTATAACCCATTATTACCGCCAGCTGCAGCAAGCAAGGACAATTATAACCATTATACAGATGAAGTTTCGTCAAGCCAAATACCAAGAGGAAGTGAAGACTTGTATATATTAAAAAGCAAGGTTGTCCCGCAAGTATGCCCTGCGGGCGCGTCGTTGCCGCCATCTTCTGGGTCTGAGGTGCAAGGGTCTAGTGTAACAGGGTCTTCAAACTTCCCATCGTCAACGCCTGCGAAGTGCCCGCCGTGCCCTGCGTGCGAGAGATGCGACGAGCCTGCATATGATTGCAAGCTGGTGCCGAATTACAACGCATTCAATAGCAAAAAGATGCCTGTACCGGTGTTGAGCGATTTTTCCACATTTGGAATGTAACGAGGATAAGAGTGCGTTTGTTTTTTGATGAAATATTTAATATTGACTAATAGTAATACAATGAAGTCAACATTAAAAAATGCGCGGGTAAATAAGGGTGGTCCTATTCATAAGACAAGGAATAACAGGAATAACAGGAATACCAGGAATAACAGGAATAACATGAATACCATAAAAAAAAATAATAAAACAATGAAGAAAACGTATTCCAAGAACGATTATGCAAGTGGGGATGGATTTTTGACAACGGTATGGGGGCCGATGATGTGGTCATATTTGCACACCATGTCGTTTAATTATCCGGTCAACCCGTCCGCAGATGATAAAAAACATTATCGCGATTTTATAATTAGCCTGCAATACGTGTTGCCTTGCAAATATTGTAGAATGAATTTAGCAAACAATTTTAAAAAAAATCCTATACAGCCGTGTCATATGGAGAGCCGTAATACATTTTCAAGATATATATATGATTTGCACGAGACGGTGAACAAAATGTTGAAAAAAAAGGTGCACTTGACATATTGCGAGGTGAGAGACAGGTATGAAAATTTCAGGGCGCGGTGCACGCAAGAAACGCCGACGGTGTTTAGTTTTAAACAAATCAGCGATGTCGCCACCGCGAAAAAAACAGACAAGAAAGAAAAAGGTTGCACAGTCCCGTTGTATGGTAAGAAGTCAAAATGCATTATTAAAATTGTTCCGCAAGAAGAGAAGCAGGAGACGTTTCAAATGGATAAAAAGTGTGTAAAAAGTAAAACGGCGGATCATTTGTTACAATGAAAATATGGTAAAATGAAAAAATGGTAAAATAAAAACATGGTAAAATGAATAAATAAAAAATAAATATAATATGTATGGATGATTCAACAGATACAGGGTTTGCAGAACATTGTGCAGAAACTACTAAAAAAATTGGCATTTTAACGGGTTTTACAGCAGTGTTGATTTTAATATTTATGTTTTCGCCGGTGAGCAATTTATTAGTGGCGGCTTCTTTAGGAAAGGTGGTAATTATGGCACTCCTAATGTATATCATTTATGTGAATGTATTGCAAACCATATTTTGTCAGCAGGTGTTTAATGTAAATTTTTATGACTTGGACTTTAATCAGGCGAAAATAAATACAATTGGCGGGCATATATTTTCAATTGCATTAGTCCTGTTATTATATTCAGTGGCAAGTAATTTTTTAAGCCCGTTATTTGGCGGGTCATCGCAATCACAACCAGAATATTCATCGGGATACAACCAGTAAATTGGGATACAACCAGTAAATCGGGATACAACCAGTAAATTGGGATACAACCAGTAATTAATGGTTGTAGGTAGATGGCATAAATTGTTGGTCTAAGGGTTTAGATTTAGGCGCAATTTGTTTCACAAAGGAAGACGCTCCATTTGGGAGATTAAGTAAGAATGACAATTCGGATTGTTTTAATGAATATATTTTGTTAAAACAACCCTGGTCGTGTTTGAAGTCCATTTTATTGATTTCAATTAATTTGCCGGCGGTAGTTCGGTGCATCATTTTGTGGTTGTTTACGTGTAACTGGAGAATATATATATATATATATCATAATAATAAACGTTTATATAGTTTGCATAGTTGATTTATTGGATAGGTCGTTAAATTTGTGTTATAAATTTATTTTAATATATATATGAACGTTTTAACCAAAATTTTAAATATTTTTACGGGAGTGCCTAAATCGGTGCAATTTGGCGGCGGAGACGTAGGTGAACAAAGCTTTTTATCTTCATATGGGTTGTACATTGGAATTGCGCTAGTGGTGGTTGGACTATCTTTCGCGGCCCTTATGTATTACAATTATTTAAAAAAGGTCAGCAAAGAGGTGTATGAAAGCGCGACCGATGAATTACAGTCGGCGGACCAAGAGGCGGAAATATTTTTCTTCCATACAACTTGGTGCCCGCATTGCAAGACTGCCAAGCCTGAATGGGACCAGTTGAAGGCGGAACTCAACGGGTCTACAATCAATGGTTATAAAGTGACATTTACGGAGGTGGATTGTACGGAAGAGACGCCGGAAGTGGATATGATGGTTCAAAAATTCAAGATTGAGGGATATCCCACGGTTAAACTGGTCAAGGATGGCCAGGTGGTTGAATATGACGCGAAGCCGACAAAGGATACAATGCACGAGTTTTTAACGACGGTTCTATAAGCGATAATCCAATAAATTACTCTTTATCTTTAGCAATTTCGGATGAAACTGGGATTTCTTCCTTTATTGCATCTTTGCAATGTTTTTCAAGAAATTGTTTCGCATGTTCTACACCACAGTCCACCATGTCTTTGCGGTAGGGTTGCGAAGAAACGGCAAGTTTAAATGCGCTAAATTCAATGTGCATTGTGTCGCAGACAATCTCATGAGGTATGCGATTTTGTTTAAGTTCTGTGCCCGCTTGTTTAACCAGTTTTCCAATAATGTTGATTAAAAAATCCATAATGGTTGACTCATGTGTAATAATAGTTTTGCGATGGGCTTCCTCGTTTTCACTAAGAGGTTCAGAGTTTTCTTCCTTTTTTTCAAATAATATTTTGGAAGAACTTGTGTCAACTGTTTCCAAAATGGTGGAACTATGGTTAGAGGGACTATGGTTAGAGAGCCTCTTAATAGATGGGTCCACAGGAACATAATTAAAACGCGCGCCCAATATTTCATCTGGTAAGTGCCCATCATTAATACAATTATTGAGAGGGTAGTTTGAAACGATGCCGCCATCTACATAGCATTCATTGTTTTTGCAAAGAGGTGCAAACAGCATCGGAACCGCGCACGACATCACTGCACTATCCAACAATGGGAGGTCTGGATGTGTTTTATAGGAGATATCCACCGTTTTGAATTGGTTGAGTTCCAAAGAGTATATGTGAAGTTCAATGTTGGAGTATTCAAAAAGTTCTTTCAATGTAATGGTAAGAGGAAGACTTTTTGCGCGCAACAGAGGTTTAAAAATAATTTCAGCAAACTTGTGGTCGTATATTCCTTTTTTGGAGTAAATATCCATAATTTGGCTGATTTTAATGGGATATGCTTCGTGCCAAGGCCGGTTTACAATATAGTTAGTAATGGTGTCGTGGTCAAATTTGAGGCACAACATTATGCCGAATAATGCGCCGGCGCTAGTGGCATAGATGGTTTGAATATTGGAAATGTTCCAGAAATTATGGTCTTCTAAATAGTATAAGGCGCCGACAGTGCGAAAAACGGATGGCCCGCCTCCGCATAGCACAAGATGTTTAATAGTCATCGCGATATAAATAGTATAATAAATAGTATTTATATTTTTATTTGCATTATTTGTATTTTGCAAATGACTTAAAATTTGTGCACATATACATATAATGTGTGAATTTATACAAAATAAACAATATTACTTTATTGGGGAGCCCAAACTTATAGAGGACTTTAAAAATGATACCAATGACACCAATAACACCAATAACACGCCATTAGGTAAATTTATTGAATACATCGGTTTGCCATATGTGTGCGACTGGTTGTATGATGCGAAAGCCCGGTTTGAATATGGCGTAATATCACGACGGTATTATGATAGCGTATTGGTGGAGGGAAATGATGCGGTAAGAAATAACACGAAGGAAATAAACAACCGCTAAATATGTTATATTATTATATTATAGATATAGTAATATATTAATACAATGACAAATATTTTTACATTAGAGAAGTTTGACGATTTCACGGAAAAAATAAATTTAGATGATTTATACGAAAAAAAACAGCAAACGGACATGAATAAATTGGTGCTCTTCAATAAAATATTAAATCGCGTCCACACCCGTATTCGCGTGACATCCAAACAACAACCGCAAGACATGTGCTGCTGGTATGTCGTGCCTGAGATTATTATCGGTGTACCCAAGTATGACCAAGCGGGATGCATTGCCTACATCATGGACAAGCTGAAAACAAACGGTTTTTTAATCAAGTATGTCCATCCCAATACGTTGTTTATAACTTGGAACCACTGGGTGCCGTCTTATGTGCGCAATGAGTTGAAAAAGAAAACAGGTATTATTATTGACGAGTATGGCAACAGGGTTGAACCTGAGGATAAGAATTCGGGGCAAAAGGAAGAAAACAATGAGCCCAAAAATGCGAATGAGATGATGTTCAATTATAAGGATGGGTCTAATTCAGGATCATCTGGAGGTCAACCCAATAAAAATAAAAAGTTTACCCCGATTAATAGTTACAAACCATCGGGCAATTTAGTATATAATAAAGAGTTAATAGATAAAGTTGGAAACAAGTTTAGCTGAATGAGTGATTGAATTATTGATTAATTTCTGTGCATTATATAATAGCATATGGCAAACACAAGACGACGCCAAATGAGCCCGACAAAGTATACGCGTAAAATGCGTTGCGCCAATAAAGACTTGGCATTAGTATGTAAAGATTACGCTCCAAAGGCG
>Ga0114974_10004392_pt1 | contig 10549 bp, 12 predicted proteins | sample S_130206_EF_Meta_FD_87318 | JGI IMG/M metagenome (GOLD analysis project Ga0114974, IMG submission 87318) | Freshwater microbial communities from Lake Simoncouche, Canada to study carbon cycling - S_130206_EF_MetaG | ecosystem: Environmental > Aquatic > Freshwater > Lake | place: Lake...
CATGATCCCTGACAGTTTATTTCCGGAATTGACACCAAGATTACTCTGAAAATCAACGATCAGCTCCTCATCAATACCTGCAAATATTGACATATCAAAATGCTGCACGAGGTCGTATATCCATGATGATGAGCAGCCGATAGCACCGAGAACAGCTATAAAAGAACCACCCGAACAGCCGTACCAATTGCGCACCTTATTCAACATGTCGCAACTCAGAAGATGGGATAATACGCCTAAGTGACCAACTGTCCGCGCACCGCCACCGCTAAAACTGACACCCGTTGGCTTCCATATATCCATTCCTCTAGCTAAGACAAGGGAGATGTCGCAGCAGCCTACACCGCAGCTGACACCTGCATCGTTATTTGATAATCAGGCAAAGATGGATGCAATGCGGCTTGAAGTCTATAATAAGATTCTGGGAACGGTGCATCAGAAGATTAAATCCCATTCGACACTGCCGAATTCATCGCAGATGACGAGCTTTGATGTCCCTGAATGGCAACCCGGATGTCCTCGGTTCGACGTGAAGGACTGCATCCTCTATATTGTATGGAACCTCAGACATTCGGGATTTAAGGTTCTCTATGTTTCGCCGAATCGACTTCTCATCTCTTGGAAAGAGCAGTCAATACAGTATTATCAGGAAGAATCGCCTATCCGGCAGGCGATGATTGCGACGGCCAATGCGGCACCCGAACCCAGACAGCCGGCTGCTGTTAAGACCGATAAGAAAAAGCCGTCGAATTACAAGCCGGCGGCAGAAGGCGTGGCCGGCATGCTGGCAAGTGGTGCAGCGAATAAGCGCGGCGTATCCACTATTACATTCATCTAAATCTCCATCTCCTGCCTCGGCCGCCACCCGTGAGCGACCAGGAAGAGGTAGAACCTCTGCTACCACTACGTGCTGCAAGGGCAATCGACGTTGCACAGCGTAGCAGTGTATCAATGGCCAGTATAAATAACAGACCGATCGCAATAAACAGAAACAGTTCGGCCGTACTCTGCGTCGGGCTAGCCGAAGACGAAGACAGTGACTCCAGCTGACGTGTCAGTGCGTCGAGGCGCTGATTGATATCGCCCTGCACAGGAGAAGAAGGAGGAGCAGAAGCAGGCGGCTTAATCTGACGCCAAAGCGTAGATTTTCCTGCTACAGATACGGTACCATCCGGACGTGGAAGAGGTATATCTGATCCTTCGAGAGTGAAGGCCTTCGACCAGTCGGCCGACTCACCGGGGATTGGGAAGAAATCATTCAAGGCGACGGCTGCATCGGGCCTGACAGCATCCGACGGTGGCGGCCCCATAGCATCAGGCACATCATTCGCCTCTGATAGTGATCCAGATAGCGGACCAGGCACAGCCCGAACCTTATCCTTTTTTTTATCCTTTTTGCCAGGCATTACTGGTCCCGCAAAAGCCTCATCTAGCGAACAAAAAGCGCTACTCATATCCCCTAATGGGGGACAAGATCTTATGCCAAACGTTTAATCTTACCGTCAGTTAAGGGATGACGGATAGAATTCTATGGATCATAATGATCATCGGTATCATACTTGTGTTTGTTGCATGGAGATTCGACTATAGATCAAGAGAATCATTCATCACGATGGGCGGCTTTACAGGTGTCAGTCTTTCCAATCTCACAACGCAGGCACTGGATGCTGCACCAACGACCTCTGAAGCCAAACAGCACTATAAGAATCTGCTGCTCTTTGCGGATGACGACATTCGCAAGCAGGGGACACAGGGTCTTCGCATTCTGGCAGATTTTCGTGATCGCGTGTATGGTAAACGCGACTTCCGCGACAATCTGGTAGTAGAGGATTTCCTGGCCAACTGGCCTGCCTGGATGCCGCCGTTAGACACAACGATCAAGGAGCCTGTACCCGATTCATCCGTGGCCGTCACTGCCGAGTCGCAGTTGTTGGCATATTTACAGAAGAACTTCCCGCAAGAGAACATGGTCGATGAACAGACGGGGTCCACAATTCGCAATCTGGTAGAGGATTTCGGGTATCGGTTTGTATTCAAACAGGGTCTGGAAACTGTCGCACTGGCCCCGGATTTTTTGGCGCAGCCCTTGCTTAAGGGATGGACAAATCCTGCTTCTAGAGCATAGGATGTCGGATGATGCAAAACAGTGCCCCTGGTGTGAGCGATGGTGCCTAAAGGACGCTGCGTGCAACTATATCTTCGCGTGCGGGCTGCAGACGGGTATAAACCGGTTTGTAATTGGTGCAGGATGCGGACGCTCATGGTGCTGGGAATGTGGTAAGAAGTTCTGTGGTATCTATACGGATCCGGTTACGGGGCGCAAGTGTAAGGACGCACGGGAGAATCACGATGCACACTGTTGCAAACAGGAGTCGGGCTACATAGAAGCAGATTACTGCCCTGGAGGACATAATTCGCACTGTGCAAAGAGATAAGCGAAGATGACAAGCGCAGCGCGTCAATCTGAGCGAATAGCGTCAATCTGAGCGAACAGCGTCAATCTGAGCGAACAGCGTCAATCTGACTTGCTGTGCAGCCAAAACGATTTTGACCAACCAAAGCAGAGGACTATGAGTATGCCCCCACCACCAATGCCACCGCGTCTCCACTGGTCGCCAGTCGAACCATCGTGGATTGTAAGCACGGGTCTCGTTATTCTAGCTGTGCTACCGCATCAGATACCGGCTACAGGACGGCGTGTCCTGGAACACCCGATCGGCGGCCTCGTGTTCGCAGCTCTGAGCGCTTATGTTGCCTGGAAGCTGCCCGTGCTTGGCGCGGCCATGTTCATTTTCCTGGCCGGTGTTGTCCTGCATGCACATCCTATAGAACCATTTGCTGCAACAAATCTAAATAAGGATCGTGTACAGCGTAAGAACAAATGGCTAGATGAAGAAGTACTAATGGAAGATCCGCATGGCATCCAGGAGAGAACAGAGAATCCGGTACTGAGTTTCGACGAGGTAATGGATGATCAAGTGGATCAATGGCATGGCGAGGGCGCGCTCAATGAGCACCCGCACGCCATACAGGACAAGGCTGTACCAAGGGTTCCAGAATATGATGAGGGGGGGTCATCTTATGGTCGCCGATAAAATCAATGCTACCGATAAGGAATGAACTTCTTGTTAGTATTGGCCCACCAACCGCTGTTCAGGCTCATCGGTGCGATCATTGTGCTTCTCCTGACTGATATGAAGCCGGCCTACGGTTTAATCGCAGGTCTCGTTTGGATCTCCTGGGTCTTCATGGGGTTCAAGAGCCACGATAGCCGGCATATCTTTTTTTAGCCACCCTTCAGTAAGGGATGGTTAAGCAACAGAAGGTAGAAGCAGAAGCAGAAGCAGAAGCATCAGTGTCCGATAGTCTGCTGTACTCCATACACGATATCAATATGAACCCCTACCTGTTAGGTTTTGCCTACATCCTCCTGAATCTGGGTGGCCGCTTCATGGTGCTGTCGGTCACTCCGGCACAAGAGGCCTTTCTGCAGAATATTGTATTCCGACCCCTGCTGCTCTATGCCATTATGTTCATCGGAACGCGAAACTTGGTTGTCGCGTTCTGGCTAACATTGGTTGTTCTGATCAGTTTGCATTATCTACTCAATGAGAATTCGGATTGGTACTTGTTGAAGCCGCATCATATTAAACATTCAGGTTCAGCGTAGCACCGACGGGCGCGGCAACATTCCGGCGACGACCACGGCGACGCTCCGTGTTCATCGTGCTCTCAGTACCAACACTCTGACCATCCGATCCGGACCCGAGGGCAAACTCGGCTAGGGGATCCATCTCCGTGCCGACGCCCTGACGGCCTGTACGTGGCGGCGTGGGCGGCGGGCCCGCTGGCGTGAAGACCGTCGAATGCTGGGGTGCAACAGGTGCGGAGGCCGCATTCGCCCGCTCCACCTCGAATGCCTTGAGGATGTCATCGACGCCGGTGGGGCCGCGCATCTCACGCCGAGCTCTTGGTGCTGGCACCGACATATCGGCTTCTGGGGCAGAAGGAAACGCTGCTGCAGCCACATTGAACGGCACACGTGTCTCACGGATAGGCGGCGGCTCCATAGAGAAGCCCTGCGGCTGCACAGGGAAACCCATCGGCTGAGGAGGCTGGCGGGGAGCAAAGCCACTGGCCGCGTTCATGAAGTTACCGAGGCCGCCGCCCATCTTCGCCGCCGCTGCCTGTGCAAACTGCCTCTGCAACTCGGGATTCTCATTCAGCAGATCAGCCATACCAGGAATCCCCGAACGCTCCGCCATCGAATTTGTAAGATGGTACATAGTCGCCGATACGCCCAGTGTCCCCACTAGACGCATCAGCGGATGCATCTTCGCTGAATCCTTGTACATATCGTACAGCTCTTCGAAGATCTCATCGAAATCCTCCACATTCGTATGTACGGACTCGGACCAGCCCTTGAGTCGCGGCTTTACGGGCAGCTTGTTACCGAACTTGTCATTCACCATCTCCACGCCAGTCACGAAGGTCATAAGCGCATTACGCTGGAAACGGATCGATGCCTCGAGATTACGAGAATCTGTTAGCTTATCGTGTTCGGCCTTGATATCGGCAAGTGAGTTGGACATCGTCATGCGTACGCCACGAATATCATTGGCTTCTAGGCGCCGAAGCTTCGTCAGGTACTTCTGCTTCTCGGTGTTCTCCTGTTCGGGGGTCATTGTCGAGGCATTTGATACAACATCGTCACTAAAGTTGGAACCGGTGTTGATCACAAAGGGCACTTCGACCTCACGATTAATGCGAATATCATTGGCACCGGGACCTGCATCCAGGTTCACAACATCGAGATCGTCGATCGGTCTGATCTGAATGCGTGGTATATCATTGTGCGACGGGCCACTAGGAGTACCGATATTCATCTGTCGGTTACTCTTGGGGCTCGGGGCAATCTTGTTAGGATTCGCCATGAGGTTCATGCCGAGGTCATCGCCGAGCTCCACAATGTCATCTCCGCCGATATCGATCTCCTTAGCACGGGAAGCAAAGGATGCCAACTCAGCCGTGGAAGGCTTAGATCCGGTGCTCTCTGCGAAATGTACGCTCATATCGTTGCCTTAGGGGGAGAGCTTTAATTGGGAGGTTGAACGACAAGCGGTTTTGACCGGCAAAGCGACTGCAAGAAGTGATTGCGTCAAAAACTGCGACTGCCAAATTTCGCACCATACAATAAGGGACACATGTTGCAACTAACATCGATGTTATTCGCAACAAATGCAGCACATGCGCTAACCACGCGCCATTTATTTTACGCCACTTTACTCATATTTCTTACTGCAACTTCTATTATATGGCATTCCATCAAAAATGATCCAGCATTGGAATCTAAACGATTAATTTTCTGGTCGGATCAGTTCGCTATTTGGTCAGTAGCAATTATGAGTATATATTATGCCAGTCAGATAAGAACTGAATACAGATTTTTATGCACAACAATGTTATTAGTTATGGTGGGCCTCGGTATCTATTTGACAGTCGACTGGTGGAATAATAATGAGAACCTAGAATGCCATTCTGCGATGCATGCAGTTGGTTCTATAACATCACACTGCATCATGTTAGGGCTTGCCTCCGTCTAGACACATCAAAAAGGCATCGGCCAAGTCATCCTGCTTGGCCTGAGAAAGCCACCACGCCAACTTATCCGCTGCAGCAGGACACCCTTTGAGTACGTCAGTGACCTTCATAATGGCCGCAAGTTTCCGTGATCGTTTGGCATCCTTACCTACACCGGCGTCGGTGCCCCGTGTTTTAATTCCCGCATTCGCAAACTCAATGGTGCCGGTCCAACTCTTTTCTGTACGTAGCCGATGATCAACTAGCGTGAAAAGCATAATCTGAATAGACTTCATATGGGGCGCAAATTCGGATGGCTGATTCTCGATGCGAATGCGACTGGCGGCTGCGAGATGACCGAGTTCGGCCGTCAAACAGATCTCCATTGCCGCGAGAATCGCTTGGAGGCTCACACCCTTGGCCTTAGGCGCATTGTAGGGCATGAGACGAATCTCTGCCGCCTTGGCCTCTAGTGCCGCCTTGGATAACCGTTTGGCTTCGGCAGTCGTGAGGCCCAACGGACCTGCAGACGCCCAGGCCCTCCAATCGACCAACTTTTTCCCTGATATATCCAGGACAGGTTTCGCTGACTTCTTTGCACACTTTTTACACAGTAGCTTTGCTGCGGATCTATCCTGCCAGGATGCAGGGCCACCACACGGGCACCGTGTTTGGCTCTGTGATTCGGCCCCATCGGCCAACAGATTCAGATTAGCCCATCGCTGCATCGTGACTAAAGAGCCAGAGGCGTCGAAGGTCGCCACACAGTAGCTCAGATTCTTGATACCGAGATCGAATGCGGCAATTGTCTGCATGTTAGTCTGGAATCACCATCTTTTTAGCCTTTAACAAAAGCAAAAAAGATTGCGCCGAACGGGAATCGGACCCGTGTTGAGGGTTTGTTTCGCCCTGCTAAAGCAGGGCTTAACTTACTCAAGGCCCTGCTACGCAGGACCGAGGGTTCGTTTCCATTTGGAAATCCCTTATTCTACCACTAAACTATCGGCGCTCTTTTGCGATTTACTGTTCGCGTCAGTGTTAGTCCATGCGGGGATCGAACCCGCGACTTTGGCGTTTCATTATAACAAAGGATGCATTTCGTATAGATAAATCTATAAGCACCACGCTCTACCAACTGAGCTAATGGACTATCGCTCGCTGCGCGAGCGTCGTTCGCCTCCTGCGAACTTTACCCCAGGTGGGAATCGAACCCACGATCTTCGGCTGACTGGGCATGACGTAGGAGTATCGTCAATGCGAAGGAACGTATGTCATTTAGAAGGCCGACGCGTTATCCACTGCGCTACTGGGGCATGTTTTACTACAAGATCACGGCTTTAGCCCGTCACCTTTTGCCGACCCTCGACCGGGTTAAACAGAAGCACCACCAGTCCTGAAACAGTGAGCACAATCCCTAACATATGTCCAGAATGATATTTCTCCTCAAAGACGAAATAACCCACTATGAATAGCGCCAGCAAAGAAAATGACTTTATCAGAATATTATTAACAAACGGCGTATTAAAGTTTTTCTCCAGGTGGAAAAACCACAGCGACGAAATCACTGTAAATCCCGCCAGAACGATTAGTGCAGCAATCTGCGTATACGATAATTTACAGCAATTTTCGTAAGACTTCATAATGACGTGATTATGATACATATAATTGTATGCAAAGTATGCACATATAAAGATGGCAATTAGAAGCGAATTAACAAACAAGAAATCGATGGGTTCTAACACATCATAAATATATTTGCGAAAATACGGGCGCACCGAGCCAAGCGTTGTGATCCCAAGAAAATACGGTAACATCCCCCCTATTAACCGAATAGAAGTTTATCTATCGTTGTTCGGACACAAAATAATCGATGCAGCAGAATGCCAATGAGAAATAATCCACCTAGAATAGGCCAGATAGACCATTCCGTAAGCCAGGCTATTAGGATACCAGCAAGGATTGTTAGGATCACGTCGACAATGGCGAGGCCCAGAAATCTATACGAATGAGCACCCTTACCTAGCGCACCGAACATATCCTTGTACTGACATAATCCGGCCATCCTACTATGGTGAATTAAATGCTTCTGATAAACTGCCAGCGCATCTCCTGACAGATCTTCTGCCACACCTGATCCTGCTGATACAGCTTTTCACGCGACTTCAGTAGCTGGAAACATGGTAGAAACTCGTCCATCTCCAGGAGCTGACAGAGCTTGTAAAGTACATAGGGATATGACAAGAAATTCGACCGATTGGCAGGACAATATTTGATGAAGGCCGGCTGGATCTCTTTAAACATATGCTGCAGTTTCTCCTCCATTTCCTTTGACAGCGTAAGCATAGTCATCTGCTGCTGAATCCGATTCTTGATCTGCTGCACGTGATCGTACATCTTGGCGAATTTTAGCTTCTGCAGCACTTCGCGGATCTTATCCTTCTTAACCTTTTTCGGGTCTGAGATACGCTCCTTTCGCAGTTCGCGCATAACGGACTCAATGATATCCTGGGGGATATCCGTGTTCTCTTTGGCCTGGAACTGCGCTAACCACTCGTTGAAGTGGTTGATCTTCTTGTAAGCAAAGTAGGTGATTTCCCGTGGCGGGTCCTTGTAACTCGGCTTCTCTGAATCAATCAGGATGAACTCCTCATAACCACATCGCGGACAACCAAGCAGTGCCTCATTCTGAAAAAATGTCATTTCCACATCACATGCGGGGCATGAACCCCAGCCAGGTTCAATACCGGAACCAGGCATGATCCCTCCCTTGATCGCATACGGCTCAACTACGGCCAGATACTTTTCTAACATCTTATCACGATTGAGTCCATCTGTCGATGAGATATCACTCGCCTTATGACGGGCTTTGGCCGCAACGGTCGGAGACTGTTGCGAATCATGGATAGAAGGCTGTTCAGCGGCCTCTGTGAAATAGCTCAACACGGAGTTAGTGGGCATACGGATCGGGGCCGCCGCAATACTAACATGGCCGGTTGCCAAGGATTCCTGTGCATCAAAATACTGGAATAGCATGTCACCTACATCCAGGAAATAGTCAAGACGGCTATCATCGGACTTGATCGCCTTGATTTTCTTGCGCGTATCCTCGACAGAATCGCTAAGCTGCCGCCACTCATCGCTAAATGTCGCTGATTCCGGTAGCCCGTCCATCTTCGCCTCAAGGGCGGCAAGCTCATGTTCGAGCTCACCGAGAGTCTGCTTGGTCGTCGTAAAATCCTTCATCTTCTGCTGGTGATATGCCTCCAGTGTCGTTGCACGCGCGACAGGTCGGGCCTTGGCATCAGAGATCGTATCACTGATAAGTACATCACGTATGGACATTCTGCTGTTTGTCAGAGTAGCAGGCTTTAGGTCTTCTCTCCGGTAAAAAAGCGTTATAAAATCAAAGCACATCTATTAGAGATGACCCAGGGTGGATTGATGCAACTTGTCGCCTACGGCGCGCAGGACGTCTATCTGACGGCCAACCCCCAAGTTACGTTTTTCAAGCAGCTCTACCGGCGCCACTCGAACTTTGCCATGGAGTCGATTGAGCAGGTCTTTAACGGCGTGGCCAACTTCGGCAAGAAGGTACAGTGTGTCATTGCCCGCAACGGCGATCTTATCCATCGCATGTATCTGCAGGTGACGCTACCTTCTGTCGATCTGAATGACCCCTCTGTCAGTGATGCATCGGGCGATCAGTTCCGCTGGCTGAACTGGGTGGGACATAATCTGATCAACAATGTGTATATTGAGATCGGTGGTCAGCAGGTGGATAAGCATTATGGTGACTGGCTCCATATCTGGAACGAACTCACACGCACGGCGGGGAAGCAGGCCGGTTATGCGGAGATGGTGGGCAATGTGCCTGAACTCACGAATCTGATCACTAAGGTGGGGGCGGACGGTGGCTGCACAAACCTCTGCCTGGGGGGCGACCCGCATTCGAGCAATGAGGCCCGCAGTTGCTGTCCCGAATACACACTATATATCCCCTTCCAATTCTGGTTTAACAGACACGCGGGTCTAGCGCTGCCTCTTATTGCATTGCAATATCATGAAGTCCGCCTGACTGTCGAAATGAATCAGCTCCAGAATCTGATCTGGACGAATAATCCGCTGATCCTGGATGCCGTCAATGCCACGGGCCTGGTCGCAGCATCGATCTATGTGGATTATATCTATCTTGATACGGACGAGCGCCGTCGCTTCGCGCAGGTAGCCCATGAGTATTTGGTGGAACAGCTCCAATTTACGGGTGACGAATCCATCACATCGGCATCGAACAAAATTAAGATGTCTTTCAATCATCCGTGTAAGGAGATTATCTGGGTCGTGCAGCGGGATTCATTCATATCCTGTGTGGGCTCCGTGATTGATCCGTGGAAGGGGCAGCAGCCGTTTAACTATTCGGATTATTGGGATCGCGCTGCCCTGGAATCGGGTTACTCTATTTCTACCGTTGAGGGCCTGGCGGGCTACAATCCGGTGGCCGTCGCAAATATCCAGCTGAACGGCCAGGACTGCTTCAGCCAGCGTGAGGGTCCGTATTTCAATCTCGTGCAGCCATTTCAGCACCACACGAATATACCGGCTGTCGGCATCAATGTGTACTCTTTTGCACTCAATCCAGAGGATCATCAGCCGAGTGGCACCTGTAACTTTTCGCGAATAGACACGGCTTCTCTACAGCTCACCGTCACGAATAACACAGTTGGTAACGGAAATACGGCAAAGGTCCGCATTTACGCGACCAACTACAACGTGCTTCGCATTATGGCGGGCATGGGCGGATTAGCTTACAGCAATTGAGGTCGATAAAAACCAGGCACCTTAGTAGAGCTCCCAAATCTCCCGGATCTCTCAATCTCCCGGATCTTTCGGATCTCTTGGATCTTTCGGATCTCTCAGATCTCCGGATCTGGCCAAAATAATTTTAGATCCGTAAAGTATAAGCTATGACATC
>Ga0114974_10004393_pt1 | contig 10546 bp, 10 predicted proteins | sample S_130206_EF_Meta_FD_87318 | JGI IMG/M metagenome (GOLD analysis project Ga0114974, IMG submission 87318) | Freshwater microbial communities from Lake Simoncouche, Canada to study carbon cycling - S_130206_EF_MetaG | ecosystem: Environmental > Aquatic > Freshwater > Lake | place: Lake...
CTCGCCTTCAACACCGACGACGGCAGCTTTCTCTGGCAGGATTCGAGCGAGAAGCTCCCCACCGGCCGCGTCCACGACTGGCCGCTCCAGGGGATCTGCTGCTCGCCCTATGTCGAGGGCGACCGGCTGTGGTACGTCACCAGCCGCGGCGAAGTGAAGTGCCTCGATACGGAGGGCTTCCGGGACGGCGAGAACGACGGCCCGTTCACCGGGGAGAAGATGCAGGGCTCCGATGAGTCGGACACCGTCTGGGTCCTCGACATGATGAAAGAACTCGGCGTCTCGCAGCACAACATGTGTTCCTGCAGCGTCACCGCTGTCGGCGATCTCCTCTTCGTCAATACGAGCAACGGCGTCGACGAGGGGCACCTCAATCTCCCCAATGCCGCCGCTCCGAGCTTTCTCTGCGTCGACAAGCGCGACGGCAAGGTGCTGTGGGCCGACGGGTCGCCGGGGGCCAACGTCCTCCACGGCCAGTGGTCGAGCCCGTCCTACGCCGTCATCGACGACGTCCCGCAGGTGATCTTCGGCGGCGGCGACGGCTGGGTGTACGGCTTCGACGCCCGCGGCGACAACGGCAAGGCGAAGCTCCTCTGGCAGTTCGATGCCAATCCGAAGGAATCGAAGTACGTCCTCGGCGGCCGCGCCGACAGGAACCACATCATTGGCACGCCGGTCATCCATGATGGGCTGGTCTATGTGGCCGTCGGTGAGGATCCGGAGCATGGCGAGGGGGTCGGCCACCTGTGGTGCATCGATCCGACGAAGCGCGGGGACGTGAGCCCCGAACTCGCCGTCAACGTCGCCGACCCGACCAATTCGCTCCCGCACCGCCGCAATCAGGCGGTCATCAAGGAGCAGGGGGAGGTGGCCCGTCCGAATCCCAACTCCGCCGCCGTCTGGCACTACCCGGGCTTCGACGCCAACGGCAACGGCAAGCTCGACTTCGACGAGACGATGCACCGCACCTGCGGCACCGTCGCCATCAAGGACGGCCTCCTCGTGATCCCCGATTTCAGCGGGCTCGTGCACTGCGTCGACGTGAAGACCGGCAAGCCGCACTGGACGCACGACATGCTGGCTGCGAGCTGGGGCTCTCCGATGATGGCTGACGGCAAGATCTACGTCGGCGACGAGGATGGCGACATCTCCATCTTCGAGCTTTCGCCGGAGAAGAATCTCGTCGCCGAGGTCAACATGGGCAACAGCGTTTACTCGACGCCGATCGTCGCCGGCGGCACGCTCTACATCGCCAACAAGAGCCACCTGTTCGCGATCCGCGAAGGGGCGACGCCCGAGGCGAAGTAACCAGATGCACCAGTTCACCGGCCCTGCCGCCCTTCCGGTGTGGCAGGGCCGGCGGATCGTGCCATGTCATCCGCCGCTTGCCATCGGTGGGAAGCGGTCCTTTTCCGGGGGGATTCTCTGATGTTCGCTTCGATCCGTGGGGGCCGCTGCGCCCCGGTAGCCGCGTTGCTCTTCACCCTCGCCATTCCTGGCGTTTCGCCGATCGGCGTGGCCCGGGCCGCCGAGCCAGCAGTGGAAGCGGCGGCCGGCCCGCTCGAGATGCTCGCGGCCGCGAAGCGGATCTGTGTTCTCGGCGACAGCATCACCTACGACGGTCGCTGGGTGTCGGCGCTCTCGGCCTGGATGGAGGCCAAGGGGCTGACGGGCGATGTGATCGCCGTCGGGCTCCCGAGCGAGACCTGCTCCGGGCTCTCGGAGGAGGGGCATGCCGCCGGCCAGTTCCCCCGCCCCGATGTCCACGAGCGGCTCGCGCGCGTCCTTTCGGTGGTGAAGCCCGATCTCGTCATCGCCTGCTACGGGATGAACTGCGGCATCTATCTGCCGCTCGACGACACCCGTTTCGCCGCCTACAAGGCCGGGATCAAAAAGCTCCACGACGAAGTTGAGAAGACAGGGGCGAAGATCATCCACCTCACGCCGCCGGTCTACGACGGCCGTCCCGGCACGAATCACCCCGCCGGTGACGCCGACTACGAGGGGGTGCTCCAGGAATACTCGACGTGGCTTCTCTCGAAGCGCGCCGATGGCTGGACGGTGATCGACACCCACTCGCCGATGAAGGCCCTCCTCGACGCCAAACGCGCGGCCGACCCGGCTTACACCTTCATCCCCGACGCGGTTCATCCCGACGACGCCGGCCAGTGGGCGATCTGCCGCGGCGTGCTCGCGGCCCTCGGCGACGCGAAGACGGCTGCCGAAGAGAAGCCGGAGTGGTTTGCGAACTTCCTCCCGGAGTGCCACGAGCGGATGACGCTCCTCCGCGACGCCTACCTCTCCGCCGCAGGCCATCTCCGCCCCGGCATCGCCCCTGGCCTGTCGATCGGCGCCGCCGAGGCCAAAGCCCGGCGGATCACCGAATCCCTCCGCTCCCGCCACGACTACCTTCTCGGGAAGAAGTTCCCCAGCAGCGAGTGGAAGTCGGCAATTGTCTGGCCGCGGCCGCGGGTGGTGAATCCTGGGCCGGCCCCGGAGCAGCCGGCGCCGGTTCCCGCCGACGCGATTATCCTCTTCGACGGCAAGAACCTCGACGCCTGGCACGGCGGCGAGAAGTGGGCCGTGAAGGACGGGATTGCCACCGTCGGCGGCGCCACGATCACCACGAAGGAAGACTTCGGCGATTGCCAGGTGCACGTCGAGTTTCGGACGCCGCAGCCGGCCGCCGGGAGCGGGCAGGGGCGTGGCAATTCGGGGGTCTATTTCATGGGGAAGTACGAGATCCAGATCCTCGATTCCTTCGAGGACGGCACCGACGGCCCGCTCACCTATCCCGATGGCCAGTGCGGCTCGCTCTACAAGCAGCAACCGCCGGCGGTGAACGCCTGCCGGGCACCTGGCGAATGGCAGACCTACGACATCTTCTTCACCCGTCCCCGGTTCGCCGCCGACGGCTCGGTCGAAAAGCCCGGCCGCGTGAGCGTGCTCCACAACGGCGTGGCGATCCACGCCGACACGATGATCCTCGGCACGACGAGCTGGGCCGATCCGCCGCGCTATGAGCAGCACGCCGACGCCCTGCCGCTGTCGCTCCAGGACCACGGCAACCCGCTCCAATTCCGCTCGATCTGGCTGCGGCCCTACGAGAAGGTTGTGCCAGCACCAAACGACGACCCCAAGCCGGGCCAGTGACCGACGTCGAGGCATGGCGGCGCGGTTCGCGCGTCAGGCCATCCCGGCCGCGGCGATGAGTCGCTCGAGTTCGGCTGCGGTCTGGTCGTCCAGCGTGCGGGCGCTCCAAGAGCGAAGATGGGCCAGATCGAGCCGGTCCTTCTGAACCCCGAGGATTCCCCGCACGTCCTGAAGATCCTTCTGGCGATGGAAGGCCATCTTCAGGAGGATCAGATCCTCGGCACGAGTGACCTTGATCGTGCGACTGTGGAACGGCTCGTCCGTGGCCCGACGGAGGATCTCGTGCTGGAGTGGAACAACAGGGACGAACATTTCCACTGGTACGTTCCGGCATACGAGCCGCATGAGCCCTTCGGCATCGGACTGCCGGCGCAATCCAATCACCGTCGGCACCTCTCCACTGTTGGAATCGATGACCGAAAAGCCCTCTTCCGCGAGCGCGTCGGCGAAACGCTGGAATGCGAGAGCGGGGACTGAAACGAGGAGATCGGCATCCTGGGTCGTGCGCGGCACGCCCCAGAAGGTCGCTGCCACGGCGCCACCCACGGCGTAGGGCACTCCCGTGTGCTCGCAGACCCTGGCGAGGCGAAGGATCACGTCCGACAGCGGCGGCAGGTCAGGATGCGTCATCGGACGTCGGCCTGGCAGAACGGCGGAGGTTCTTCCACCACGGGATCGGACGAGGGTCGAGTTCGCGGGCGAGAGCACGTCTCCGGCTCCGTTCTTCCTTGGAGAGCCCGGCGAGGATCGCCTCCATCGTCCGCTCGAGATCGACGAAGATCGCCGCACGCTCGGCCGGCGTGAGCGCAGCCAGATGTTGGGCCTCAAGGGCGATCGAGTCCTCGTCCGGGCGGCGGTGGATCGTCGGCACAGACATCGGCGTCGTACTCGAGTCCCTGTGGGGCTGGACGTTAACACAGTGTACCCAGGGTGTATGCCCTCAAGGTACGTTGCGATTATCGGCCTGCCATCGTGAAGGCGATGGGGATGATCGTGCTCACCGTCTTTCGCATCGAGACGACGATGATGTCACGCGATTGACACTTGGGGCAGGTGTTCGAGTCTTTCACCGAACACGCTCACTCCGCCGCGGTGTCGATCCGCTCGGCGACCCTGGCCGCGACGCGGCGGAACATCGCCTTGCCGGTGTCGGCGGCGCTGTCGACAAATCGCTCGCTCAAGACCACCTCCGTCGGGACGCCGCCGCCGGCCGGCCCCTTCCGCCAGCCCGCCACGAGCCAGCCGTCCTTGCGCGATTCGAGTTGGTTCATCGGCAGCGGGCCGACGCTCGCAAGCTCCCCCTGGAGCGGCAGCGGCTCGATCTCGATCGCATCCTTGAAGACCTTGTCGAACCGCTTCTGGAGGATGCGGCGGAGCGAGGTCTCGGCCATCGTCAGCTTCCGATCGCCCGACTTGAAGCCGGGCGGGCTGATCTGCACGTTCCCCTCGCGGACGAGGACAGGCCCCTTCGGCCCCTGCCCAACAGCGTAGACCGCGGCGATGTCCATGCCGGGGAAGCTCCGCTCGCCGGAGACGAACTTGTCGCCACGGACGGTCACCTTCACACGGCCTTGGTCGGCGGCCACCGTCACCGGGCGGTACTTGGCGAACGTGATCGCCCAGGTCTTCTGCTCGGCGTCGGGATCGCTGCCGAGCGAATCTGGCATCTTCAGATTCTGCTCCTTGGCGATCCGGGCAACGTCGTCCTGCGTGACGATCTTTCCGCCCAGCTTCTCTTCGAGAACGTTGTTGACGGCCGACTCGTGGATTTGTGCCGTGATGAGGTTTCCAGCGGCGGCCGGCGGCGGGCTCGAGAACGCGGCCAACTGGCTGGCGAGTGACTTCCGGGCCACGATCCGCAGGTGGCTGTCGGTCGTGTGCATGTGGAACGATTCGGGGTAGAGGCCCTGGGCCTGGAGCGGCCCGCGCACTTTCTGCCGGAACTGATCTCGCATCTGCCCGATGGCTGGCTCCGTCTGTTCGCCGAACTGCGTCCGAATCCGGTCGCGGGCCTTCCCCTCGGCCACGGCCTCGGCCTGGGCCTTGCTCTCGGCGATCTTCTTGCTGGCGATCCGGCGGATGAGCCGCTTGCCGAAGCGAGCGTTGATCCCCAGGCCGGTGACGGTCGAGTTGGTGTCGGCCGAGGCCTCGACGGGCGAAGACGAGACGTTGTGCTCGTCGAGGAAGATCCGCCGCCGGGCGTCGATCGAGGTGACGCCACGGCTGTTGACCGTGACCGGCCCCTGCGTTCCCCGGGTGTGGGAGATGTTCGTGGCCCCGAGGACGATGTCAAACACCGCCTTCTCCCCCGACGGCACGAAGTCGAGGCGGACGTTGCCGGTGGTGTGCCCGGTGCCGCGGATCCGCGTTCCGAGGACAACGTCATCGACCGGTTGCACCTGGTCGATCGGGCGGTCGACGGCCGGGGCAAGGAGAGCCTCAGCGACTTCGAGGTGGATGTTGGGGCGGGAGTTGGCCCCGCGGACAGCGGCCACGACGCCCGGCGCCTGCCCCGACTCGACGAGCCGATCGAGGATCGGCGCCACCGGCGCAAGCGACTCGGCCTGGCCCGAGGCGCTCGCCGTGAGGAGCGCCGAGGAGAGCTTGTCGAGCCGGTCGCTGAATTGCTGGGCACCGTTGCCGCGGGCGACGTCGGCGACCTCGGCATACTTCGTCACCGCCTTGCGGACGCGGACGAATTGCGGCATGTCGAGACCCATTTCAGGGCTCCCGAGCTTCTTCTCGAGATCGCGGAGGACCTTCGGATCGGCCGCCTGCCCCGACGACGCCTGGGCCTCGAGCGCCGGCCAATCGAGATACGTCCGCCAATCGGCCCCGCTCTTGCTCCGCCCCAGCAGGGCGTCGAGCGGCACAAGCGCCGAGCGAAGGTTGCTCGCCGCGGCGTCGAGCGAGGCATCACCGACGGGGCGGAAGCTCCCCACGGCTCGGGCGGCATCCCCGGCGATCTCCTCGAACCGGCGGCTGGCGGCATCCTGCGCCACGGCTGTCACGGCCGCGCCGGCCACGAGCCATCCCCCCGCCCATCCAGCAAACCGACGGCCACGACGGGAGGAGGGCATGGAAGTGCGCTGCATGGGATTTGACGCCTGGGAAAGATGGGGAAAGTCCGACCGGAGTGTAGTCGGTGGCCCGATCGGCCTCTACACCAGCTTCGGGCGGCGGAAAAGAGGGCGAAACCGGCCGTTCAGCCCGGGAGGCAGTCGATGACGGGCATCACAAACACCTTGCCATCCCCCATCCGGCCGGTGCGGGCAACCTCGAGGACGCGCTCGATGACCTCATCAACGCGGGCATCGTCGACCCACATCTGGATCTCGACTTTGGGGAGGAAAGCCAGCGAATACTCACTGTCGCCGTAGCGATCGAGATAGTTCTTTTGCCGGCCGTAGCCCTTCACCTCGCGGACGGTGCAGGCCTCGAGCGGGGCGAGTTTCAGCGCCTCGAGGACGCGCTCGGCGAGGAACGGCTTGACGACGGCGATGACTTCCTTCACCGCGCTCCCTTCCGGCCGTCGAGCGGCGTCACGACGCCCATCAGCTGAAGAAGTTGTCGCCGAAGAGATTCAGCGGCGGGCACGTGGTGACGGTGATGTCGCCGTTGACGCGGGTCTGGCAGGCCAGCCGCATCGTCTCCTCGTTCCCGATGTAGGCCAGCGACACGCCGAGCCTGGCCCCTTCGATGATCCCCTTAGAGGAGCAATTCTCCATCCCCTTGGTGATCAGCACGCGGCAGGTTCCGCAGCTCCCAAAGCCGTGGCAATTGAGCACCTTGTGGACCCCCGGATAGAGGGCCACTCCGGCTTGGAGGGCCTCCTGACGGAGGTTGGCCCCTTCCGGAACCTGAATTTCCTTTTTCTCGTTGGCAAAAGTGATCTTCGGCATGGAGAATTCCCGGTCGAGGCGGATCGTGGCCGATAGTCCCGGCGTCGTCCGATAGCGAATACTGTAGTCCCTGCCACGAACTCCTTCCACCCGTTTCCGCCTCACCACCCTCCCCGGGGGTCCACCACACCATGGCCGATCTGTCCAAGTACCAGCAGAAGATCGTCAAGAACTACTACGACAACCTCGACACCGCCCTCCTCCAGCGACTCGGCGAGCAGGTCACCGACCTCTACCTCGCCGAAGGGAAGAAGCGGGAGAAGCTCTGGACGAGCATCACCGGCTCGCTGACAAAGCTCGGCGTCAAGGCCCCGCGGATCGAGACGCTCCGCAAATCGGACGATGCCCGCCAGCTCGCCAACCTGCTCCAGGAGCTCCTCGCCAAGGACTGACACCGGCCCGATCGTTGGCCCGGCCTGGCGGGGCGTCCGGGGCCCGCACCCGCGGGCACCGCGGCCGACTCTTGCCAGCCGGTCGGCGCCGGTCCATTCTGTGGGGCCCATCCCCCGGACCGCCACCATGCCTTCGCCAGCCCCCACCGACCGCCACCAACTCGTCGACTCACTCCGCTGGAAGAAGTTCCCGGTGCTCGACGACGGCCATGTCGCCCTCGTCGACGTGATGGGGGACGACGCAGCAGTCGTTCAGGCGGCTCGCGTCAGCTACGGCGACGGCACGCGGAAGGTGAGCGACGACCGCCAACTGATCCGCTATCTCCTCCGGCATGCCCACACGACGCCGTTCGAGATGGCGGAGCTGAAGTTCGTCGTCCGCGTCCCGATGGACTGCTGGCGGCAGTGGGTGCGCCACCGCACGGCCAACATCAACGAATATTCCACGCGCTACTCTCTTGCCATCGATTCGATGCAGGCGACGCACGACGGCGAGTGGCGCTCCCAGGCGAGCACCAATCGGCAGGGCTCGGACGGCTGCCTCACCCCCACTGCCGGCCATCGCTTCACGCAATTGGAGACGGAGCTCCAGAGCCTCGCCCGGCGCGTTTACGAGGAGCGGCTCGAGGCGGGCATCGCCCGCGAACAGGCCCGCAAGGATCTTCCCCTTTCGACCTACACCGAGGCCTACTGGAAGATCGATCTCCACAATCTCCTCCACTTTCTCGCGCTGCGGATGGATGCCCACGCCCAACTCGAGATCCGCCAGTACGCCACGACGATCGGCGAGCAGATCGTTCGGCCGCTCTTCCCGCTCGTCTGGGAGGCGTTCATCGACTACCGCGTCGAGGCCATGCGGCTGACGCGACTCGACCGCGAGGTGATCCGCCGCCTCGCCGCCAGCGGCACCGTCCCGGCCGACCGCGACGCCTTCCTCGCCGTCCAGGATCCGACCTGGCAGGGCCTCGAGCGCTGCCGGGAGCGCGACGAATGCTGGAGCAAGCTCGCCGCCCTCGGCCTCGTCGCCGAGTGACTCTCCTCCCAAGTCTCCTTCCCCTTTCTCCCTCTCACGCCGGAGCCCCCATGGCCGTCGCCACTGCCGACCACCTCCTCGCCCTCACCCGCAAGCTCCTCGAGAGCATCGTCGCCGGCGACTGGAAGACCTACACGTCGCTCGTGGCCTACGACATCACCTGCTTCGAGCCGGAGGCCCGCGGCCAGCTCGTGGAGGGGCTCCCCTTCCACGAGTTTTATTTCAAGCTCGGCGGCGCGAAGCCGGCCGTCGTACCGACGATCACGCTCGCCTCGCCGAACGTCCGGCTCCTCGGCGAGGACGCCGCGGTGGTGGCCTACATGCGGATGACCCAAAAGCTCGACGATGCCGGCCGCCCGATCACCGCGCTGTGCGAAGAGACGCGCGTCTGGCAGCGGATCGACGGCGCATGGAAGCACGTCCACTTCCATCGCAGTCTGCCCGGCTGAAGCCTAGCCAGCGACGCACTCCCCTCCAGCGCCGCCAGCGAGGGGTCGCCCGTGCTCCGAGAGCCGGCCTCGCCGGCAAGCGCAGCCCGGAGGGCGAAAGCGCAGGCGGCGCGGAGAGAGCGGAGGGCAGGGATGCCCGGAGCGAACGTCCGGCGCCGGGGCACGGGCGACCCCGAAGCAACGCTTGACTCGTCGGATGGTCGACCCTTGGTCGCGTGCCTGTGGGCGCTGCCGTCGGCCGGGGCGGCAAAAGTCTCGTCGCCCCGCATCGCTTTAGACCAGTCGCGCGGGCCGTTCGGAGCGGTAGGCGCGATCGGGGACTCCTCGAGCGTTCGCCGACCCCGGCCTCATCCTCTCCGGTGGCAAGAAAGAACACCATCCGGCAGTTCTGCGCCGGGGCACGGGCGACCCCGAAGCGCAACGTGTGAGCCGAGCGCCAACCAGCCCTCTCACTCAGCCCCGAGCGCCGCCAGGCGCTTCGTTGCCTCGGCCTCCGCCTTCTCCATCACCTCGGCGAGCGTCACCGGCTTCCCCCCCTGCCGCTTGCTCTCGTCGGCCGCCTCCATGAAGGCGTAGATCTGGAGCGTCTCCTCCGCCGACACCGGCGCCTCGCCGGTCTGGAAAAACTTCACGATCTCCACGAGCAACGGCCGGTAGCCGTCAAAGGCGCCGACCGGTGCGGTCCCCTTCTCCCCGAAGGCCGTGCCGCCGAAGTTCGCCGCGCCACGGCGGATGCCACGGAAGGTGCCGATCCGGCCATCCCCCCACAGCCCCGTCACCTGATCGACGTCCGCCGAGTGCGTCCGTGTCACGGTCGTGCAGCCCGGCCCCATCGCCGTGAACAGCGACTCCACGCCATGGATCCCATACCAGAAGAGATCGGGATGGGTCGCCTCGAGGGCGCAGGGAGAATAGGTATCGGCGCCGGTCACCGCGCCGATCGAGCCTCCCCGGACGGCGAGCGTGCCGGCTGCAAACCGCAGCGACGACGCGCTGAACAGCGGCACGCCGCGCTTCGCCGCGAGGCGGTGGATGGCGACGGCGTCAGCGAGCGACCCGGCGATCGGCTTGTCGACAAACACCCGCTTGCCGGCCTTGATCACCGGGATCACCTGCTCGAGATGGGGGCGGCCGTCGTTGGTCTCCAGCAGCACCGCATCGACCTGGCCGAGGAGGGCCGGGATGCCGTCGACGATCTCGACGCCGTGCTTCTTCACTTCGGCGGTGTATTCAGGGACGCGGCTGACGCTCGATTCGATATCGGCGCTCCCCTTCGGCGATGCGGCCACGACGCGACAGCCGGGCACGTGCTGGCCGTCGGCGGTGTCGTTGAGAAGCTTCGTGAAGGCGGTGGAGTGGGAGGTGTCGAGGCCGATGATGCCGACGCGGATCGGCTTCCCTGGTGTCGCCGGCTCCGCGGCCGTCGCCCACGCCGCCGACAGGCCCACGAGCACCGCCGCCACCAAGCTGCCCGTCGCTGCATTCGCCGCTTGCATACCATCTCCCCCGAGTGCGTCCCCCGGCCGCAGCGCTACCGCGCCGCCCCGGGCCGGGGGAGCCGTCATCGTAGCCGACCAGCTCGCCACACGGCGGTATACTCGCGCGCCGGGCCTTTCA
>Ga0114974_10004394_pt1 | contig 10546 bp, 10 predicted proteins | sample S_130206_EF_Meta_FD_87318 | JGI IMG/M metagenome (GOLD analysis project Ga0114974, IMG submission 87318) | Freshwater microbial communities from Lake Simoncouche, Canada to study carbon cycling - S_130206_EF_MetaG | ecosystem: Environmental > Aquatic > Freshwater > Lake | place: Lake...
ATCGACAACATCATCTTCATTTCGATACTTGTGGGCCGCTTGCCACCGGCACGCCGTCACAAGGCGCGGATCGTCGGCTTGGCGCTGGCCATGATTACGCGCGTCGCGCTGCTGTTCTCTATCGTCTGGCTGATGCGCCTGACCCAGCCGTGGTTCGAGTTGGCGGGCAAGGGCTTTTCGGGCCGCGACATCATCCTGTTTGTGGGCGGTCTGTTTCTGGTCATCAAGAGCGCGATGGAAATTCATCATATGCTCGAAGGTGCTGCAGACAATCGCAAGACGCGCACCTTCAGTAACTTTGTGGTGATCGTGGTGCAGATCGCCATCATCGATATCGTGTTCTCGCTCGACTCGGTGTTCACCGCCGTGGGTCTGGCCAGTCCCGATCAGGTGCCGGTCATGGTCGCTGCCATCATCGTGGCGGTGTTGGTCATGATGCTGGTTTCGGGCAGCATCTCCGACTTTGTCGAGCGCCACCCCACCGTTAAGGTGCTGGCGCTGGCGTTTTTGATCCTGGTGGGTGGTGCGCTGATGGGTGAGGGGCTGGCCGTGCATGTGCACAAGGGCTTCCTCTACACCGCCATGGCCTTCTCGGTGGCAGTAGAGATGGTCAACTTGCGGCTGCGCAAATTGTTGGCTCATCGGGGCCAACATCACTGATGCTATGGGAATCCCTGCGGTTTGCTGCCTACAATCGGGCGGTAACCACAGGGAGACCCCATGAACTGGCGAATCAAGCCGCTTGACCTGATCCTCGCGACTGCCGAGAAGAAGGGCCTCAAACGCCAGTTAGGCGCGTTTCAACTGACCATGCTGGGCATCGGTGCCGTCATCGGTACCGGAATCTTCGTGCTCACTTCCGTAGCAGCCAACAAGGCCGGCCCGGGCATGATGTGGTCGTTCATCATCGCCGGCGTGGTGTGCCTGCTCACCGCACTCATTTACGCCGAAATTGCCTCGATGGTGCCGGTCTCCGGCTCCGCCTATACCTACTCTTATGCAGTGCTGGGCGAAGTCATCGCTTGGATGGTGGGCTGGGCTCTCATTCTCGAATACGCGGTCGCTGCTGGTGCAGTGGCTGTGGGCTGGGCCGGTTACGTCAATGGGTTTCTGTCCAGCATCGGGCACAGCCTACCGGCGTTTCTGACCGCAGGACCTGCTGACACCATCACGCTGGCTGATGGCACCAAGGCCGCAGGCGGCTTCAACCTGGTGGCCTTCCTGGTCTCGGCATTTGTTACCTGGATTTTGGTGGTGGGCACCTCACACAGCGCGCGCTTCACCTCGGTGCTGGTCGGTGTGAAGATCATCGCGCTGACAGTGTTTGTTGTGATCGCGCTGCCGGCAGTTAATTCGGCCAATTTTGAGCCCATGCTGCCCAACGGCTGGGGTACGCCGCTGTCGGGTGTGGGCGTACTGGGCGCGGCTGCTTCTATCTTCTTTGCCTACGTGGGCTTTGACGCCGTCTCTACGGCCGCCGAAGAAACCCGCGATCCCAACCGCAACATCCCCATCGGCCTGATCGGCTCGCTCATCGTGTGCACCATCTTCTATCTGTTCGTGGCCTATGCCGCGGTCGGTGCAGTGGGTGCGCAGCCTGGTGGTGCGCTGTCAGAGTCCAAGGAGCCGCTGGCCTTTGTGCTGCGTCAGTTGGGTTGGCCGCAGGTGGGTAACTGGGTGGCAGCCGCTGCCATCATTGCGCTGCCTTCGGTGGTGCTGATGATGATGTTCGGTCAGACCCGCATCCTGTTCACCATGTCACGCGATGGCCTCATGCCCGACGTGCTGTCCAAGGTGCATCCGCGCTTTCACACACCGCATGTGGTCACCATTGTTACCGGCATTGCGGTGGCGCTGTTTGCTGCCATCTTCCCGGTGGGCATGCTGGCCGACATCTCCAACTCGGGCACGCTGTTCGCGTTCTTCGTGGTGTCGCTGGGCGTGATGATCCTTCGGGTGCGCAGCCCCGAGCGCAAGCGTGTGTTTCGTACGCCGCTGATCTGGGTGGTGGGGCCGCTGGCGATGGCCGGTTGCGCGCTGCTGTTCGTCAGCTTGGGTGGCTACACCATCAAGCTGTTTCTGATCTGGGCGGTGATTGGCTTGGTGCTGTACGCACTCTATGGCCGCAACCGCAGCCACTTGCGCGACAGCAAGTGACTCAAGGCACCGCCGGCTTCAGCCGGCGGTGTCGTCTTCGACAGCTGATTTGATCAATGAAGCGGCTCTAGCGGCCGCTTCGCGATGCGCCTGTTCGATGGCCGCTTCGCGCAGTTCGGAAGGCAACAGCGGCGCAAATGACTCCACTAGCGCCATGAACACTCGCGGGTTGCCGGCAATAATATTGCCGTTCTGACGGTATTCACCGCCGTCTAGCGTACCCACCAGGCCACCGGCTTCGCGCACCAGCAAGGTGCCGGCCGCGGTGTCCCAGGGCTTGAGGCCGATCTCAAAGAACCCATCGGTACGGCCGGCTGCCACGTAGGCCAGATCCAGTGCCGCAGCGCCGGGGCGGCGCACGCCAGCTGCTTTGATCATGACGCTGCGCAGCATGGCCATGTAAGGGTCCAAGTGCTGCAGGTTCTCGCTATAGGGGAAGCCCGTGCCAATGAGCGAGCCTTCGAGCGTGCGCTGCTTGCTGACACGTAGGCGCTTGCTCTCAAGGTAGGCGCCGCCACCGCGCGACGCGGTGAAGATCTCTTGCAGCATCGGGTCGTAGATGACTGCGTGTTCGATGGTGTCGCGCACCTGGCAGGCGATCGATACGCAAAACTGCGGAAAGCCGTGCATGAAATTGGTGGTGCCATCGAGCGGGTCGATGATCCAGGTGGTGTCGGAGTTGCCGCTGGCACCGCTCTCTTCGGCCAGAAATGCGTGGTGCGGATAGGCGGTATGCAGGATGTTGATGATCTCTGCTTCGGCCGAGCGGTCGATGCTGGTGACGAAGTCGTTGAGGCCCTTGTTGGCCACCTCGACACCTTCAAAACGGGTCAGCCCGCGGACGATGAGGTCACCGGCGCGGCGCGCGGCGCGCACCGCAGTATTGACGAATGGATGCATGATTGAAGCGGGGCCGTGGCTCGGGACTGCGGGCGCTAGAATACCAGACCCGCCACCGACCCCCGCCGCCGATGCAAAACCTGCCCATTCGATTTGTTCTGGTCGACACCAGCCACCCCGGCAATATCGGTGCCGTGGCTCGTGCCATGAAGAATATGGCGCTGTCTGATCTGGTGTTGGTCAATCCCAAGGACTACCCCAGCGCCGAGGCTACCGCACGCGCGTCCGGTGCCGACGATGTGCTGGTCGCCGCTCGCGTGGTGGCAACACTGGAAGAGGCCCTGGCTGATTGCCGCTTTGTCGTCGCCACCACGGCGCGCGAGCGCGATCAGAACTTTCGGGTGATCGATGCGCGCAGCGCTGCGCTGCAGTTGGTCGACGAAGCGCGTTCTGTGGATGCTGATGCAGCAGTGGCTGTGGTGTTTGGCACTGAGCGCTTTGGCCTGACCAACCAGCAGTTGTCGCAGGCCAATGCGCTGCTGTGCATTCCCGCCAACACGGACTATGCGTCGCTCAACATAGCCATGGCCGCGCAGCTCATCGGCTACGAAATCTTTATGGCCCGTCAGGCGGTAGAGGGTGTGCCGCCCGCGCGACCGCGTGAGGTGCCGCTGGCATCCTCGGCAGATATGGAGCGCTTTTATACGCATCTGCAGCAGGTCATGGATGAAGTCGGGTTTCGTGATCGCACGCAAAGTGGCCTGCATTTGATGAACCGCATCCGGCGTTTGTTTGGCAGGGCCGAGCCCGATATCAACGAGGTCAATATCCTGCGCGGCTTGCTCACTTCCGTGCAAAAACGCCGGCGCCGTGCCGGTCAGCACAACGACTGAGGGGCAGGGCGCATGACTGCTACACCGGTGTATCTGGATCACGCTGCCACCACGCCAGTAGATGCGCGTGTTGTGGCGGCCATGGCTGAGGTGCTGTCTGCGGGTTTGGGCAATCCGGCTTCCACCCATGCGTCTGGGCGCGCCGCAGCGGCGCGGGTGGCGCGGGCGCGTGACCAGGTGGCGGCGCTGATCGGCGCTGCTGCCGCCGATATTGTCTTTACCTCTGGCGCCACCGAGGCCAATGCGCTGGCGATTCTGGGGCATGTGCGCGGTCAGCCGGCCGAGCGGCGCAGCAAGGGCCACGTGCTGGCGCTGGCGACCGATCACAAAGCCATTCTGGGCCCCGTACAGCGGCTCGCTGACGAGGGGCTGGCCGTTACGCGGCTGGTGCCCGCTCGCGACGGGGTGCTGTCTGCAGACGCGCTGGCAGCAGCTCTGCGACCCGGCACCCTGTTGGTGAGTCTGGTGCACGTCAACAGCGAGACCGGCGTGGCGCAGGACCTGCCGGCGTTGGCGGCGGTCTGTCGTGCGCGCGGCGTGGCGCTGCACGTGGATGCGGCCCAGTCGGCCGGCAAGCTGCCGCTGGATGTGCAGGACATCGATTACCTGTCACTCACTGCGCACAAGTTTGGCGGTCCGCAGGGCGTGGGCGCGCTGTATGTGGCACCGGCCCGGCGCGTCACGCTGCAAGCGCAGCAGGTCGGCGGCGGTCAGGAGCGCGGCCTGCGTGCCGGTACGCTGCCCACGCACCAGATCGTGGGCATGGGACTGGCCTGCGAACTTGCCCGCAGCGGGCGCGACGCATTGGCAGCGCACCTGGAGTCGCTGCGCCAGCGGTTATGGCACGGCCTGGCCGACCTGCCCGGCGTGCTGCTCAACGGTCATGCGCAGCAGCGGGCGCCGGGCATCCTCAACCTGTCGTTTGAAGATGTGGAGGGTGAGAGCCTGCTGGCCGGTCTGCCCGAGCTGGCGGTGGCCACCGGCTCGGCCTGCAACTCCAGCAGTGGCGAGCCCTCCTATGTGCTGCGGGCGCTGGGGCGCGACACACAGCTGGCGCAGGCCTCGCTGCGCTTGAGTCTGGGCGCCAACAGTACCGAGCAGGACGTGGATACGGCCATCGCCGCGTTGCGCCGCGAGCTGGCCCGCTTGCGGGCCTTGTCACCGCGCTTGCCGCCGCCGGTGGCCGACTGGCAGGCACGGGGCTGGCGAGTGGTGCAGGGTGAGGCCGGTGAACGCCGGCTCGGCACCTGGCTGCGGCTGTTGCTGGCGGTGGACGCTGATCAGGTGGTGGCGGCACGGTTTCAGGCTTATGGCTGCCCGCACACGCTGGCAGCCTGTCGTGCCCTGGTGGCGGTGTTGCCCGGGCAGGGCCGCAGCACGCCGCGCGGCTCGCCGGCCGACTGGCTGGCACAGTCGGGCGCACCGACCGATAAGCTGGGGCGTATGCTGCTGCTCGAAGATGCCTTGCAGGCCGCGTTGTCTGCCTGGTGAACCAAATTCACTGATTGGAGTCCCATTCGCATGGCCATTTCACTGACTCCTGCCGCTGCTGACCGCATCCGCAGTTTTCTTGTCTCGCGAGGCAAGGGCGTGGGTCTGCGGTTGGGCGTGCGCACCACCGGGTGCTCCGGCTACGCCTATGTCATCGACTACGCCGACGAGATTGCGGCGGCCGATCAGGTGTTCGAGGACCAGGGCGTCAAGGTGCTGGTTGATCCCGAGAGCCTCAAGTACATCGATGGCACGACGGTCGATTTTGTCCGGCAGGGTCTGGGCGAGTCATTTCGCTTCATCAACCCTAAGGTGCAGGGTGAATGTGGCTGTGGTGAAAGCTTCAGCGTCTGACCTTAAATGGTAGACTTCGGCCCTTTTTCCCAGCTGGAGTCCTGAAAATGGCGTTAGAGCACACCCTGTCCATCATCAAGCCCGACGGCGTTGCCGGCAACCTGATCGGTCAAGTGTATGGCCGCTTCGAGAAGGCCGGTCTGCGCATCGTCGCTGCCCGCATGCTGCAACTGTCCAAGGCCGAGGCCGAGGCGTTCTACGGTGTGCACAAGGCCCGTCCGTTCTTCAACGACCTGGTCGCCTACATGATCTCCGGTCCGGTGTTGGCTTCGGTGCTCGAAGGCGAGAATGCCGTGCTGACGCATCGCGACATCATGGGCGCCACCGACCCGAAGAAGGCCGCACCGGGCACCATCCGCGCTGATCTGGCCGAGAGCATCGAGCACAACGTAGTGCACGGTTCGGATTCGGCTGAGAACGCCGCTGGCGAGATCGCGTTCTTCTTCCGCTCGATCGAGATCTGCCCGCGCGCCTAATGACCGACACTCGCGTCAACCTGCTGGGGCTGACCCGTCCGCAGCTCGAGGCTTGGATCCTCGAGCGTGGCGGCAAGCCCTTTCGTGCGCGCCAGTTGTTCCACTGGCTGTACAAGCGCGGCGAGACGCAGTTCGAGGCCATGACCGACCTCGCCAAGGCATTCCGGCAACAGCTGGAAGCCGAGGCCGAGGTGCGGTTGCCGCAGGTGGTCACGCGGCAGGATGCTGCTGACGGCACCATCAAGTGGATGCTGCGTGCCGATGACACGCAGGCCTTCGAGATGGTCTACATCCCCGACGGGACACGCAGCACGCTGTGCATCTCGTCGCAGGTGGGCTGTGCCATGGATTGCAGCTTCTGCTCCACTGCGCAGCAGGGTTTTAATCGCAACCTCAGTGCCGCCGAAATCGTCGGCCAAGTGTTTCTTGCGCAGAAAGAACTCGGCTTCGAGGCAGGCGACAACCGTCTCATCAGCAACGTAGTGTTTATGGGCATGGGCGAGCCGCTGGCCAATTTCCGCAACGTAGTGCCTGCACTGCGCATCATGCTCGATGATCTGGGTTTCGATTTCTCGCGCCGGCGTCTGACGCTGTCGACCAGCGGACTGGTGCCGCAAATCTACAAGCTCGCCGAAGAGATCAATGTCGCGCTGGCCGTGTCGCTGCATGCGCCCGACGACGAGCTGCGCAGTCAGCTGGTGCCCATCAACCGGCTGCATCCCATTGCCGAGTTGTTGCAGGCCTGCTGGCATTACATCGATGAGCAAAACGGCCGCAGCGTCACGTTTGAATACGTGCTGCTCGACGGCATCAATGATTCGCCCGCGCAGGCGCGGGCATTGGCCAAGCTGCTCAAGGGGCATCCGGCCAAGGTCAATCTCATCCCTTTCAATCCGTTCCCCGGTACGCAGTACCGCAGGTCGCGTCCTGAATCGATCAAAATCTTCCTCGACCAGGTGCTCAAGGGCGGAGTCATGGCTACTGTGCGACGCACGCGTGGCGATGACATCGATGCCGCCTGCGGTCAGCTGGTCGGTCGCGTTATCGATCGCACCACCTCGCGTCTGGGCAATCGCAACATTGCGGTGGTGGTTGAGAACAGTGCCGAGTCCGTGTCATGAAGTCGCTGCTGGGGCTGGGTTGTGCGCTGCTGCTGGCCGGCTGTGTGGCCACCGGCGGCACATCGGGTCGAACCACATCTGCCAAAGATGCCGCCAAGGCCAACGTGCAACTGGGCGTGGCCTATATGCAGCAGGGGCAGTTGGCACTGGCAAAAGACAAGCTCGAGCGTGCAGCCAAGCAGGATCCGCGCGGTGCCGAAGTGCACACCGCATTGGCGTACCTCAATGAACGGCTTGATAGACCCGCCGAGGCCGAGGGCGAATATCGCTTGGCCTTGAAGCTGTCACCAGGCAATTCCGAAGTCGCCAATAATTTTGCTGTCTTCCTATGCCGCACTGGCAAGGTTGACGATGCGCTCAAGCAGTTTGAATCCGCGACGCGCGATCGGCTCTACACCACGCCGTGGGCAGCGTTCACCAACGCTGGCGTGTGCCTGCGCTCGGTGGGTCGTGGTGGTGAGGCGATCCCGCTGCTGCAGCAAGCGATCAGCATCCGTCCCAATTACACGCCGGCTGTTTTCGAACTGGCCGATCTGCAATTGGAGTTGGGATCACCGGGCGTGGCAGGGCAGGTTGTCGAGCGCTATCTGGCGCTGGGCCTGATGGCCCCCGACGTGCTGCTGATGGGCGTGCGTGCCGCGATGGCGCGCGAAGAGCGTCAGGCCGCTTTAGCGCTGGCCCGGCGTCTCAAACGTGAGTTCCCCGATTCCTCTGAAATGCGTCAGGTGGCCTCGCTGTTGGGTGAGGGCGTACAGCCATGACCAACAGTCAGCAGTCTGCTGCACAGGCACAGCTTGAGGGGCTGGTGCTGTTTGCCACGCCCAGCGCACCGTATCCTGCAGAGGCTGAGCCGGCACCCAGCACGCAGGGCGAGCAGCTCTCTGCGGCACGACTGCGTAAGGGCGTCAGCCTGCAGCAGGTGTCGGAGCATCTGCGTTTAAGTATCGAAGCTATCGAGGCACTCGAGGCAGATCGTCACGACGATCTGGGTCCGCAGGTCTATGTGCGTGGCCATCTGCGTCGCTATGCCGATTTTCTGGGCGAGACACTCGCCCAATCGCAGGATGCTGCGGCCGAACTGTCGAGTGACCACGATTTCGGCGGGCAGCGCAGCTTCATGTCGCCACTGGTGCGCGTGCGCACCGGACGTGGGCCGCAGTTGTCCTTGCAGCGCGCACTGTTGATCGCAGTGGCAGCGCTCGCGGTTCTTATCATCGTTGGTCTGCTCGCGCAGCCGGCGCTTTCCTGATTGCTGCTGTTTTAAGGGTTGCATAGCGTCATGGCCGAAAACACCTTTGCAGTGCAGTCTGTCCGGGGCATGAACGATGTGTTGCCCGCACAGGTTGCTGTTTGGCAGCGCTTGGAGCGTGTTACGCGCGAGCTGTTTACGGCCTATGGTTTTGAAGAGCTGCGTGTGCCGATCGTCGAGCACACCGCGCTGTTCAAGCGCGCCATCGGCGAGTACACCGACATCGTCGAAAAAGAGATGTACACCTTCACCGACTCGGGCGGCGACAGCCTTACGCTGCGTCCTGAGGCCACTGCAGGTGTGGTGCGTGCAGCGATCAGCAACGGCTTGTTGCGCGGTGCGCGCCTGAAGCTGTGGACCAGTGGCCCGATGTTCCGCCACGAGCGCCCGCAGAAGGGTCGCTATCGCCAGTTTCACCAGATCGACGTGGAGGCCATCGGCTTTGCCGGGCCCGATATCGACGCCGAGCTCATTGGTCTGACGGCCCGCTTGTGGCGTCAGTTGGGCATCACGCGCGTCAAACTCAAACTCAATTCGCTCGGCACAGCGCAGGCGCGTCGCGTGTATCGCGAGAAGTTGGTCGAATATTTCCGTGGCCATCAGTCGCTGCTCGACGCCGATAGCCTGCGCCGGCTCGAAGGCAATCCGCTGCGCATCCTGGACAGCAAGAACCCCGACATGCAGGCCTTGGTGGCCGCCGCTCCGCTGCTGACCGATCACTTGGATAGCGAATCACGCGAGCATTTTGACGGGCTGTGCGCCATGCTGGCCGGCATGGGGATCGACTACGTGATTGATCCGCGTCTGGTGCGTGGCCTCGATTACTACTCGCGCACGGTGTTCGAATGGGTCACCGATGCACTGGGCGCCCAAGACGCTGTCTGCTCCGGTGGTCGCTATGACGATCTCATCCCGCAGCTCGGTGGTGAGGCGCAACCTGCTATCGGCTTTGCGATGGGTATCGAGCGCGTGGTCGAGTTGATGAGCCAAGTCGGCGCAGTCGATGCGCTGCTTGCGCCGCACGTCTACATCATCGCCAGCGGCGAACGCGCTCAGCGTACCGCGCTGGCGCTGGCTGAGCGGTTGCGGGACGACCTGCCCGCGCTGCGGTTCCAGAGCAATCTGGGTGGTGGCAATTTTAAGGCGCAGTTCCGGCGCGCCGATCGCAGTGGAGCGCCGCTGGCGCTGATACTGGGAGATACGGAACTCGAACGTGGTGTGGCTTCACTCAAGCCGCTGCGCGACGAGTCAGCTCAAACCGAATGGCCGCTGCCCGAATTGGCAGCGCGCATCCCGGCCATCCTTGCGGATCTGGCCGGCCCTACTGACGCAGGCTGACGGGAGAGATTCACAGTGGATTTGCTCGGCGACGAACAGGATCAGTGGGAGGCCCTCAAGGGCTGGCTGCGGCACAATGGCATGGCGCTGGTCGCCGGTCTGTTGCTGGGAACAATCGGCTTGTTTGGCTGGCGCTGGTGGCAAGGCCATCAAGTCGAGCAGCAGCAGGGCAGCACCACCGCCTATGAGGCGTTGCTGCAATCCTTCGACAACCCCGACAAGGATGCTGCCGGCAAAACCTTCGACAGCTTCATCAAAGTACATGCCGACTCCGCCTATGGCCCGGCGGCTCGTTTGGCGTATGCGCGCTTGCTGGTAGAGCGCAACGAGCTCGATAAATCACTGCCGCAGTTGTCTGACGTGGCCACTAAGGCTGCAGACGAGCAGTTGCGATTGGTTGCGCGCTTGCGTCTGGCACGCGTGCAACTTGCCCTGGGCAAGCACGACGAGGCGCTAGCCACCTTGGGCACGCTGCCCGAAGGTGCGTTCAAATCCGCTTATGCCGAAGTAAAGGGCGATGTGCTGCTGGCCAAGGGTGACCAAGCTGGCGCAGTGGCTCAGTATCAGGCGGCGCAGACTTCGCGCCAGGCTAGCGATGCCGCGTTGGGTGGTCAGGCCGGTCGTGAA
>Ga0114974_10004395_pt1 | contig 10546 bp, 10 predicted proteins | sample S_130206_EF_Meta_FD_87318 | JGI IMG/M metagenome (GOLD analysis project Ga0114974, IMG submission 87318) | Freshwater microbial communities from Lake Simoncouche, Canada to study carbon cycling - S_130206_EF_MetaG | ecosystem: Environmental > Aquatic > Freshwater > Lake | place: Lake...
CGCATCAACTTCTTATTCCCAGTCGCTATCACTGCCATAACCGCCTTGGCAGGTTGGCTGATTGCCCAGTTGGCAGCGAACCCAACCGAATTTCAGGCGAGCAGCTACACGCTGCTCCTGACGTTGGTTCTGCTTGCCTTGGTGGAGCACTGGTTCATGGTGCTGCCCTGGAATAGTGAGCGGCTGTGGCAACGGCAACAGTCGGCGTCGAATTTGGATAGGCCGAACATAAAACAACAAAACGCAGTGCCCACTCCCCTCGAGGCGAGCTCTGCAAGCCGGTGAAGCCATGTACCATCCCGAAGTTGTAGTCTGCGATTCCCTACTGGATCAACTCGACGGCCCTGCCGATCTGCGAGAATTGGCTGTAGATCAACTGCCCGTACTCGCGCAGCAACTGCGGGAGCGCCTTATTCAAAGCGTTGGCCAGTCAGGTGGACATCTCTCTGCAGGCTTAGGGACCGTAGAGCTGACAATCGCGCTGCACTACATTTTTAATACGCCAGAGGATTCACTGGTTTGGGATGTGGGTCATCAGTGCTATCCGCATAAGATGCTCACTGGTCGTCGCAAGCGACTCTCCAGCATTCGACGTCGAGATGGGTTGTCAGGCTTTCTGCGCCGTGACGAGAGTGTCTATGACGCATTTGGTGCAGGCCACTCAAGCACCTCTATCAGTGCGGCTTTGGGCATGGCTATGGCAAACCAACTGCGCGGCCTTGACCACAAAGCTGTAGCGATAATCGGTGATGGCGGGATAACGGCGGGCATGGCTTACGAGGCACTGGCTCATGCTGGCAGCCTCGATACAGACTTGCTGGTTGTTCTGAACGATAACCGTATGTCTATTTCACCCAATGTTGGTGCAATGGCTGCGTATTTGGCGTCGCTCACTGCAGGCATGCCCTCGCCCAGTTCCCGTGCTGCGAGTAGCAAACGCGCAGTGCAGCCGGCGCGCATGAGCGCTACAGATCGCGCTCAGCGCAAGGCTCTTGGATTGGTTGTCGAAGGCCAATGGTTCGAAGACCTTGGCTTTAATTACGTTGGACCAATAGACGGACACGATTTACCGGTGTTGGTCGCTGTATTGCGTCAGTTGCGCAATATGAAGGGTCCGCGCTTGCTACACGTGGTTACCCGTAAGGGGCATGGGTTCGCACCTGCTGAAGCCGACCCCATCAAATACCATGGTGTCACTGGGTTCGACCCGCGCACCGGCGAGATGCAAGCAAGCAAACCCTCAACCAGCTACACACAAGTCTTTGGCGATTGGCTCTGCCAGACGGCCGCTCACGATTCGCGAGTGGTTGCGATTACGCCAGCGATGCGCGAGGGCTCTGGGTTGGTGCGGTATGCAGAGCTATTTCCGAATCGATATATAGACGTCGGCATTGCAGAGCAGCATTGCGTGACATTGGCAGCCGGGCTCGCTTGCCAAGGCATGAAGCCTGTTGTTGCCATTTATTCAAGTTTCCTGCAGCGCGGCTATGACCAGTTGCTACACGATGTGGCACTGCAAGGCTTGCCAGTCCTATTTGCTATTGACCGCGCCGGGCTGGTGGGGCCCGACGGCGCCACCCATGCGGGTGCCTATGACATCAGCTTTCTGCGGTGTATTCCCGGAATGGTGATCATGACGCCGTCTTCTGGTGAAGCTTTGCGGGACATGCTTGCTACTGGGTTGGAATGTGGTGGTCCTGCTGCCGTGCGGTATCCGCGCGCTGCAATCACTTCCCCATTGCCAGATGCGGCACCTGCGTTGCTGCCCATTGGCAAAGCACGCCATTGCCGTACAGGGGTACGCATTGCTCTGCTAGTGTTTGGCACGCTGCTAGACAGAGCACTGCTGGTGGCCGAGCAAGTGGGCGCTACAGTAATCGATATGCAGTTTGTAAAGCCTTTAGATCAGAGCATGGTCCTGGAGTTGGCAGCCAGTCATGATTGGCTGGTAACGCTAGAAGAGAACGCCCTTGCCGGTGGTGCAGGCAGTGCTGTCAGTGAAGTGCTGCGTCATCACTGTATCAATGTTCGCCTGTTGCAACTGGGTTTGCCAGACCAGTGGATAGAGCAAGGAACGCGAGATGAAGCACTGGCCGAGGCTGGCTTGGATGTTGACAGCATACTGGCGGCTGTTCGCGCTTTATAGAGGCATTGACGCCCTCAGCGAGAGGGCTTGCGCTGGACGCTCTAAACTCACGGCAATTAATTAACCCGCTGCAGCAAGCAGCGGTGGCAGCTTAAAGCTGACTCTTTCAGGTTCGCCGACTTGTTGAACTGCTCGTCCCGCACCAAACTCTCGACGCAGGCGTTCTAGAACCTGTTGGACAAGGATATCTGGTGCGGACGCGCCGGCAGTTACGCCAACCCGGGCGGCGCCACTGAACCATTCAGGTTGCAGCTGGCTGGCATTCTCCACCAAATACGCTGCAAGACCTTCCTGGGCGGCTACTTCACGCAATCTATTTGTGTTTGAACTATTGCGCGAACCGACCACCAGTATTAGATCTACCTCTTGAGCCATCGCCCTGACCGCTCGCTGGCGGTTGAGCGTGGCGTAACAGATGTCATCCAACTCTGGGCCTTCTATGTTTGGAAAGCGCCGCGTTAATGCCGAGATAATTTCGCGAGTGTCGTCCACGCTGAGGGTGGTTTGGGTCACATAGGCAACGGGTTCGCCATCAGTCAGGTCGAGTTTGTCGACGTCTTGTATGGTCGAGACCAAATGCATCGGTCTGTCTACAGACCCCATAGTGCCAACAATCTCTTCGTGACCTGGATGCCCTACGACAATGAGTGAGTAGCCTCGCTGCGCGTACTGTCTGGCTTGGGTATGCACCTTGGCAACAAGAGGACAGGTGGCATCCACCACCCGCAGTCCACGCCCCCTCGCCTCGTCAACGATGGCATTGGAGACACCGTGTGCGCTGAAGACTGTAACAGCACCCACAGGAATATCTGCGAGGTCATTAACGAATACAGCTCCGCGTGCGCGGAGTCCGTCTACCACGTGACCGTTATGAACGATCTCGTGATAGACGTAGACCGGAGCACCCTGCGAGTCGAGTGTTCGCTCGACTATCTCGATGGCTCTGACTACGCCCGCGCAGAATCCGCGCGGGCTGGCCAGCATTACATCAAGGGCAGGTGCCGTACTTGCCATGGTTAACTTAGCGTGCTGCAGCCACAGGCGGCGTGGCCTCTGGAGCGGCCTTGCGCCCGCGCAATTCGGGGTAGTCCTTGGCAAGTGATGCGCCAAACATCGGCTTGTAGACACCTTGATGGCAGGTGCTGCAATTGACCTTGGCAACGTCGCCCGTCACTCCGAGCCTGTTAGCAGGGAAAGTCTCAGTCAACGGAACCATATATTGGTTGTTGAGCTCACGAGCCATACGGATGCCGTGCCATGCTGTGACACGTTGCGGAGTGCTCTGAGACCAATCACTCCAAGCCCGCGTGTTATGGCAGTAAGCGCAATTGACACCCAACGACTCTGACATATGAATCATCAAAGAGTAGGTCCACTCAGCCTGCTTGATCGAGCTGCGGTTCCCATCGCCGCCAATGGTTTTACCTTCAACACGGATCGGCTCGTCATTGAGCAAGAACGGTGTGAAGGGGTCATAGGGCAGTGAAGTCAGGCCGCCAGCCAACGAGGGCGTGTTCTGCCCTGCGCGCGTAGCGATGATGCCGCTCTGGTGACCAGGACCTGGGTCCTTGAACCAAGCATAAGCAGGCACTGCGTTGCCACGATGGCAGGTGTAGCAAGTGACGCCTGTCGAGGCAACGTGGGTCTGCCACTTGCTGTTGATGTCACGTGTCATCTGCAGCATCTTGCGGGCAACAACCTTCTGGTACTTGCTGTCATCGGCCAGATTTGCCGAGTGGCAGTAGTTGCAAGCGGCCTGTTCCGACGGAGCGTCCTTGGGGACGACCCACTCGGTAATCGACAGCATTACACGTGCAAACTCGGCTGCAGACAGATCATCCAGAACCTTGACGTTCTGGTAGATCTGGCCGGCAGTGGGGCCTTCACCAGGTGCTGCGGGAGAAACCGCGGGCAACTGACTGGCCGCATACTGGGCTGCGACTCTGTCCTTGTCATAGAGGGTAGCCATGCCGGTGCCGCGGTAGCCGTTCTGCACGGACTCCACTCCAGATTTGCTACAGCCGGCCAGCAGCGCGCTGGATAGCGCCAATACAACCAAAAGACGGGTAGCGCGAATCATGGCGTTACTCCAGGAGCAAGGGCGGGATCCACCACGGTCGGGAAAGACTGCGGGTAGGTCGGAGCAACACCGTGCTTGACTGCCCACAGGTACCAGTTGTCTACAACAGTGCCGGTCAGCAGGATGCCGATACCACCGGTGATCATGCACAACACGGCGCACCACCAAGCCCAACGGTGGATGGACTCCATCGTTGCATTGAAGCCCATGGTCCAGCGCCAGAACAAGGCCGCACGCTCGGATGCGGTGCCGCGGTCCAGTGATTGCTCCACCTCGCGCTCACCGCCGAAGCGGCTGACCGCCAGGATGGTGCCGGCATGCATGGCAAACAGCAGCACTGAGCCATACAGGAACACGATCGACAACGCGTGGAACGGGTTGTAGAGCAAGTTGCCATAGCGCAGTGAGAACGCTGAGGTCCAGTCCAGATGCGGGAAGATGCCAAAGGGCACAGCCTCTGACCAACTACCCATTAACACCGGGCGTATAAAGCCGAGAACAAGGAACAACCATATGGCTGCCGCGAAGGCCCAGGCCACATGTGTTCCCATCTCGAGCTTTCGAGCCAGACGATAGGTCCGCGCCCACCACAACATCACTGACAGCGTCAGGAAGAAGCCGGCCATCAGCCACCAGCCTCCATCCTTCAGCGGTGGGATGGTCAGACCATACCCAGGCGCAGGAGGCTCAAGTGCAAGCCACGCTAACTGTCTAATGAATTGCAGCGGGCTCCAGCCCACGGAGGCCCACATATTGAGGCCGATGATCTCGAATGCCAGAAGGCCCGAGAGCAAAGAGGCCAACCCCAATGTGCCCAGATAAACAGGGCCAATTTGGGCGTCGCCGAGTCGGCCCAGCAGATGGCTTACACCGCCACTGCCATGCCGGCCCCAAATGCCACCGCCGGTGTGCGGTACACCGTGATAATGCGGTGCAGATACCTGCACTCGCGTGAAGAGATTTTGGTATTCAGCCATGGGAATGCTCCTCAGCTAGTTCCAGACCGGCATGTTCAACCACCAGCCGTACCAGTCGGCCCAGCTGCGAGTCCACAGCGGTCCACTGATTACGATGCAGATGGCGCTCCATACACCAGCGTTGACTGCCAGCAGGAAGCCTAGGCGATGGATGCCCAGGGTGCCCACGGAGTAGCCGATGAAGTCGCGGAAGAAGGTGTTCTCGTGCTCTGCACCTTTGACTACTTGACCCTTCTTCGGATTGAGTGCCGACAGCACCAGCGAGCCGTGCAAGGCCAGCGACAGTACCGTGGTGAAGAAGAAGCACACAGCAATGATGTGCGCCGGGTTGTAGTGGAAGTGCAGATACTGGTAGCCGACGTTCGACACCCAGTCCAGGTGCGAAAAGATGCCGTAAGGGAAGGCATGGCCCCAGGCGCCCATGAGTACCGGCCTGATCACCTGCAGGGTGACATAGGCCAGAATTGCGCTGCCGAAAGCGATGGGTACATGAAATCCCATACCTAACTTGCGGCAGATCTCCACTTCACGCAGCGCCCACGATGAGAAGGCACCAACTGCGCAGAAGGTGATCACTTGCCACAGCCCGCCCTGCCTCAGCGGTGCAAGCTGTAAGCCGTAGCTCAGATCAGGCGGAGCTATGTTGATCTGCCAGACATTCCAAGTCGGTCCGATGGCCGCTCCGAAGAGGATCATCGCGATGCCCACCATGGAAAAGAGTGCGGTGGTGACGCCGAAGAAGCCGACGTAGAACGGTCCGACCCAAAAGTCGAACAGGTCGCCGCCCAACAGCGTGCCCCCGCGAATACGGTATTTTCTTTCAAAGCTCAGCAAAGACATTTTCGAATCCTCCTGCCAGGAGCGCTAGCTACGCCGTGATGGGCAAGAAATCCGGACGACAGCGAAACAGGAAACCGGGAAGCCCAGCCCCGCTGTCGTCCGGCGTGCTAACTAGTTAGCCGGTGCCGGCAACGGCGCGTGCTGAGCGGCGGGCGTTGCGCCCTCGTTCAGCCAACTGCCATACCGGTGCGTGCTCAGTTGCACGAAGTGGTTCACCAGAACCATGCCGAACGCGAAGACCAGAACGGCCACCATCGCGCGACGCGGATCGAGAATCAGCCAGATTTTGTACATGTGACTTGCTCCTTTAATTATGCGTGCTGGTTAGAACCAGGGACGCCAGTTCCAGATCAGCACATGCGCGACCAGCGTCAACGCGATGAACGCCAAAGTGCTGCCCACCATGAGGCTATGGAATTCCTTAGCCTCCCCGTGGGTCAGGCCCGTCAGACCCTTTTTATCTTCAGCCATTTTGAGGTACCTCTTTTCAGGCCTTGCGGCCATTTCCGCGCATTAATCCCGCGCGTGAGGGACCTTCCATGACACCCGTCATGGAAGGGGTCCCGCCCGGTTTCCCGGGCGGATTTCCGGTCTTGTTCGCCCCAACGGCGCCGTTGGCGGCGCGTTGTACCGGAAATTCTGTGGTGTAGAAGCGCTGCATAGTCATGCGGGCTCCTGCATTCGCCGACGGTCTGCCATACCTGGCAGATGCTCGACCGAAACTTGCTCGTCACCTGCCTGCCTTGCTGCGCGCTCTGCTTCATCGCGCACGCGCTTGGCCGCAGAGATGCGCACCAGCACCGGCTGCTCTTCCAGCCATTCATCAAAGACAGCCTTGGCCTCATCGTCCCAACGCAGCTCGCGGTGCATGCGGGACGGTGTTGGCTCAACCTTATCGAGGTCGGTGCCCAGCGGCAGGATGTGGAACAGCGCATCAAACAGCGCGTTGCAGGTTTCCTGAATGAGATAGGTAGCACCGGCATAACCCATGAAGGGTGTGCCCGTGTGGCGGCGGATCAGTGCGCCTGGAAACGATGCCGGAATGTAGAGCGCGCGAGCGCCCGCCTCTGCCATGTACATGCGCTCGTTAAAGCTGCCAAACAGCATCAGCGGTGGCTTCTCGCGAATCAGTGTTCGCACTGCTTCGTTGTCTGGCTTGATCCCAGCTTTGCGACTGACTGCAAACGTGCAAGGCAAACCCATTTCACCTTCGAGAAACTGTTGCAGTCCACGTGCATAGGTGTCGGTGGCTACAACTGCAAAGCTGGCGGTGGCGAAAAAGTCCTGTGTCACAGAACGCCAGAGGTCCCACAGCGGCTTGATGGTGGTGTGCTTCTCGCGAGTAATGAACGGCTCTGGATCTAAGCCCAGCAGTTCGCCTAGCTTGCGCAAGAAGCGGGTCGTGCTGTGCACGCCGATGGGCGCCTGCAGATAAGGGCGCTCCAACGTTTCGCACAACAGCCGACCAAACTCGCGGTACATGCAGATGTTGACTTCGGCATCGGTCAGACGCGGCACGTCTTGCAAGTGACAGCCCAGCGGCATCACTAGGTTGATCTCGGCGCCTATGCCTTCAACCAAGCGACGGATCTCTGCCATATCAGAGGCTAGATTGAAGCATCCGTAGCTGGGGCCGATGATGTTGACCTTGGGCTTGGCGCCTTCGGCACGTGGCTTTACCGCAGGCACTTTCTTGCGGCCATACTGCGTCCACAGCCAGTTGATGGCGCGATCCGCACACTGCCACTGATCCTCATCAATGGTGCGCGGCAGGAAGCGTTGGATGTTAGTGCCCTCGGGCGTGACACCACCACCGATCATCTCGGCAATAGAGCCGGTAACCACGACGCTAGGCAGATCCGGATCGAGCGTGCGGTGCGCCCGCTTCATCGCCCCTTCTGTGCCGTGCTGCCCAAGCTCGTCTTCAGACAAGCCAGTGACAACGATGGGCAACTCATGCGGAGGTAACGCATCGGTGTAATGCAACACCGAAGTAACAGGCAAGTTTTCGCAGCCGACCGGACCGTCGATGATGACCTGCAGGCCCTTGACGGCGGTAAAGACGTATACCGCTCCCCAGTAGCCGCCGGCTCTGTCGTGGTCAATGACGAGCATCAGCCCATCTCCTCGGATTTACGCTTGGCAGCGGCGCGCGCCATCTGGCGGCGCACCTGCTCGCGAAACTCTGGGTGGTCCTCGGGCACGTCTTCCCAAACACCCGCTGTGTCGCCCTCGCCCACACCTTCAAAGAAGTCGCGGAACGCATCAAAGCGCGACTTGTTGGCCATGGCGGCGTTGACCACTTGTGCCAACGAAGCGGCACCGGCCACACCCATGAGCGGCCTGGCGGAGATCAGGTTGGTGAAATACAGCGCGGGAATGGCCAGTTGTTTGGCGTGCTGCACGACCGGCGTTGTACCGATAGCCAGGTCTGGTTTGAACTCTTCTACTGCTGCAATGTCTTGCTGCAAAGAGGCTCGGTACTGAATGCGCACGCCGTGGGCTTCGAGCCACTGGCGGTCTGGATCAGACCAAGGCGTGCGCGGACAGGCGGTGCCCACATAGCGCAGATCTGCACCGGCCTCAATCAACAGACGGGCCACGATAAGCTCTGAGCCTTCGTAGCCGGACAACGTAATGCGGCCCTTGATGGGCGACTTGGTCAGTGTTGCTTTGATCAGGGGCAGGAAGCGATCTTTGGCGGCACCCACCAACGCAGCACTGACACCACAGGCTTCAGCAATTGCATCTAGCCAGGCTGCTGTGCCGTCGACGCCCACAGGTGCCGAGCCGATCACCTTACGACCCGCTGCATGAAACTCACGCACCGAGGCGGTGTAGAACGGATGAATTGCAGCCACTGCGGCGCAGTCGAGTGCGCCATAGAGTTCGCGCCATTCACGCGTGGGTACGGTCGGGCCTGCAGCGAGACCAAGTGGCTCGAGCAGCATGCCGATACCGACAGGATCGACCGGAAACATTTCGCCCAGCAAGGTGACAGTGGGGCGCTCACTGCGACCCGCACGCGGTGCCTGCACGGGGCCTTGGCTGGCCTCCTGCCTTGCATAGCGCAGCATGGCGCCTGCCAGTACGTCCTTGGCTTCGGCATGGGTGGGCACACCAAAGCCGGGTACATCGATGCCAATGATGCGAACACCGTTGATTTCGGGAGGTAGGATTTGTAGTGGCACACCCGATGCCGTGGGCACACACAGGTTGGTGACCACGATCGTGTCGTACTTTTCCGGATCTGCCAGTTGGTACACGGCATCGCGAATATCTTCGAACAGCTTGCCGGTAACCAAGCTTTCGGAGTTAAACGGTACGTAGCCAACGCTGCGTTTGGCACCGTAGAAGTGCGAGGTAAAGCTCAAGCCGTAGACGCAGCAGGCTGAGCCTGACAGTACCGTGGCAGTGCGGCGCATGCGCAGACCGACGCGCAATGAGCCGAACGCGGGGCACATGCTCTGCGGCTGATCGTGAGGCCCCACTGGATAGTCGGCTGCGTACCGGTCAAGCGTCTCGCTCTTGCCTGCGGCCGCGGCGGCACGGCGCATCTCGTCCTTACCACCATGACAGCCGACGCCGTCACTGGTGTTTAAAGAAGGCACGTCTGCCGTGGTTTGAGTCATGGGGGGCTGTGCCTCAGCTCGGGTCGTAGTGAACTTCGAGGGACGGCTTGGCAAGCTTCTGCAAGCCTCCGCACATGTCATCGAGAGTTGCGGGATCGAGCACTACGCCGCGACCCACCGCATCTCCCTTGAACAGACCCAGCAGTGCGTCTTGGCTCAGCGGGCGCGGCCTGACAGGCGGTGCTTCAGCGACCTGAGTGGCCAGCTGCTCAAACAGCGGCCCCCACGGGTTACCGGGACGACCGATGATTTCGTAGTTGGCGCTTTTGCGGCGGATCTCGTCATTCGCCGGAATGGCTGACAACACTGGAATGCCAGCGGCGGCGGCAAATGCCGCTGCCTCGCCAGTGCCGTCGTCTTTGTTGATGACCATGCCGGCCACACCGACGTTACCGCCGAGATTGCGAAAGTAGTCGACGGCTGAACACACGTTGTTGGCGACATACAGTGACTGCAAGTCGTTGGAGCCAACCACGATGACCTTTTGACACATGTCACGTGCGATGGGCAGACCAAAGCCGCCGCAGACCACATCGCCCAGAAAGTCGAGCAACACGTAATCAAAGCCCCATTCGTGGAAGCCGAGTTTCTCGAGTAATTCGAAGCCGTGAATGATGCCGCGACCGCCGCAACCACGACCGACCTCTGGGCCGCCCAGTTCCATGGCGAAGACGCCGTCACGCTTGAAACAGACATCGCTGATCGACACCTGCTCACCTGCGTTGCGCTTGCGAGCTGAGGTTTCGATGATCGTTGGGCAGGCGCGGCCGCCGAACAGCAGCGAGGTGGTGTCGCTCTTGGGATCGCAACCGATCAGCAGTACGCGCTTACCCAGTTGCGCCATCATGTAAGAGAGATTGGCGAGTGTGAA
>Ga0114974_10004399_pt1 | contig 10538 bp, 5 predicted proteins | sample S_130206_EF_Meta_FD_87318 | JGI IMG/M metagenome (GOLD analysis project Ga0114974, IMG submission 87318) | Freshwater microbial communities from Lake Simoncouche, Canada to study carbon cycling - S_130206_EF_MetaG | ecosystem: Environmental > Aquatic > Freshwater > Lake | place: Lake...
CGACATCGGCATCATGGCGTTCGTGCTGCAATTTGCGCCGCAGGAGTTTGTCAACATTCCGAAGTGCGGCACGATCCAGTATCACCCGTCCCTGCTGCCGAAGTTCCGCGGGCCGAGTTCGATCAACTGGCCCATCATCAAAGGCGAAACCGAAACCGGCCTGACCATTTTCCGGCCGACCGACGGGCTCGACGAAGGCGCAATTGTGCTGCAAAAGAAAACACCGATCAGCGCCGACGACACGCTCGGCACCATTTATTTCGACCGCCTTTTCCCGATGGGCGTGCAGGCGATGGTCGATGCGGCCGATCTGGTGGTGGCTGGCAAGCACAAAGAAGTGGTGCAGGACGAGTCGCAAGCGAGTTACGAAGGTTGGTGCCGTGGCGCAGAGGCGAAAATCGACTGGGCCAAGCCAGTTGACCACGTTTACAACCTGATTCGTGGCTGCAACCCGGCACCGGGCGCGTGGACGACGCTCAACGGCAAAAAGTTACAAATTTTTGACGCGCGCAAGGCTCTTTTCCGACGTTTCGCCGATGTTACCGGCAAAATTGGCGAAGTTACCGCCGTAACTGCGCAAAGTTTCAAAGTGACCGTACAAGGCGGCACCGTCGAGGTTTTGAAGGCCAAATTCGAGGACGGCAAGAAATTGAGCGGCGGTGAAGTCGCTCAAAGTGGTGGAATTGCTGCCGGGGCAATACTGGGCAGTTAATTTCCCGCCTGTTTTTGCATCAGGAAAAGGCCACGCCATGCGTGGCCTTTTTTTTGCTTTATCCATGCGTGGGGCCGCGCTTGGTTCGCCGGGTTAGGCGAGCTGGGCCGCAAATTCCACCGCGGACAAGGCGGAATCAGGCATGTTACATTTTCTACGCTCTAAGCCATTGTATTGGTGAAATTTATTTACAGAGTTCTACAAAAAATCATATACTTGTCTTAAGTTGTCGTAAAATACTTCAGTCATCGGCGTTAACCCTATAGAATAAAAATACAAAATGGTGGGATTGGGGATGAAAAATTGACTTTTTGGAAATCCGACTGGTTTCTCGGACTGATGGTTGCGCTGGTGCTGTTGATTGCATCCAACGGCGACCTGATTCAGAGCCTGGAACGCAAGGCCTATGATCTTGGAGTGAAGGCCGCTTCGCGTGCGCCTTCTGACCGAATCGCAGTCATTGCGATCGACGACCAGAGCATCGCCAATATCGGCCGCTGGCCGTGGCCGCGTGATGTACACGCGAAGATGACCGATATTCTCTCGAATGCAAAAGCAAAGACGATCGGCTACACCGCGTTCTTTTTCGAGCCCCAGGTCGATGCGGGCCTCAGCTACATCAACAAGCTGAACGAAACTTTTTCGGCGTCGCGCCTTAAAGGTTCAAAAGAGCCTGACATCGAGAAGCTCGAAACGCTGCTCACCGAGGCGTCGGCTGCGCTCAATACCGACCAGAAACTTGCCGACAGCTTTAAGAAGGCAAACAACGTTCTGCTGCCCATTGTGTTTCAGCAGTTTCCGTTTGAGCCGCAGGGTAATCCCGACAAGCCTTTGCCCGAAAACATCGCGGCAAACAGCATCGTTTCGAAAGATAAAAGCGCTGACAGCCTGCCGCCGCCGGGAATAAACCCCGGCTATCCGATCGCCGATCTGGCGGCCAGCGCGGTTGGTTTTGGACATTTGAACGCGCAACAGGATGTCGACGGTGCCTCGCGTGTCGAACCGCTGATGGTGCGTTACTACGATCGTTTTTTCCCGTCGTTGTCACTCATGATTGCGGCGAAAACGCTGAATCTTGAGGTTGCCGATATCCAGTTCAAGCTGGGTGAAGAGGTGAAGCTTGGCAAGTTGCGTATCCGCACGGATCCGGAACTGCGCATGTACACTTTTTTCTATGGTGACCGTGACGGCAAGTCAGCGTTTCCGGTGGATTCGTTTTTTGATGTTTATACCGGCAAGATACCGGCCGCAAAATATCAGGACAAAATCGTCTTGATCGGCGCCACTGCTTCGGGCCTTGGCATTTCCTTCCCGACGCCGATTGCGCCGCGCATGTCACCGGTGGAAACGCTGGCGCATTCCGTATCGAGCATCCTGAAAGAGGATTTTTTCGTGCGCCCCTCATGGGCGCCGTGGCTGGAATATTTGATATTCCTGCTCGTCGCGGCCTATCTGATTGCTTTGCTGCCGCGCATGAAGGCGGGCATGGCGGCAGTCTGCACCGCTACAACTTTCGTCGTGCTGCTCGTTACCCATTTCGTCATGATGGGCGTGCAATTGATGTGGATACAGCTGATGGCTTCGATCACGCTTTTGCTGATCGGCCACCTGGCGCTTACCACGAAGCGATTCCTCGTGACGGAAAGCGGCAAGGCGCGCTCCGATGTCGATTTGGCGCAAAGCCACCGTATGCTCGGCCTCGGCTACCAGGGGCAGGGGCAGCTTGATACGGCATTTGATTATTTCCGCAAGCTTCCACCCGACGACTCGGTGCTCGATCTGATTTACAACCTGGCGCTCGATTACGAGCGCAAGCGCCAGTTCAACAAGGCGGAGAACGCCTTCCGCTATATCGCCGAAAAGAATCCGAAGTTCAAGGATATTGCCGACCGTGTCGGTCGTGCCAAGGCGATGTCGGAAACCGTTATCCTTGGCGGCACCGGCGGGCATCCGGGCGGCACCGTTATCCTGCCCGGCGGCGGCGTCGAAAAACCCATGCTCGGGCGCTACCAGGTCGAGAAGGAACTGGGCAAGGGCGCCATGGGCGTGGTTTATCTCGGCAAAGATCCGAAAATCGGCCGGGTCGTTGCCATCAAGACGATGGCACTGTCCCAGGAATTCGAGGCGGATGAATTGCAGGACGTTAAGGACCGTTTCTTTCGCGAGGCCGAAACCGCGGGACGTCTTAACCATCCGAACATCGTCACCATATTCGATGCCGGTGAAGAACACGACCTCGCCTTTATCGCCATGGAGTTTCTCAAAGGCAAGGACCTCGCGCCGTATGTCAAACCGGACAACCTGCTCCCCCTGCCGAAGGTGCTCAGCATCGTCGCACGGGTCGCAGAAGCGCTCTCCTATGCGCATGTCAACAGCGTCGTGCACCGCGATATCAAACCCGCGAACATCATGTACGATCTCGAGAGTGACACCGTCAAGGTGACCGACTTCGGCATTGCCCGCATCACCGATTCATCAAAAACCAAAACCGGCATGGTGCTTGGCACGCCGAGCTACATGTCACCGGAGCAGCTCGCCGGCAAAAAGATTGAAGGACGCTCGGATTTGTTTTCGCTGGGCGTCACGCTGTATCAACTGGTCAGCGGCCATCTGCCGTTCCAGGGCGATTCGATGGCGCAGTTGATGTTCAAGATTGCGAATGAGCCGCACGTTGATATTCTGACGTTCAGCCCGACTTTGCCGCAAAGCCTGGTAGATATTGTGAATCGATCGCTCGCGAAAAATCCCGAGGAGCGGTTTCAGACAGGCGAGGATATGGCACGCGCGATCAAGGCATGCGCAGCCGAGGGCGGCGATCCGGCCGCAAAATCAGACGTCGTCGACATTGGGTTGTAAATTATGGCTGCAAACTTAGCGACTTCCCTCGAGATCGCCACCGCCACCGATCCGGGCATGGTGCGGTCGCACAATGAAGACAGCATCGCCGCCGACGCCGAGTTGGGCCTTGCTGTTCTGGCTGACGGCATGGGCGGCTATAACGCCGGCGAGGTGGCGAGCGGCATCGCCGTTGCCATGTTGACGACGGAAATGAAACAGGCATTGCTGGAACACGAGCCGCACAAAATGGCGGAGGGCGGGACTGAGCCGCTGGCAGCCGCGTTGGTGCGCGAAAATTCCGGCAAGGCCAACGCCGCCATTTATCAGACGGCGAAAAGCCAGCCGCAATATGCCGGCATGGGCACGACGCTGGTTGTTGCATTGTTCTTCGATAACCGCATGGCGGTCGGGCACATCGGCGATTCGCGCTTGTACCGGCTGCGAAACGATGACTTGTCCCAGGTGACGCGCGATCACTCGCTGTTACAGGAACAGATCGACAGTGGGATGATCACCAAGGAGCAGGCGCGTTATTCGCAGAACAAGAACCTGGTCACGCGCGCGGTCGGCATAGATCCGGACGTTGAAACAGAAGTCCATACCTATGATGTGGAACAGGGCGACATCTATCTGCTGTGTTCCGACGGCTTGAGTGATATGGTCACCGACGAGGATATTCAGGCCACGCTGGACGCAATGCGGGCCAATCTTCCTCTCGCCGCCAAGCAACTGGTGCAACTCGCCAATGACTGTGGCGGGCGCGACAACATTTCGGTCATTCTTGTCCGAATCGTCGGAGATTTTGCGGCGCCGACCGGCTGGTTTGCCAGGTTCAAGGCGTGGTTTAGATAATAAGGTTACAGGGATACTGCCATGGCAAAGTTGATCATGAGTCTGGACAACGCGGTCATCCGCGAAGTGCCGCTCGACAAGGAGCGGTTTACGATCGGCCGCAAGGCACACAACGATATTCAGATCGACAACCTGGCGGTCAGCGGCGAGCACGCGCTTATTGTGACGATTCTGAACGACTCTTTTCTTGAAGACCTGGGCAGCACCAACGGCACGCTGGTCAACGGCAATCCGGTCAAAAAACACATTCTTCAAACAAACGACGTCGTCGAAATCGGCAAATACAAGCTGAAGTATGTGAACGATACCAACGCGGGTCAGGCCACCGTCCAGGATTTTGAGAAAACCATGGTGTTGCGCGCGCCCATGGCAAAAGCGATGGGTGCGGGACCGGCTGGAAGCTTTGGCGACACGCAGATCAATCCAACGGCGACCACCACGCAAAGCCCGCGGCAGACCGCCGCCCCGAGTGCGCCGAAACCGCCGGAAACGCTTGCCGCCATCCAGATACTGACCGGTAACTCTACGGGCAAGGAACTTGAACTGACAAAAAATCTGACTACGCTGGGCAAGCCCGGCGTGCAGGTCGCCGTCATCACGCGCCGTCCCCATGGCTATTTCATTACCCACGTCGAAGGCGCAAGCTATCCGGTCGTCAATGGAAAAACTCTGGATGCACAGGCCCACCAACTCAATGATCACGATGTGATCGAGCTGGCTGGCGTCAAAATGGAATTCTTTCTGAAGAACGGCTAGTTCCCCGCGACGATCCGGTAATCGGCAGGCCCGGTGCGCGGCTTACCCCCCTTTGGTAAAATCAAGACCGGTAATTTGTCACATTGGCGGGGCGGAAAGAGCGGCTGAATCCCACCCCGCAGGATATGATGTGACCAAATGCCGATGGCGCGCATTTTGCAATATTTTCTGTGACGACCCGCCTTAGTTGCTGCGGGTCGGCGGCGGCAATACGGGAGGCAGATTGAAAAAGCAATTGGTACGCATCGGCATGGGCCTCGTCTTAGTGATGGTGTTCCTGCTGCATGCCGCAAAATGGCTGGAGCTTCCCCTTATCCAGCGCTTGGAAGCGATCGTCTATGACACGCGCCTGACGCTGACGATGCCGCGCACGCTTGATCCCCGTATTGTCATCGTCGACATCGACGAAAAGAGCCTGGCCGAAAAGGAAAAGGGCGGCGAGGGCCGCTGGCCTTGGCCACGCGACCGACTTGGACTGATGCTGGACAAACTGTTCGACCACTATCACATCGCCATCCTCGGTTTCGACGTGGTGTTTGCGGAACGCGATGAAAGTTCGGGCTTGCGCGTGCTCGAACAACTTGCGCAGAAGGAACTGCGTGATGTCGGCGGCTTCCAGTCGGCGTTGCAGAGGCTGCAGCCGCAACTCGACTACGATGCAATATTTGCGAGCCAGATGCGGAGCCGCGCCGTGGTTCTTGGTTATACGTTCACGCGCGATGAAGAACGCGCCAAAAAGGGTTTGTTGCCCGCCGCGGTTCTTCCCGCCGGAACCTTTCTCGCAAAAAACATCGGATTCCCGTCATACACATCGCACACAGCAAATCTGCAGGTATTACAGGAAGCGGCGGCAACCGGAGGACATTTCACGCTCGATCCGGATCCTGACGGCATACTGCGCAGAATCCCCATGCTGGCCGAGCACGCCGGAGCCTATTACGAACCGTTGTCGCTCGCGATCGTGCGCATGTTGCTCGGGCAGGCACCGGTCGTTCCCGGATACCCCGGCGACAAAATCTGGAGCAAAAACTATTCGGGCCTTGAATGGATCGAGGTCGGCCCGTTGAAGATCCCGGTCGACGAGGCGGTTACCGCGCTCATTCCCTACCGCGGCAAGGGGGGGCGCGCAGGCAGCAGTTACAAATATATTTCGGCGGTCGATGTCATCAACGAGCGCGTTGAACTCGACGATCTGAAGGGAAAAATAATTCTTGTCGGAACCACTGCGCCGGGACTGCTCGATCTGCGCGCGACGCCCGTTGAGACTGTTTATCCCGGGGTCGAAGTCCATGCCAACATGATCGGCGGGATGATTGACGGCAACATCAAGCAAAAGCCGCCCTACGTAGTCGGCGCAGAATTCATCTTGCTGATCATTGCCGGCGTCTCAATGGCCATGCTGTTGCCCATGCTCAACCCGTTGAAGTCGCTGCTGGTGACCATTGCCGTGCTCATCGCAGTGCTTGCCGGCAATCTGGTGGTGTTTCACTTCGGCAATCTGGTGTTGCCTCTGGCCTCCGGTCTGGTAATGATCGCCCTGCTGTTCGCGCTCAACATGTCTTACGGCTATTTCGTCGAGGCGCGCGGCAAACGCCAGATCACCGGGTTGTTCGGCCAGTACGTGCCGCCCGAACTGGTCGACGAAATGGCAAAGAACCCCGAGAGTTTTTCGATGGAGGGCGAGTCCCGCGAAATGACCGTGTTGTTCACCGACGTGCGCGGCTTTACGACCATCTCGGAAGGGCTCGATCCGAAACAGCTTTCCCAACTGATGAACGAGTTTCTGACGCCGCTGACCGAGGTCATCTACAAGCACCGCGGCACGGTCGACAAATTCATGGGCGACTGCATCATGGCGTTCTGGGGCGCCCCGCTGGCCGACGCGAATCATGCGCGCAACGGCATCATGGCAGGCCTCGAAATGCACGAAGCCCTGGCGAAACTCAAGACGGAATTCCAGAAGCGGGGCTGGCCGGAAATCCGCATCGGAGTCGGCCTCAACACCGGGCGCATGAGCGTTGGCAACATGGGATCAAAACTGCGTACGGCCTATACTGTCATGGGGGACGCGGTCAATCTGGCGTCGCGGCTCGAAGGCATTACAAAGGAATACGGCGCTGATATCATAGTCGGCGAAGGAACCCGGGATGCGGTACCGGATGTGGTGTTTCGCGAACTTGACCGCGTCAGGGTAAAGGGCAAGGATGTCGCGGTGGCGATTTTCGAACCAATTGGATTGCAGGGGCAGGTTGCGAAATCGCGCCTTGAAGAGGTGAAGCTGTATTCCCAGTTCCTCAGGCTCTATCGAGGCCAGGATTGGGACCAGGCGGAATTGCAGTTGTTTAATTTGCAGAAGCTGGTGCCCGGCAACAAGCTTTACAGCGAAACATTCGTCGAGCGCATTTCATACCTGCGCGCGAACCCGCCGGGCAAGGGATGGGACGGCGCATTCACGTTTACGACGAAATAGCGATTGCTTAGATGAAACTCAGAATACTCGGATGTAGCGGCGGCATCGGCGGAACGCTCCGCACGACCGCTATGCTGCTCGACGAAGATATTCTTATCGATGCCGGAACCGGCGTTGGTGATCTGAGTATCGACGAGCTTTCGCGCATAGACCATGTGTTCCTGACCCATTCGCATCTGGATCATGTGACCTCGATTCCATTCCTCGTCGATACCGTCGGCTGGATGCGGGATAAGCCGCTCACCGTCTACGCGATCGATCCGACAATCGAGATACTCCGCCAGCACCTGTTCAACTGGAAGTTGTGGCCGGATTTTACGCAGATCCCGGAACCGTCCAAGCCATTTTTGCGTTATCAGGCGATTTCAATTGGCGCAACCGTCAGCGTAGGCAAGCGCAAAATTACGCCACTGCCCGCCAACCATGTTGTGCCGGCGGTCGGATTCCAGATTGATTCGGGCGACGCGAGCCTGGTATTTACCGGCGATACGACGACCAATGACGCTCTCTGGAAAGTGGTAAACCGGATTGAAAATCTCCGCTATTTGCTCATCGAAACGGCTTTTTGCAACCGCGAAAAAGATCTCGCCGTTGCGTCCAAGCATCTATGCCCGAGCCTGCTCGCGGCGGAGCTGCAGAAATTCACGCGCCAGGCCGATATATACATAACGCACCTTAAGCCGGGCGAGGTGGAACTGACCATGCGCGAAATTCAGGAATCTGCCGGACAGTGGAACCCGCGCATGCTGGAAAACAACCAGGTGTTTGAATTGTGATGCGATCAGCTTGATTTGCGTTCAACGGGTATGCGTTCTGACTGAGGGATAAACCACCATGAGTACAGTGCTCGAGAACAAGCCGGTGGCGCAGGACAACCTCGCCGAGAAGCTGAATTTCTCGAAGAACCTGCAAGCCGTAACTAATCAGATCCATGCAACGAGCAATATCGACGAGATAATGCTCGAGTTAAGCCAGGACATCTGCGGATTATTCAACGCGGATCGTCTGACCCTGTACCTCGTCAGCGAAGACAAGACCTCGATCGTCTCCAAGGTCAAGACCGGATTGAATTCGTTCAAGGACCTGAAGCTGCCGATCGCAGAGCAGAGCATCGCCGGTTTCGTCGCGGTACATAAAAAGATGATCAACATCCGCGACGTGTATGACGAAAAGGAACTGAAGTCATACAGTCCGCAACTGAACTTCCTCAAGCAGGTTGATACAAAAACCGGCTATCGCACCAAGCAGATGCTGGTGGCGCCGGTGGTGGAGGCCCAGACCAGGGATCTGATCGGCGTCGTCCAGATCATCAATTCAAAAGCAGGGCAGCCGTTCCCGCCGATGATCGAAGAGGGGGCGATCCACGTCTGCGAAACGCTGGCCATTGCTTACAAGCAGCGCCAAAAACCAACGCTGGCGATCAAGGGCAAGTACGATCACCTGGTAACGAACGCGGTCATTTCTGCCGAAGAACTTGATCTCGCAACCCGTTCGTCCCGCCGCAAGAACCTCGATATCGAAACGGTACTGATCGACGAATTTCAGGTCAAGGTGCAGGCGATTGGCGAGGCCCTGGCTGCGTATTTCGGCGTGCCATACGAACCTTTCAAGTCCGACCGCGTCAAGCCGATGGACCTGCTCAAGAACATGAGCCGCGAATTCATCGAAACCAGCATGTGGGTGCCGGTCGATGAAACGCAGGCCGACGGCATCATCGTGCTGACGACGGATCCGGAAAAAATCCGCGGCTCGAGAATCGTCAATAACGTCTATCCGAAGAACAAGATCGCCTACCGCGTATGCTGCTTGCGCGAATTCCTGTCAACGCTCGATGGCTTCTTCGGCAGTTCCGGCAGTTCCAGTTCCGGCATGCAGGCCGAAGACACGACCGACATCGGCGATTTGCTGTCGGGCATGGAAGACGAGGAAACGGACGACAGCAATGAAGACGTCGCTTCCGCCGCCTCGGACAACGAGGTCGTCAAGCTGGTCAACAAGATCATCGTCGATGCCTACAAACAGGGGGCGTCGGATATCCACATTGAGCCGTACCCCGGCAAGGGCAAGACGGAGGTGCGGTTCCGTAAAGACGGCTCACTGATGCCCTACATCTCCGTGCCGGCCGCTTACCGCAACGCTATTGCAGCGCGCCTGAAGATCATGTGCGACCTCGATATTTCCGAGCGCCGCAAGCCGCAGGACGGCAAGATCAAGTTCAAGAAATATGGCCCGCTGGATATCGAGCTGCGCGTCGCAACCATCCCTTCGCAGGGCGGTGTCGAAGATATCGTGATGCGTATTCTGGCCGCCGGTGAGCCGATCCCGCTCGATAAACTCGGGCTGTCCGAATACAACCTCAAAATGTGTAAGGCGACGATTGAAAAGCCATACGGCCTGTTCTTCGTCTGCGGACCTACGGGCTCGGGCAAAACCACCACCCTGCACTCGGTGCTGGGCTATTTGAATACGCCGGACACCAAGATCTGGACCGCGGAAGACCCGGTTGAAATTACACAACGCGGACTGCGGCAGGTGCAGATGAACCCGAAGGCGGGTCTTACGTTTGCGATTGCGATGAAGGCATTCCTGCGGGCCGATCCCGACATCATCATGGTCGGTGAGATGCGCGACAAGGAAACCGTCGGCACCGGCATCGAAGCATCGCTGACAGGCCACTTGGTGTTTGCAACCCTGCACACCAACAGCGCACCGGAATCGATCATCCGCCTGCTCGACATGGGCATGGATCCGTTCAACTTCGCCGACGCACTGCTCGGCATTCTCGCGCAACGGCTGGCCAAGCGTTTGTGCGGAAAATGCAAAAAGCCGCACGTGGCGACCCCCGAAGAACTAAATCTGTTTTTGGATGAATATTCCGGTGAGCTGATGAACACCGATAGCTGGAAAAAG
>Ga0114974_10004400_pt1 | contig 10537 bp, 11 predicted proteins | sample S_130206_EF_Meta_FD_87318 | JGI IMG/M metagenome (GOLD analysis project Ga0114974, IMG submission 87318) | Freshwater microbial communities from Lake Simoncouche, Canada to study carbon cycling - S_130206_EF_MetaG | ecosystem: Environmental > Aquatic > Freshwater > Lake | place: Lake...
ATGCCAGCTTCTGCGAAATAACCTTTCGCCATCGCCACATAGAGCGGCAGATAACCGGTGCCATGCACGGGTTCTGCGACGATGAGCGTCTTCTTCTCTTGCGCCTGTGCAAGAGAGCCAAACGAAACAGCAAGGATGGTCGAGAGGAGGAGGCTCTTCAAGGCTTTGGTCATGGCGTTCTCCTTTGGGAGGCACTGGAGGGGCGTTGACGACGACAGGTTTGGAAAGATCAGCGAACGATGCCTTTTTGCAGGTAGCGCTCGAGCCAGGACACGGCCACATACATGATCATGGACAGGGCGGAGAGAACGATCACGGCGACCCACACCAGCGCGATTTCGTATGTCTGGCCTGCGTAAAGGATGGTGCGGCCGAGGCCATACTGGGAGGCGACGAACTCGCCGACGATGGAGCCCGTGAGCGCCAGACCGATGTTCACGCGCAGAATGGAGATGATCCAGGGAATGCAGGAGGGGGCGACCAGCTTGGTGAACACCTGCCACCGGCTCGCGCCAAGGGAATAGAAGAGCTTCTCCTGATCGCGGTCCACCGCCTGCACGCCCGAATAGGCTGTCAGCGTCGAGACGACCAGCGTCAACGCGGTGGCGATGGCGACCTTCGACGAGAGGCCCATGCCGAACACCAGGATGATCAGCGGCGCCAGCGCCAGCTTGGGGATCGATTCAAGGCAGATGACATAGGGCTGCATGATCAGCGCATAGTTGCGCGACCACCAGAAGGACATGCCAAGCACGGCCCCAAGCGAAGTGCCCAGAATGAAGCCAAGGATCGTCGAGCGGAAGGTATAGACGATGTCGGTGACCGCGTTTCCTTCGGTGAAGAAGATCACCATGGTCGAGGCGATGGCGGAGGGCTTCGACCAGAAGAAAGTGTCGATGAAACCCGCCATCGCGGCGAGCTCCCACAGGGCCACGAAGGCGACGAGGATGCCGAATTGCACGCTCAGCAAGACCCATGTGGGCCAGATGCGCCGCACGGGCAGGCGTCGTCCCATGCGCTTTGGCATGGTTGCGCCAGAGGCGGTCTTGGCGCCGTTAAAAGCAGTCGGCGAAGGCAAGGTGGAGGTCTTGGCGTTCATCAAAGCGTCTCCCGTTCAGGCGCGGAGCGTCAGGTTTGGAGCGTCAGGCGGCGGCTTCCTGCTCGCCCATATGCAGCAGGTCGAGGCAGTATTTCTTCATGGCGACGAAGCGCGGCGTCGAGACGATGGCGCGATCGCGCGGGCGCGGCAGATCAATGGGCAGGGTCTCGATCACGCGGCCGGGTCTGCTCGCCATGACGTGGATTTCGTCGGAGAGGAACACGGCTTCCTCGACATCATGAGTCACGAAAACCACGGTGCGGCCGAAGTCCGCGAAGATTTGCAGCAGCCATTCCTGCATCTGCGATTTGGTCTGCGCGTCCAGCGCGCCAAAGGGCTCGTCGAGCAGCACCACGTCGCGCTCCACCAGCAGCGTGCGCAACAGGGCGGCGCGCTGGCGCATGCCGCCCGAGAGCGAGGAGGGATATTGATGCTCGAAACCGGCGAGGCCATATTTGATGATGAGCGGCAGGGCGCGGGCGCGCGCCTCCCTGATCGGCACGCCGCTGATTTCCATGCCCAGCGCCACATTATCAAGCACCGAGCGCCAGGGCAGCAGCAGATCCTTCTGCAACATGTAGCCGACCTGGCCGATATAGCCGGTATAGTCTTGGCCATCTATCAGCACGCGCCCCGTGCTGGGCGCCTGAAGGCCCGCGATGATGTTGAACAGGGTGCTCTTGCCGCAGCCCGAAGGGCCGATGAGCGAGATGAACTTGCCGGTGGGCACCACAAGATCTGCGGGTTCCAGCGCGACGAACTCCTTTCCGCCGGTGTGGAACACCATGGAGAGATTTTCGAGCACAAGCTTGGGCGCAGGAGCGGACATGGTCGCCTCCATCAGGCCGGCACGGTGGAACCGGCGGAACTGAAAAAGACAAAGCAGACTCCGTGCCAGCGCCAGCATCATGCGTCGAATGATGGATCAGGACGGCGCGCGAGCCCTGAAATCAGGGCTTCCTGCAACATATGATGGGATCGTCGAGCCAAGGCCTGCGTGGAAGGCGGTTTGTCGATTAATCCGCCTTATGCCCACTGCACAGAAAAGCAGCGCCCTGTGATTTGTGATGCGCCTTCAATCGGCGCACGCCCTGGTCATGTGACCGATTCAGCGCTGTAGCGGGCGATGAGCCCATTGCGCACGCACACCCCATGTACATGGGCGAAGAAGGCCGCCGCCGCCGCCAGATACAGGAGAGAGAGGGCAAGCGCCCAGAGCAGAGCATTATAGTCCGCCTGTCCGCCATTGGTGATCGCCCGCAGGGACTCGAAGACATAGGAGGGCGGCAGCGCCAGGGCCAGCGGTTGCATCCATACGGGCAGGGTGCTGACGGGATAGAAGACGCTGGCGAAGGGCGAGAGCACCGCAGGCAGAGGCCAGATCAGCCATTCCGCCGCAGGGCCAAGCCGCAGCACCATGGCGCTGCCCGCCACCCCCAGCGCGATGCCGAACAGGAAGAGCACCATGAGCCCCGGAATGATCGCCAGTCCATAAGACAAGAAGGACAGGCCGAAGGCCAGGCTCGCCAGCGCGATCATCACCCCAAGGCCCAGCAGGCTGGTGCTGACGCCCGTGAGCACCAGGCCCGTGACATATTCGGCCCGCGACAGCGGCGAGGCGAAAATGCCCAGAAGATTCCTCGACCAGACGTCCACGAAGAAGGCCATGGTCACGCCCTGCATGACGCGCGACAGAAAATCCCACAGCAGAACCGCGCCCAGCATGGCCGGCACGAAATCGAAGCCCGGCGAGGCGATGGCGTTGAGATAGCGGGTGATGAAGCCCCAGAGCATGACGTCGATGGCGATCCAGGCGAAGAGCGGCAGCACCCGCGTGGGGCTTCCACGCAACAGATAGACCTGACGCAGCACAAGCGCTGCGATGCGACGCGCCTTCATGGGCGTGATCCTTCCTGAGGGTCGCGGGCGAGTTCGATGAAGAGGTCTTCCAGCGAGGCCACCCCATGTTCGCCCGGCAGGCTGCGCGGATCGCCCTGGATGAGGATGCGCCCGCGCGACAGCAACATCATGCGCGTGCACACGGCCGCCACCTCATACATGTTGTGACTGGTCCATAAGACGGCGCCACGCTCGCGCTGCGCATAATCGCGGATATGGTTGCGGATCGTGTCGGCGGTGGAAGGGTCGATGGATGCTGTGGGCTCGTCGAGCAGCAGCAGGCCTGGCTTGTTCAGCAGCGCCTTGGCCAGGCTGACCCGCGTCTGCTCGCCCGATGATAAGAGGCCGCAGCGTGTGTCGCGATAGCGCGCGAGATCGAACATCTCCACCATCTCGTCAATGCGACATGCGAGATCAGGCACATCATAGATCATGCCGAAGACGCGCAGGTTCTGGACGACCGTCAGATTGCCGGGCAAAGGCGCGTAGACCGCGGAGAAATTGGTGCGGGCGATGGCCTCCTCGCGATGCGCGCCAAGGTTGACGCCCGCAATGGTGACGCTGCCGGAGGTGGGCGCAAGAACGCCCAGGATCATGTTGATGGTGGTCGTCTTGCCCGCGCCATTGAGGCCAACGAGGCCGACGATCTCGCCAGGCTCTACGAAAAACGAAAGATCATTGACCACCATGCGGCCATCAAAGGTCTTGCTGAGATGGTCAACCACGAGCGCGGGCGCAGGCCGCAAGGTTTCTGTCACGGGCATGGCTCCTGGTGAAGAGGCTCGCCATCAGCGCTGATGCTTCGGAACCTTGCCGCTGAATGGCCAAGCAGAAGGCGTTTGGATCGCATGCCGATCCTGCAAAAGCGCTTAGAGACCTCAAGCTTTCGCTTGAAGTCTCTTTGTCAGACTTTGTCGGCTGGTCAGGCTTTTTGGACTGCGTTCACACCGTCTGTTTGCATCTGATCTTCAATCAGATGACGCAAACGTGAACGGCGCGCGATCTCAAACGAGGGCGACGGAACCGCCGCGCCCACGGCCCTTGACGATCTTTTCAGCTTCAAAAAGAATCGCGTGGACTTTCCAGTAGCGGGACTCGCTCCAGCCAAGCGTCAGCCTGAGCGCGCCATTGCCGGCAGAAGAGCCCAGCTCGCGCAAGGCCGCGATGAAAACCTTGGAATCCTGTTCGATTGTTGGACGGGCCATTTATCTGATCCATTTACTTCGTTCATTGCACTTGAGGTGCGCACATAATTTAAGTTGCTAACCGCTTTCGTGTCGTATCGCAAGAGCCCTTTGCGTTAAGTTTTAAAACTTATGCTGAAAAGGCATGCGCATACACCTTCGGTGAGCGATGCCTCACTAAATGGTTTTGAAATCCAGCGCAAGGCCGACGCGACCGGACCTGAGGCTATTTCTCTTGGATAGGCGCTCGCAACGATAAAGGGCACGCCCAGTTCTTGCAGGCGTAGCGCGACCGGCCCACTGTTTCCATCAGCTATGTTGAAATCAAGCACAGCCGCATCCGGGCGGCCATGGTCGAGGAAATTCAGGCAGTCACGATTGGATCGAAAGGGGCCAGCCACTTTTAATCCGCTATCGGTGAGGATGGCGGCGATGAGGCCAGAGACAATAACCTCGTCTTCGACAACAAGGATGCTGGCCGTTTCATCAGTCATGGTCATGGCTGGAGATCCATTTGTTAGCAGCGGCTTTGCGACGATATGCAAGCGAATTCACGGTTGCGCCTGAGGCGGGTGTGGCGCAGCTCGATAATCGTCTTTCATTGCCGCCCGATCCATGCGCTTGCTTATCGAACCCATTACATTGCGCCGTTAGTTCATAAATCCGACCGCGCTTTCACATGCGTAGGTTGAAGCGTAACAATGTTGTCATGCAAGTCCGGCTGGCAGTTATCACCATAAATAGATGGTTCATGTTTTTTTCGAAAAAAGCATTTTGTTTTGTTTAGTTGAAGTAATCGTGATCACGCCGCTTCGTTTTCATGCGGTGTTTTGATGCGCGCGTCGAGCTTCAAGCAAAAAATGGGGGGCGTTCGGCTCGAATGGCGGCGACGGCGCTGAAGCCTGAGCTGCGTTTTTGATCGCCAATCCGAAGCCTCGGCCTGTTCGCGGGCGCGCGCAGCGCTAGATAATGGCGCAGAATCAAACCCAGGGGCGCACCGCATGATGAGGGCGCCGGGAGCCCAGGCCCATGACGAAGCAGGACGGAAAACACAGGATCAAGCGGGTTCTGGTGGTCGAGGACGAACCCTTCATAGCCATGGGGCTGGAGCAGGTTCTGCCCAAGCTCGGCTATGAAGTGGCTGGCGTCGCATCCCATTTGCGAGAGGCTCTCGCGAAGGCGCAGGCGGGTGATTTCGATATGACGGTGCTTGATGTGAACCTTGGCGGGGAACTGTCCTACCGCGTGGCGGACGTCCTGCTGGCCAGAGGGGCGCCCTTCGTCTTTTGCACCGCTTACGCCGACGTGGCCTTCGGCCGTTACGCCCATGTGCCCGTGCTGCAAAAGCCATTCGAGAAAAAGGCGCTGGCGCGGGCCATCGAGGAGGCGCTGGCGCGCTCGAAGCCGCCGCAGGTGGCGTGAGGGGCGTGGAATGTTTGACCCGTGGCCCCGCCCGGACTTTATGGGCGCAGGGGACCGGTTGATGCGTTCGTAGGTTTTTCTTGCGACACTGTTCTCCGGGCTTTCAGCATCTGCTTCCAATGCGACTGTGCTTTTGATGACCTGCAAAGACGGTCCGTGCAGTGACGAGGTGAGAAATGACGATGGTGCGGGCGCTCTGGCCTTTGTCATTGGTGGGGTCATGTCGCAGTTTATCGTTCGAAATCTAATGTCGAAGCACGGATCGGTCACAATTCTGGGATCGCTGGCGAACAGCGCACGGACGAATGCGAGCTCCCTGGGCGGCGTAACCGCTGAAAATGGGTAAATCAGTCCATCTGCTTGAAGGTGGCCGCTGGCTTGCGCACGAGAGTGACCACGCCGACTAGCCGGCGCCTGAAAGTCGGCTCTGTGTCCTTGATTGGAAATGGTAGCGAAGGAGGGACTCGAACCTCCCAGCTAACGCTAGCCCCTGAATTTCCTCGAAAAATCCCCTTTTCAAACCCGCCAGGCGCTGTGTCACCCACCCATGGCCGTGACACATGCGTATCGAAACAGGGGGCGGGGCGCGTGTCAACATCGGGATGGAGGCGCGGGGGAGGCGTTTGTTCGTGACCTCTCTTCTGCTCGCTGGCCCTGTCCAGAATTAGGGTGGCTGCGAACTTTCCTTGCGTCTGACCTGGTGGTCGGTGCTTGCCTCCACCGAAAGCAACTTGTTCAAATTGCTGTTCGTGCCCTGGATGGAGGAGGCGCTGAGAGCTTCCCCGGGTAAGGACGGAGCTGACGAGGTAAGAACCGTCGGTTTCGGCCTCTGCCGCGCGTCATGGATGAGGGGGGCTCGTTTCGTCAAAAGCCTTATCATGGCCAGCTTTTCTAATGCATAATTAGGTTTATTGGAAAAAAGCAAACCTGACAGCGCGCGAAGCGAGCTCCGGTCAGGGCTTCTGCATTTGGCGTGAAGCCTCTCTGCGACGCCTGCTCGTGCCGAACAATACGAGGACACCGGCGCTCAACGCCAATCCTCGAACCTCAGGGCAACCTCAGCTGTGCTGAAACGGCGACATCACGCTAGAAGCCACGGCGTCGTTGATCGATGCGCCCTTTGTCAGGCTGTCCCGTAGCGTGAAAACCCGGCAGGACTTTCTGCTCAATACGGGCTGTGGCCCCCCGCTGGTAAAATTGTGACCTTCGTGCTACATATTCCCCGAATTTGTAGCGCCAAGGTCCCAAATGCCCACTCCCCATCATCCTCCCGCCGCCGTGCGGAAGGCGCTGCGCAAGCTTGGCGCGGACATTCACGACGCCCGTCGGCGGCGGCGATTGCCCATGGCGGTCGTGGCGGAGCGCGCCTTCACATCCCGCTCGACCCTGCAGAAAATCGAGGCGGGCGACACAAACGTCAGCATCGGCATCTATGCTGGCGTTCTTCAGGCGCTCGGCCTGCTTGACGGTCTGGGGGAGGTCGCCGACATCGGCAATGACCGCGTCGGGCAAGCGCTGGCCAGCGCCGACATGCCCAAGCGGGTTCATCTCAAGCGGCCAACAGGATCTTCTCGCGATGGCTGACTTTGAAGTCCATATCGATCTGCATGGACGCAAGCGCCCGGTCGGGTTGGCCAGGAGCAATCGCGTCCGGGGCGCCGAAATCATCCTTTTCGAATACGATGGCGCCTGGCTTGAGGACCCGGACCGGTTCTCTCTCGAGCCTGCGCTTTCCCTGACGCGCGGCGCCTTCGCCCCGCCTGCCGGTCTGGAGACCTTCGGCTCGATCGGCGACTCTGCGCCCGATACCTGGGGGCGGCGGCTGATGCAGCGTGCGGAGCGCAGGCTCGCCGCGCGCGAAGGTCGCGCTGTCCGGGCGCTGGCGCAAAGCGACTATCTGCTCGGGGTCGCCGATGAGACACGCCTCGGCTCTCTGCGGTTTCGCCGGTTGGGCGAAGAGGCATTCCAGGCCCCGACCCGGGTCGGCGTTCCCGCCCGGATCGAACTGGGTCGGTTGCTTCAGATCACCGAGCGGATTCTCCGGGATGAGGAAACGGACGAGGACCTTCAACTAATCTTCGCGCCCGGTTCCTCCCTCGGCGGCGCCCGACCGAAGGCGTCGGTCATCGACCAGCACGGGCGCCTCGCCATCGCCAAGTTTCCCAAGGAGACCGACGACTACAGCATGGAAACCTGGGAGGAGATCGCCCTGCGGCTCGCCGATCAGGCCGGCATCGCCACGCCGCGACATGAACTCGTCGATGTCGCGGGCAAAGCGGTCCTGCTGTCACAACGGTTCGACCGAAACGGCGCTATCCGCATCCCGTTCCTTTCCGCCATGGCCATGATGGGGGCCAGGGACGGCGAACGCGGCAGCTATCCCGAAATGGTCGACGCCCTCGCGGAACATGGCGCACAGGGAAAGAAGGACGCGCAGGCCCTCTATCGGCGCGTCGTCTTCCATGTGCTGATTTCCAATGTCGACGATCACTTGCGCAATCACGGGTTCCTCTGGCTCGGCAAGGCCGGATGGTCGCTCTCGCCTGCCTATGACCTCAACCCGACGCCAACAGATCTCAAGGCGCGCGTGCTTACCACGAACATCGATCTCGACGAGGGCACATGTTCCCTCGATCTCCTGGAGAAGGCTTCGGCGTATTTCGCGCTGACACTGGCGCAGGCCAGGTCGATCATCAAAGAGGTGGCGACCGTGACGGCGACATGGCGCGACACCGCCAAGGCCGTCCGCGCCCGCCCCGCCGAGATCAATCGCATGGCCAGCGCCTTTGAGCATGACGACCTGAGGCGGGCGCTGGCGCTGTAAGGGAGAGGATCCTGCCAAGAGCCTGAGGTGCGCCATGCCTGCTTGGCGGCGGCGTGAAATTAGGCCAAAACCCATTTGTCCCTGTCCGCTGTTACGGGAGGTGTGGACCTGGTCATGACGGACGGGCTGAATGTATTGGTCGCCGTGCTATTCCTGCATTCCGACGATATCGCCAAGGATCGTTCGCGCAGGAAAAATCGCGTGCTGACGGGCTCGCTGTGTGGCGCCATTATGGAGCCAATGATGGTGCGCCATGGCTGGTCCATATGGCGCCAAAGGATGGACGGTGATGGGCATGAGATGGCTGATGATGGCGATCCATGGCGGGCCATAAGGTGACCTGAGATGGTCCATGATGGCGTTACATGGTGCGCCCATTATGGCGGGGCGAGATGGTTGGGGAAGGCGATTTGATTTTTGATGGGTTATTTGAAATGGCCTCTTGTCAGCGACGGTTAGCCGTTCGCTTGCTACGGCGTTATGGGGAGTGCGCTCTGCGGCTGACTTGCTTCGGTCTCGCTACACCACCTGGGGGATACGACCCCCTTGCGGTAGCCTCCTCGGCGGCCGCCATCAGATCGTGCATAACCGGCCACAGCGGACGACTTTGCTTGAGCGCCTCGCGAAGTTTTTCGTCGTCGAGCGTCGCATTGATGCGCCACTTGTCGCCTGTAATGGTTGGCGGTCTGATATCTCGAAATCCTGGATGTTTGAGCGCTGTTACCGTCGCTATAAGGACCTGATTTTTCTCCTGTAATGTACTTTTTTGGCTGCGATGCCATTCGTCCAGTTCTTTAGTACGGCGCTTGAGTAACTGCTCCGCCTCCTCAACTGCCTTTTGCCTTTGGGCGATCTCCTGTTCCCGGCGATGTAATTCCGCTTTTTCCGCTTTGAACGCGTCCACATCCAGATGCGGGCGCTTTGTCTGCTCAATGCGTATCCCTCTTTGGAGTCGGGGATCGAGATAGGCGCCAGCCCACGCTGCCCATCCCGTTTGAAGCGCGCAAAAAGATTTCGCCTCGTGATACTTGAATTGCAGCTCTCGCAGTGCCTGGCGTACGCTTATTGTCAGTCGACGAGCCCCTGACTTATGCTTCAGCTCACGGAATGGGGCGACGAACAGGTCCACGGTCGCGCCGCCGGATTCGTCGAGGTCCAGCCGCGCTCCAAATACCGATCCATCGCCCGCCCAGCTCTCGACCCAAGCGATGGACGCGTTGAGCAGTGCCGGGTTACGTGGATTGTTCAAGTCGTGCAGACCTCCCGTTTCCTCAACCCATTCGGGGGACACGCACACCAGAAGGTGGCATGCGATTGCCGAGCCCTTGCGTGCGGACGCGCCACTTTTTGAAAGCAGCGCCCGATAGTTAGTGAGATAATCGCGAGGATCCGAACCCGCGGAAACCTGATGGATTGCCGTCCCAGGGAAAGCGTCTGGCCTCACGCGACTCGTTTTGTCGGTTCGGCGTGAATGTCGGGCTTGATTCACGAGATAGTGCGTATCGCAAATTCGGTTTAGTCTGACTGCTACCGCGAACATCGATGCCTCCATGGTCGAGGACTTATAGATCCTGCGGAATTATGAAAGTGACAAGCGGGTGCAGGCGCCGCCGCAAAATAAAGACCGGCGACCGTCCTGCCACGCAACGTTCCGTGGGGGTAATTGATCAAAGGCAAAACTCACTAGCGCTTGGCGGAATTTGAGAAAAAGCAAAAAAATTTCACATCGGGCATTTGCGAATCCAGAGGGTGCTTCTGGAGCACGCGGCTGGCTTCGATCATGCCCGCTAGCAGGTTTATCTAGCCAGCGTGGACCGCCGCACACGCCCGAGGAGGCGGAACAAGACCGCTCAGTTAAACTGCTGATTCCTGACGAAGCCGCCCACGATTCCGAGATTATGTCGCCCACCATAACGGGATGATGTCGCCCACCATTCCTGAATGAAGCCGCCCACCGGAACGGGATTATCCCGCCCGGGGTTTGGAATGGCTGCGAGCACGTCTGCTGGCCTGTTTAGGGTCTCTCCTTTGCCAATCAAGGAGAGATCGATGCCAGCGGAAAGAGTTGCGATGCGGCAGGCGCGCGAGATCATACGATTGAAGTTTTCA
>Ga0114974_10004401_pt1 | contig 10536 bp, 11 predicted proteins | sample S_130206_EF_Meta_FD_87318 | JGI IMG/M metagenome (GOLD analysis project Ga0114974, IMG submission 87318) | Freshwater microbial communities from Lake Simoncouche, Canada to study carbon cycling - S_130206_EF_MetaG | ecosystem: Environmental > Aquatic > Freshwater > Lake | place: Lake...
CAGGTTGCCCGGCGCGATGACGGGCGTCCACTGGATCACCGGCTTGGCGAGGTCCGGACGGGTGTCCGGGCTGGGGATCGCAACCTGATTGTAGTTGGGGCCATAGGAAGCGACCGGCCAGCCGTAATTCTTGCCCGGCAGGATCAGGTTCAGCTCATCGCCGCCGCCGGGACCATGTTCGACTTCCCACAGGTCGCCATTGGGCGCGAAGGTCATGCCGTAAGGCGTGCGGAAACCGGACGCCCAGGTGTAGGACGGCGTCAGGTTCGGGCCCGAGAAGGTGTATTCGCGAACCACCGGCGCGGTCTTGGCCTGCTCGGTATCGGTCGGCGGACGGATGATCGGGATAGTGGCCGCGCCGGTCTTGCCCGCGTTGGGATTGCCCGGTGCCGGCTTGCCGTCCAGCGTCATGCGCAGGATCTTGCCCAGCGGCGAGTTCGGGTCCTGGGCCGGCGTCATGCGCTGGCGATCACCGACCGAGAGATAAAGCAGGTTGTCGCGGAAGGCGACGGCAGCGCCGAACTGGCCGCCCGCGCCACCGGCGGCATCGTGCCAGATCACCTGCAGGTTCTGCAGGGACGGATTGGCGCCAAGCTGAAGGCGCGCACGCGCCAGCGCCAGGCTGGAGCCGCAGACCTTGCCGGGCATGCTGGCGGGGCAAGCCGGCGTCGCGCCACGGCCACCCGTCGGCATCGGGGCGGTTTCTTCAAACGGCTCCGAGTACGTGATGTAGACCATGTTATCGCGCGCATAGTTGGGCGACAGGTAGATGCCCAGGAGGCCACCCTGGCCGCCATACAGCACTTCGGGCACGCCGCTCACGGGCGTCTTCTGACCGGCCTGCGTCACCAGCCAGATCTTGCCGCCCTTCTCGTTCACCAGCATGCGGCCATCGGGCAGGAACGCCATGCGCCAGACCTGGGTGTCGAACTCCGTCACCTTGGCCATGTTGAAGGGAAGGCTGGCTTCCGGCTTCTGGCTGCCCATGTTGGGCACCGTCTGGGCCGAGGCCGTGGTGGCCATCAAGGCCAGGAACAGGGCCGTTGTGATCGTTTTTGTCATATTATTCGTCCTCCCAATAGCGGCGGAACAATAAGGGCCGTGTACCGGGGGAGACAAGCCGGAAAACGTTATATTTCTGGCCCGGTGGGCGTTATCAGCCCGGATGCACCGCAGCATCCCGGCCCGGCAGAGCCCATGTCAGCGCTCGGTGAAGCGATATTTGATTTCTGCCAGGTTGCAGGGCCGGTGCCGGATATCGAGCTGCCAGCGGATCAGCTTGTCCCAACCGTCTTTCACGGCACCATTGGAGCCCGGCAGCGCGAAGATCAGCGTACCATTGGAAAGGCCGGCGCAGGCGCGGCTCTGCATGGTGGAAAGTCCGACGCTCTGGAAGCTGAGCATGTGCCAGACCGTCTCGAACCCCTCGATGGTCTTGTCGAACAGCGGCCGCAAGGCTTCAGGCGTCAGGTCACGGCCGGTCAGGCCGGTGCCGCCGGTGGAGACGACCACATCCACGGCCGGATCAGCGATCCAGCTTCGCACCTGTGCCTGGATCTCATCCACGCTGTCGGTGACGATCTTCTTCTCCGCCAGCACATGGCCGTCGCGCGTCACCCGTTCGGCCAGCAACCTGCCCGACGTGTCACCGGCTTCGTCGCGCGTATCCGAAACCGTCAGCACTGCGATGCGCAATGGCCGGAATGCGATGGCGGCGTCTATGCGGCCGCCTCCAGGGGGAATATCACGCGGTGCATCGCTCATGGCGCGACAATAGGCCAACCGCCCGTCCCGCGCCACACCCTGAAACCGTTGCACGGCGGCGGTGGCGCCCCCTAGACTTGCCGCAACAACAGAACACGGGGAGCGCCCATGAAGATCAACCGCCGCAAGCTGCTGGCCGGGCTGGCCGCCAGCGCCGCGACCGCGCCACTGTGGACGCCGCCCGATGCCGATGCGCTGGGCCTGCCCAAGGACACCATCAAGCGCATCCGATATTATATCACCGGCGCCGATGCGGCCGGGCGCGGCGCCAATTCGCCGCTGGTGCACCAGCCTACCTTCAACCAGTCCACCAACGTGGTGGTGGTGGAGACGGCGGGTGGCCTGATCGGCATTGGCGAGGGCGGCTCGCCCGACACCATGCAGCAATGCGCCGAGATGCTGATCGGCGCCGATCCTTTCCGCAGCGAACAGCTCTGGCAGCAGATGTTTCGCGGCTATTTCTATCCGGCGGGCCGCGAGAAGCAGCATGCGCTGGGCGCGCTGGACCTGGCGCTGTGGGACATCAAGGGCAAGGCGTTGGGCGTGCCGGTCTGGCAGTTGCTGGGCGGCAAGGCCCGCGATCATGTCGAATGCTACGCCACCGGGTTTCCCCGCCCGCAGGGCGGCACGCTGGAGGATGCGGCGCGGGCCTGCGTCGCCGAAGGCTATCGCGCCTATCGCCACGCCTTTGATCGTGCCGGCGTGATGGATCGTTTCAAGCGGGTCGAGGAAGTCATCGCCGACTGCCAGTTGCTGGCCAAGGGCACGGGCCCGGGCGGCTGGGCGGTGGACCTGCACCAGGAACTGGACATGCCCGACGCCATGACCTTCTGCGATGCGGTCCAGCCCTTGAAGCCCTATTTCGTCGAAGACCTGATCCGGGTCGAGAATGTCGACACCTACAAGGCGATCCGCCCCCGCACCAACGTGCCCATCGCGGTGGGCGAAGAGTATGGCGCCAAGTGGGACATCTCTGCGCTGATCGAGAACCAGTTGATCGATTACGCCCGCGTGACCTCGCCCAATGTCGGCGGCATCACCGAGTTCATGAAGATCTGCGCCCTGGCCGAGACGCATTATGTCGGCATGATCCCGCACTTCACTGGCCCGATCGGCGAAACCTCGCTGGTGCATTGCCTCACCGCCACGTCGATCGTGGCGCTGATGGAGATGACGGGCGCGGGCCGCCGTCCCTGGGCGCATCTGCCGGAGTCTTATGACTTCCGCCAAGGCAAGCTGTGGCCCAACGACCGGCCGGGCCTGGGCGTGACGCTGGACACCAAGCCCCTGAAGCTGGTGGGCGAATGGACCGAGCGCTTCATGCCCATCCCGATGAACCGCCGCCCCGACGGCACCTTCACCAACTGGTAGCGATGCGATGACCGATCTCCTGCGCGGCAAGACCGCCCTTGTCACCGGCGCGGGCGCCGGCATGGGCCGCGCCATCGCCGCGCTGTATGCGGCGGAAGGCGCCGCCGTGATCGCCACCGACCGCGACGCCGGCGCGCTGGCGGGGCTGAACGCGAAGCCACATGCGCTGGACGTGACCGACGCCAATGCCGTGGCGGCGCTTGCGGCAGCAGTAGGGCGGATCGACATCCTGGTGAACTGCGCCGGCTTCGTGGAAAGCGGCACCATCCTGGAAACGACCAAGGCGCAGTGGGACAAATCCTTTGCCGTCAACGTCTATGCCCTGGCGGACACCATCAAGGCCCTCCTGCCCGCCATGCTGGCAGGCGGCGGCGGCTCGATCATCAACATCGCCTCGGTGGCGGGCGTGCAGAAGGGCGTGCCCAACCGCTGTGTCTACAGCGCCAGCAAGGCGGCGGTGGTCGGCCTGACCAAGTCGGTGGCGGCGGATTTCATCACACAAGGCATTCGCTGCAACGCCATCTGCCCCGGCACGGTGGATACGCCGTCGCTGCAGCAGCGGCTGCGCGACAGCGGCGATTACGACGCGGCGTGGAAGGCCTTCAATGCCCGCCAGCCGATGGGGCGTCTGGGGACGGCGGACGAGATTGCGCCACTGGCGCTGTACCTCGCTTCGGATGCAGGCGCCTTCGCCACCGGCCAGAGCTTCGTCATCGATGGCGGCTTCACGCTCTAGCGGCCTGTTTGACCCCGCCCACTTATTATAAGGCTGCGCACCTTGTAATGCGCACCCGGGCGCACCATGTTCCTCATACGGACCGGCAGATCTGCGGTCCCGCCTAAGCCGGCACGCGCCCGGCCACCTGAAGCACCTGCTTCCGCTGTTTTTTGAATTTGTTCCCCGCGCAGCGCTTGCCATGCCTGCTGGCGTTGCATCACGCCGCCTACGCTGGCTGGCGCACAATGCGTACAAGGACGCGTTTGGGCAGCAGAATCGCCGTTCAGCCGCTGCCTTTATTTCTGGAGTGGCCCATGACGAGCCCCGACGGTTTTCAATTGAGCCGCATCTATGCGGAGGGCTGGAAAGCTGGAAGCCAGCTGGCGCCCATCACGCGCCAGCCTATCCAGATAGCGAACCCATATGGAGACGGTCCGGAACGGGCGCGCTGGAACGACGGCTTCGCCGACGCCCGCAAGCGGCATCAGGCATCATGAGATATCTTGCACTCGCGGCCATCGGCCTGCTTGCCTGTGGCTGCGCCGCCCCGCCGCACAATTACGCGGGCAGCGCCGGCAGCGTTTACGACAAGGCGCAGCAGCCACCGCATGAATTTCCGCAATCCGCGTATGACCCGCACGGCCCTGTGAAAGAGCAGGACTTCGGCAATGGCGGTTATCCCGCAGGCCGCGCCACTGCACCTTAAAGAACCCGAAAGGCATCCGATGACGAGCAAATCCAACGCCCGTGCCCGCGCACAGAACCTGTTTCCCGCCGCCGAACGGCGCGACGATGCGATGAAGGCGGAAATCGCGCGCGAGCGCGCGGCGACCGACGCCAAGACGATCCGCCTGCGCGCCCTGCGTCTTGCCAAGGAGGAAGCCGACCGCCTCGCCCAGATCGCACACGATGCGGCAAACCCGCCGCCGGTGCGCAAGGTGCGCAGCCCGAAGTGACAATCACTCAGAGAGAGCCTTCGCCCGAAAAGCCGGGGCAAGCGCCATTTTCTACTCCGCTTGCTGCTTAGTGCCGCAGGATGCTATAGGACCGGCGCGACGCCTTCCGTCAGACCCTGAAGCGCCTCTGTAGTTCCCGACCCGTAGTCGTTTCGACTTTCGCGCCAGGCTCCGGCAGCCCACTTCCCGAACTGATTGTCCTCTTCGCCGCCGACGGTATGTTGCCGACGGCGCAAACTTGTACGCAAAAGGCACTACAAATGGTCACTGGTACCGTAAAGTTCTTCAACGTCAGCAAAGGCTTCGGCTTCATTTCGCCGGAAGATGGCAGCAAGGACGTGTTCGTCCATATCAGCGCCGTCGAACAGGCCGGCATGCGCTCGCTCAACGAGGGCCAGAAGGTCAACTTTGAAATCAAGCCCGACCTCAAGGGCGCCAAGGCGGTCAATCTCTCCGCCGCCTAAGGAATGGACGGGGCGGTGATTTTCACTGCCCCTTTTCCACCCCGCGCATCAGCGGGATGACGATCTGAGCGCGCACATCGCAGCGCCGGAGAACCTTCAAATCAGTTGCAACGAGACGCGGCGTTACTTCGCGCCGTTGCACAGCTTTCCCGCCATGACGCATTCCTGCCTCGTGGTGAAATAGCGCCGCACCGCCTCAGTGCCCCAGCATTGGCAATGCCCAAGCTTCGCCACCGCCCGGAGGCGATTTTCCAGCCACCCTGCCTGCGACGGCCAACCGTTGAAGCCTCTGCGGCTTGGGGCTAGCCTTCACGCCAACAAACAACAACATTGGGGAGACACCATCATGCGCAAACGGGATTTTCTGGCGGCGGGACTGGGCCTGGGCGCGGGCCTTGCTGCCTCTGCGGCATCGGCACCGGTGCTGGCACAGGTCCAGGCGCCTGCCGCGCCGGCGGCAGGACGCGGCCGCATGCAGACCGCCCGCGCCAAGACCACACGCCTGTTCAAGTCGCCTGGGCTTTATCCCAATGGCCTGGCGGTGGCGCCGGAAGGTCTGTGGATCGGCCAGCAGAAAACCACGACGCAGGTCGCACGGGACTGGAATATCCCGATGCCGGCCAACCGCGACGAAGCCGCCTGGCTGGTGGACTGGAACGGCAAGCTGCTCAAGACCATCGACACGCCCTGCCGCAACTGCTCCGGCACGGGATGGGGCGGTGGTTCGCTGTGGATGGCAGCGAATGACGCGCCCTATGGCGTGTTCCAGATCGATCCCAACGGCAAGCTGCTCAGCCACCGCCAGATCCCGCTCAGCTTTGACGGCAATGGCGGCGGCTCCCACGGCCTGCAATGGCACAATGGCAAGCTCTGGATCGCCGCCCTGCGCCTGGGTGGCGCGCTGCGCGTCGATCCTGTCACCTGGGTGCCCGAGGTGCTGATCCGCGTCGCCTCACCGGAAAAGCCCCGCCTGCACGACATCACCTTCGACAACAATGGCGACATGTGGGTGGTGACAGGCACCAATGCCACCACCTACGCCGAAGCCCGCGCCGGCCTGAACAAGTATGACGGCAAGACCGGCCAGCTTGTGATGACGGTGGACCTGGAACCCGGCAGCTGCGATCCGCACGGCCTGGTCTTCTACAATGGCAAGCTGATTTCCTGCGACGCGGGCAACCACCCCGCCTGGAAGGAAAGTGAAAGCCCCCATAGCGGCTGGATTTTCAGCATCGATCTGATCTGACGCACGGTATGGGGAGGCGCGCTGCCTCCCCCGCTACCCGGTATCACCCTTCCGCACACTGACGGAGAGGGAAGCTTGCGGCTGCAATGCAGCATGCACGGCACCCCGCTATTCAGACACCATCACCGCTGCTGGTACGGGTACGGTTCAAAAACCCGGCAGCGGCGCAGGGGAATTTATTGACACCGGGGCGTTGAAGGCCATCATCGGAAAAAAGCCAATATTTCTGGAGGGGACCATGAAAATATTGCTTATCGAGGATGACAGGGGCACGGCCGAGCACATCGCGCTGCACCTGAGGTCGAACGGGTTCGAAGTGGACGAAAGCGCCACCGGGCCCGAGGGCGAAGCCAAGGCGCGCCAGGGCGGATATGACGCCCTGCTGATTGACCGGATGTTGCCAGGCAAGGATGGCCTCAGCATCGTGCGCGCCTTGCGGCGTGACGGCTTCCAGACCCCGATCCTGCTGGTGACGACCATGGTGTCGATCACCGACCGCGTCACGGGACTGGAAAGCGGCGCCGACGATTATCTGACCAAGCCTTTCGCCGCCGTGGAGTTGCTGGCGCGGATCAATGCCATCACACGGCGCAATTCGTCCCGGACCTCGACCATCAAGGTCGGAAACCTGGAAATGGACCTGGTGCGCCACACCCTCAAGCGCGATGGCCAGATCATCGACCTGCAGCCGCAGGAATTCCACCTGCTGGAATACATGATGCTGAATGCCGGGCGGGTGGTGACGCGCGCCATGCTGCTGGAGAATGTCTGGAACGCGTGCTTCACGCCCCGCACGAATTTGGTTGAAACGCATATGAGCAGGCTGCGCACCAAGATCGGCTGCAAGCATCGTAGCGAGTTCATCAAGACCGTTCGCGGCACCGGCTATGTCCTGGCCGGCTAAACGCCGATTCTGATGCCCTGGCCTGAAAAGAACAGGACGGCCGCGCGGCCGCCATGTCCGTTTTGGCCGCTGCGCTTCGCTAGTCCGGCAGCGCGAAGACGTAGATCTGGTGGCCGGTCGCGGCGCGCTGCACATAGTTCGACAGCAGCAGCGTGGGCTTCTGCTGCGGGCTGCCGCCGCCGAGCCCCGTGGTGACGGCGATGAACTGCTTACCACCCACCGAGAAAGAGATCGGATAGCCCTGCACCGTGTTGCCCAGGCGGCTGGACCACAGCCGCTTGCCGGTCTTCACATCGACCGCCTGGAAAGTGCGGTCGAAATCGCCAATGAACGCCACGCCGGACCTCGTTGACAGCGCCGCCGTAAGGAATGGCGCCCGCTGCTGGAAGGACCAGGCTTCCTTCATGGTGGTGGTGTTGATCGCCGACAGGCGGCCCATCTGCCGGTTGCTGCCCGGCGTGAAGAAGAAGGTCTGCGAATTGGCGGTGCCGCCGCTTCCCAGCCGCAGCTCCACGTCGCGGCCCGTGATCATGACGCAGCTTTGGGAAAGCGGGATGATCAGCAGATCGGTTGGCTGGTTGTAGCTGGTGGCCTGCCAGTTGTGGCCGCCTTCCGGACCGGGGCAGGAACCGAACCACTGGTTGGTCTTCTGGTCCAGGATGTCCTGGCGATAGGTCAGTTCACCGGTCTTGGCGTTGATGTTCGAATAGACGTTCTGGAAGATGGTCGGCAGCAGCGAGATGAACTTGCCGGTCTCGCGGTTGAGCTTCCACAGGATGCCCGACTTGCCGATGGTCAAGACCTCCTTGCTGTTGCCGTGATTGATCAGCACGCGCTCGAAGACTTCATCCAGGTCCAGCGTCTCGCCCGGAATATGCTGGAAGTACCATTTCAGCTTGCCGTCATCGGGATTGAGCGCCAGCGTCGAGGAACTGTAGAGCGCATGGCCGCCAAAGGTCTGGCGCGAGGCGCGGAACCAGGGCTTGGCCTGGGCCGTGCCCCAATAGGTCGTGTTCAATTCGGGATCGTAGGTGCCTGCGATCCAGGTATCGACACCGCCGCGGTAATTGTCTTCCAGCCCGTTCCAGGTGTCGCCGCCCGGCGTACCGGTCAGCGCGGTGGTGTGGAATTTCCAGTCGCGTTCGCCGGTCTGCGCATCAAAGGCGCTGATGTAGCAATGCTCGGTCGAATAGTTGTCGCAGCCCATCAGGCCGACAAGCACCTTGCCGTTGATGACGATGACACCGCCGGTTTCGCCCTTGGGCGGCGGCCCGATCTGGACCTTCCACACCTGGCGGCCGGTGCGCGCATCCAGCGCCACCAGATGCGCGTCGGAGGTCGCGGTATAGACCTTGTCCTTCCACAGGCCCAGGCTGCGATTGCCGTAATAGGCGCGCGTATCCGGGCCGATGCGATTCTCCCAGATCAGGTTGCCGGTGCGGGCATCCAGCGCCTGGATCACGTTCTGCGAATTGGCCAGGAACATGACGCCGTTATGAACGAGTGGCGTCGGCTGGTTGGCGCCGCCCTCGTTCATGCTCCAGGTCCATTTGAGCTGAAGGTTCTTGATGTTCGACGGCGTGATCTGGTTCAGCGGCGAATAGCTCCAGCCTTGATAGTTGCGGCGGAACATCAGCCAGTCGCCTGGCGGCGGGTTCTTCAACATCGCATCGGTGATGTCGACATAATTCGGGATGTTGCCTTGCACCGTGTGACCAAAGACCGAGGCCAGCGCACCGCGCCCGGCTGCAGGCAGCGCCTCGCCATTCTCGCCGTTCGCGGCGCCGCGCCCGCGTCCCGCTGCCTGCGCCACCTGTGCCGGTGCACCGAAGACGCCCGGGGCCGGCTGGCCATTGACCATGCCGGCAAAGGGCGACGTGGTGGCAGGCGTATAAGTCTGGGTACCGGCGCGGGCGCCGTTCGCTGCGTAAATGTAGGAGGCGATACTGGTATAGTCGTCCGCGCTCAGCCTGCCCTCATTGCCGTACGGCATGGTCGAGGACATGAATTTGTAATAGTCGGCCGTTGTCTGGTTGCCCCAGCGGGCCATGAAGCCGGGCCCGAACAGGCCCGGGCCGTTGGGCCCCCCGCCCATGTTGGCGCCATGACAGTCGGCGCATTCCCGTCCAAAGGCGGCGCGCCCAGCATTCACCTGCGCTTGCGTGAAGGGACCGGTGCCTGCAACGCCATTGGGCACATTCTGCGCCTGCGCCAAGGCATAGGCACAAATCAGCAGTGCGATGCTGCCGGTGCCGGCGAGAAGGGTCTTGCTTTTAAAACGGGGCATCAGCGCTCGCTCCTCGCAGCAACAGGGATGAACCAGCCCCACAGATTACCATTGGGCGTGGTGTTGACGGCGTCGATCTGGATGAAAAGCGGACTGTTGCCCAGGCTGGCAAGCTGCGCCGGTGTCAGCGTCGCGTTGCCGGTGATCGATCCCGCTGTGGCGCTGGTGATGGCAAGATCAGCGAAGAAAGTGGTGGCTGGCGCACCCAGCACCATTGCCTGGCCTATGCGCGCCTTGGCGGCATTGGAAGCCAGGCCAGAGAAGCGTCCTGTGACCGTCAACCGATTTCCGGTCAACGTGCCTGTCACCCGTCCTTCACCCTGTACCTGTGCGCGGGTCGAATTGTCATGCGCTGCCGGATCGAGATCGGCCTGGAAATCTGCGGCATGAGCGGTGGCGCATAACAGGAGCGCGGCAGAAAGGACCGCCCCCGCAGCAAGAGCATGTTTTCGCAAAATCAGTCTCCTCGATGACGGGACATGAGAAATACGCAGCGGCGTCACTTCGCCAGAAAATTATATCGGACCCGGCAGCCATGTTCCAGAGGGAGCATGCCATCGCGCGCGTTTTGGTAATACCAATCCAGCCCGTCCAAGTTTACGTCAGCACAATGTAGGGTGAGGCGCAGCCACGTTGGGGCATTGCACAGAACGGAAACGGCAGATGACGCCCCTGCAATGCCGCACCGCATCATTTTCCGTCGCGGCACGGCAGGTCGTTATGTTGCCAACCCGGTTTCGATCTGTTTCTAATTGCAGTAAATACGAGGCGGCGGGCCGGGGAAGGCGACGCGGCCCGGGGCGGGGACGACACCAAAGAATTTTCG
>Ga0114974_10004402_pt1 | contig 10534 bp, 11 predicted proteins | sample S_130206_EF_Meta_FD_87318 | JGI IMG/M metagenome (GOLD analysis project Ga0114974, IMG submission 87318) | Freshwater microbial communities from Lake Simoncouche, Canada to study carbon cycling - S_130206_EF_MetaG | ecosystem: Environmental > Aquatic > Freshwater > Lake | place: Lake...
GCCAGCAGCAATCGCTCAGTGCCGTGTTCGCGTTGCACTTCGACCAGCACGTAATCCAGATCGGCACGCAATGCCACCGCCTCGTTGGCCGGCAGCGTCCACGGCGTGGTGGTCCAGATGACCAGCGAAGCCGGAACTGTGGCGGCATCGGCAGCGGCCACGCGCTTTGCCAGATCGGCGCCATCGACCACTGCAAAAGCCACATCGATGGCTGCAGAGGTCTTGTCTTCGTATTCGACCTCGGCCTCGGCCAATGCCGAGCGGCAATCCAGACACCAGTGCACGGGCTTTGCGCCCTTGTACAGGTGCCCATTAGCAATCACCTTGCCCAGACCGCGTATCTGCTGCGCTTCGAACGATGGATCCATCGTCAGATAAGGCTTGTCCCAGTCGCCCAAGATACCCAGGCGCTTGAAGTCTTTGCGCTGCAGCTCCACTTGCTCATGCGCGTAGGCACGGCAGGCCGCGCGAAACGCGCGCGCATCTAGCTTCTGACCCACGCGGCCATGCTTTTTTTCGACCTGCAGCTCAATGGGCAAGCCATGGCAATCCCAACCCGGAATGTAAGGCGAATCACAGCCGTCGAGCGTGCGCGACTTGACGATGAAATCTTTGAGCACCTTGTTGGTGGCATGACCGATGTGGATCACACCATTGGCATACGGCGGACCATCGTGCAGCGCAAAGCGCGGACGATCGACCGACTGCGCACGCAGCTTGCCGTAGATGTCCTGGCTCTCCCACCAAGCCTGCAACGGCGCTTCACGACGGGCCAGATCGGCCTTCATCGGGAAGTCGGTTTGCGGCAGGTTTACTGTCTGCTTGTAGTCTGTCACCCGGTCTTGCTCCAGCTTCAGTTCAACGATCAGCGGCCAGCACCGCACGGGCTTGCGCCGCGTCGCGATGGATCTGTTCCACCATCAAATCCAGCGAATCAAAATGCTGCTCGCCGCGCAGTCGCGCCACGAACTCCACTTCGATCTCTTGGCCGTAAAGGTCACCCTCAAAATCGAACAGGTGCGTCTCCAGCAACGGCTCGCGACCCTGTACCGTCGGTCGCGTGCCCAAGCTTGCAACACCGGGCAAACCGCGCCGGCCCGTCGCATCATCGCGCACCCCGTGCACTCCGTGTACGCGCACCGCAAAGATACCGTCACAGGGCGAACTGCGCCGCGACAACCGCAGGTTGGCAGTCGGATAGCCCAAGGTGCGGCCCAACTGCTGGCCGCGCTGCACTCGACCGGTCATGGCATAACGACGGCCCAACAGGCGCTCGGCCAGGGGCAAGTCGCCAGCGCGCAGCGCCGCGCGTACAGCGCGGCTACTGATCCGCAAACCATCGACCAGCACCGGCTGCACGATCTCCACCTCAAATCCGAATCGCGGCCCCTGCTGCTGCAGCCACAGTGCAGTGGCAGCACCATCACGCGCTGCTTTGAAGTCGTGTCCCACCACCACTTGCCGCACCTGTGCCTGCTGCAGCAACCCGGCAAAGGCCTGCGCGTCCATCTGACGCAAGGCAGTGTCGAAGCGCAATACACATAGCGTATCGAGCCCGGTGCCCTGCAACAGTCGATAACGCTCACGCAAGCAACTGAGTCGTGGCGGCGGCGATTGCGGCGAGAAAAACTCTCGCGGCAAGGGCTCAAAAGTCAGCATGACGCTGGCAAGGCCACGCACCTGCGCATGCGACAGGGCCCGATTCAACAACTCACGATGACCCACATGCAGGCCATCAAAGCTGCCGATAGTGACCACCTGACCGCTGGCTGTCCGGGACGGCAGTAGTTTGCGCAGCAGCTGCATCAGCGATCCGCGGCACGCAGATGCTGATACCGCAGCCCTGTGGCAAACAACACAGCGAAATACACACAAGCTGCCAACACCACGCAGCCCGCCAAACGTGCAACGCGCTGCACTGCGTGCAGGGTGGTCCATTCGATCATGTCACCACCGAGCACCCACAACACCCCAGCCATAGCTAGGTTGGCCAACAGCACGCGCCATAAAAACCTGCCCCAACCCGGCGCATGACGCAGTACGCCGGCGCGCACCAAACCGCGCCACAGCAGCACGGTGTTGATGGCTGCGCCGATGCAGGTACTGGTGGCTAACAACACGTGCGGCACAGGAAAGCCCAGCTTTGCGGCAGGGAATACCACCAGCACGTTGATCGTCATGGTGCAGGCCAACGCTGTCAGCGCGATACGCACCGGTGCGCGCGTGTCTTGTCTTGCGTAGTAGCCCGGCGCCAGCACTTTGACAAACGAGAAACCCAGCAAGCCCCACGAATAGGCCATCAGCGCATAGCTAGCCATCCGTACATCATGCTCATTAAAGCGTCCGTAACCGAAGATTGTGGCCGTCAAGGGCCCTGCAAACACCAGCAGCGCCACCGCCGCAGGCGTGGCCAAAAGCACCGTCAGGCGCAGCGCCCAGTCGAGCGTGTCGCTGAACTGGCCGCGCGAATCCTGCGCATGATTTGCCGACAGACCAGGCAGGATCACAGTGGCCAGCGCAATGCTGAATACGCCCAACGGAAACTCCATCAAACGATCGGCGTAATACAGCCAGGCGATACTGCCTGTGGCCAAAAACGAGGCGATCAGCGTATCGAGCAGCAAGCTGACCTGCGACATTGAAGAGCCGATGATGCCCGGCACCATCAACGCACCAATGCGCCGCACGCCAGCCATCGCCGGTCTCCAGCGCGGCCACGCCAACAAGTGCAGCTTGGCCACAGCAGGCAACTGAAAACCCAACTGGATCACACCGGCCACGAACACGCCGATAGACATGGTCAGGCCCGGGTTACTGCTGTGCGTGGCTGCCAGCAACGTCGCGGCGATCATCACCGTGTTCATCACCACACTGGTCAACGCGGGAATGGCGAAACGGCCATAGCTGTTGAGCACGCCCGAGAACAATGCCGTCAGCGAGATGAAAAACAGATAGGGGAAAGTCCAACGCAGCATCTGTACGGCCATCTCATATTTGCCGGCTGTGCCAGTAAAACCCGGCGCAAACAGAAAGATGATGACCGGCGCACCGATCACACCGATGACGCTGAGCACCAACAACACAGCGCCCAGCGTGCCCGACACACCGGCCACCAGCTCGCGCACTTCGTCGTGACTACGCTGCACCTTGTGCTCAGAGATAACCGGCACAAACGACTGCGAGAAGGCGCCCTCAGCAAACAGCCGGCGCAGGAAGTTGGGGATCTTGAAGGCGACCAGGAAGGCGTCCATAAGGGCGCTGGCGCCAAAGCTCTGGGCATAAATGATTTCGCGCAGCAGGCCAGTGACCCGCGAGAGCAGCGTGGCCAGCCCGACGATGCTGGTTTTACGAAAGATTGCGCCACTCATGCAGTACTCGAGACTACCAGAGCTTCATTGACAACGGGTACCGCGCTGCGCAGACTAGGCGGCTTAGCAATATTCGGCAGCGGCGGAGATAGGCGTGGCGAACACCAAATCGGCAGAGAAAGCGGCGAAACAGGCGGAAAAGCATCGCGAGCGCAATGTTGCGTTGCGGTCCCGCATGCGTACCGCGATGCGCAAGGTCACCGATGCAATCGCCGACAAGGGCGACGCAACGGCGGCTTACTTGGCAGCAGTGCCGGCCATCGACACCATGGTCAATAAGGGCCTCGTGCACCGCAACAAGGCCGCCCGTCACAAAAGCCGCTTGGCCGCCAAGGTCAAGGCTCTGGCCAAGGCCTAAAGCCCCCGGCGAGGGGCGCAGCCGCCGTCAGGCCTGCGCCCGCTCTGCTTCGGCGCGCTCTTCCAGCGCCGTCATTACCGCCGCGCACAACTCCTTGGTGCCCGAGCCGGTAGCTCCAGAAATCAGGAATCGCGGTCCCTTGTGCCGCAGTCGACGGGCAATGTCCGCCGCTACCGTCTTGGCTTCTTCCGGCGTCAGCAGATCGCTCTTGTTGAGCACCAGCCAACGCGGCTTGGCTGCCAGTTCCTTACTGTATTTTTTCAGCTCCGCAATGATGGCGCGGGCTTCCTTGACCGGATCAGAGTCCGGGTCGGGCGGGCAAATATCGATCAAGTGCAGCAGCACACCGGTGCGCTGCAGATGCTTAAGAAACCGGTGTCCTAGGCCCGCGCCCTCTGCCGCGCCCTCAATCAAGCCCGGGATGTCGGCCATCACAAAGCTGCGGTGCTCGCCCACATCCACCACACCCAGGTTCGGATACAGCGTGGTGAACGGGTAATCGGCCACGCGCGGGCGTGCCGCCGAGACGGCGCGGATCAACGTGGACTTGCCCGCATTGGGCAGGCCTAACAGACCCACGTCGGCGATCACCTTGAGCTCTAGCCCCAACAGGCGCTTCTCGCCCGGCAGGCCCGGGCCGTACTGGCGCGGCGCGCGATTGGTGCTGGACTTGAAACGCTGATTGCCAAAGCCGCCCTTGCCGCCCTCGGCCACCTTGATGGTCTGGCCAGGAACGCTCAGATCGCCCAGCTCTTCGCCGGTCTCGGTGTCTTTGACCGTGGTGCCCACAGGCACGTTCACATAGAGGTCTTCGCCGCTACGGCCGGTGCGATCGCTGCCCGAGCCGGCATCACCGGAGCGCGCCTTGAAGGTGCGCTGGATGCGAAAGTCGACCAGCGTGTTGATGCCCTCGACCGCGCGCAGGTAGACGCTGCCGCCATAGCCACCATCACCGCCGTCAGGGCCGCCGAAGGGCACGAATTTTTCGCGCCGGAAGCTCACGCAGCCGCGGCCTCCATTGCCAGCCTGGATTTTGACCAGGGCTTCATCGACGAACTTCATGTATGGACTCCAGAGACGAAAACCCCGGCACGGAGGCCGGGGCTTTCGGTATCGACCAGTGGGCCGGACTGCCGGTCAGTTCGGCAGCACGCTCACATAGCGGCGCTGCTCCGCGCCCTTACGGCCGAAGTGCACGCGACCATCAACCAGTGCGAACAAGGTGTGGTCAGTGCCCACACCCACGTTCTCACCGGCACGCACCGGCGTGCCGCGCTGACGAATGAGAATGTTACCGGCCACCACGGCCTCGCCACCGAAGCGCTTCACGCCCAGTCGCTTGCTGTGTGAGTCACGACCGTTGCGTGTACTGCCGCCTGCTTTTTTATGTGCCATTTTGCGTCTCCGAAATGCGGGGCAATCAGCCCGCCGCGATGCCCGTGATCGTAACCAGAGTGTACTTCTGGCGGTGGTTCTTCATGCGCAAGTAGTGCTTGCGGCGGCGGAACTTGACGATGGGCTTCTTTTCGCCCTGACCGTGACGCTCTACCGTGGCAGTGACCTTGCTGCCCTGCAGCAGCGGTGCACCGATTTTGATGTTGGCGCCGTCGGCAATCAACAGCACCTCATCAAACACCACCGAGCTGCCTGCTTCGGCGTCGAGCAGCTCAACACGCAGCGAGCTGCCGATTTCGACCCGATACTGCTTACCGCCAGTGGCAATGACCGCGTACATGTAGAACCCTGCCTTTCAATGATGATTCGCACCGTAAGCGCCCAGAGGGCGTTTCACGTCCTGCGAAAGGTCGCGCATTCTACTCAGGCAGACCGTCGAGGTCAATTTGCTCTAGGGGCATTGTGACGGTACTGCTAGGATTGTCCCAATCACGCAGTCTGGGGTGGTCGGGACAATGACAGTGGACGAGATTCGCGCACTGGTTGGCGCGGACTGGCAGGCAGTCGATACGGTCATCCGGTCACGGCTCAAGAGTGCGGTTCCGCTGGTCGATCAGGTCGCAGAGCACATCATTGCCGCCGGCGGCAAGCGCCTGCGTCCTCTGGTGGTACTGCTGTCGGCCCATGCAGTGGGTGGTGGCAAGCCGCCGGCCCACGGCCTGCACCTTGAGGCCGCGGCCTTCATAGAGTTCATCCACACCGCCACCCTGCTGCACGACGATGTGGTCGACCACTCCGACCGGCGCCGCGGCCGCGCCACTGCCAACAGCCTGTTTGGCAATGAAGCCAGCGTGCTGGTCGGCGATTTTGTCTATTCGCGCGCCTTCCAGATCATGGCCGCCACCGGCTCGCAGCGCGTCATTGAAGTCATGGCTGACGCTACCAATGTCATCGCCGAGGGCGAGGTGCTGCAGCTGATGAACGCTCAGGACCCGGACACAACCGAAGAGCGCTACCTCGAGGTCATTTACCGCAAGACCGCTCGGCTGTTTGAGGCCGGCGCGCAGGTGGCGGCAATACTCTGCGAGGGGAGTGAGGCTCAGGAGGCAGCACTGGCCACCTATGGGCGCCACTTGGGCGCTGCCTACCAGCTTATTGACGATGTGCTGGACTACCGCTCAGACCCCGCTACGCGCGGCAAGAACCTGGGCGAGGATCTGGCCGAAGGCAAGCCCACACTGCCGTTGATCCATGCGCTGCGCAACAGCAGCGGTAGCGATGCCGCACGCATCCGAGAGGCCATCACCGCAGCGCTTGGCGGCGAGGCCGACTTGGCGCACATCATCGCCTGCATCGATCGCACCGGCGGTATCGACTACACCCGCGAACGGGCGTTGGCCGAAAGCGACCGCGCCGTGGCAGCGCTAGCTGTCCTACCGCCCTCGCCTTGCCGCGACGGACTGGCAGCCTTGGCCCATTTGGCTGTCGGCCGGGACCGCTGACCGGCCTACCGTGAACGCGCCGAGCCCCACCACAGCAGGCGGCGCGCGCTGGACCTGGCGTCAGGCTAGCGCGGTGGCAGCCGCCCTGGTGCTCGGGGTATTGCTAGGCGCACCGTTTCTAAGCAGTTCGCAGCCCCTGCCGCTGATGTCTGACGGCGGTCGCGTCGTGGCCGTCGCCGCGCTGGAGACTGCCCTCGACACGCTGCCCACCGGCAAGCAGGGCACAGACTCCATGGGCACCTTCGTTGGTATGAGCTTTCGCGGCAATACGGGCGGTTGGTGCCGCAGCTTTGCCACGCAGCGCGGTCCAGCGGGTCTTGCCTGTCGTGAACGCGGCGACTGGGTTATAGAAGTGCTGGCCCGTAACCCGAGGCCGCGCGATGGCCGTGCTCCAGATGGCTATCGCCAATCCGGGGCGCCCTTCCCGGAAGCCATTCGCCAAGCAGTCGTAGCGCGTCAGGTTGGTGAAGCGCTGTCTGCACAAGACGAAGCAGCGGCCATCGCCGCACGATGGCGCAATTGAGTGCCATCTTTGATTGAAGGCCGCGGCCGTGTGGCATACACTTCGCGGCCTCCAGATTCGGGGTGTAGCTCAGCCTGGTAGAGCACTACGTTCGGGACGTAGGTGTCGCAGGTTCAAATCCTGTCACCCCGACCATCGTGACCGGCCTTTTCCCCAGAGGCCGGCGTAACAAACGATGGTCATTCGCCACCGGTACTGGCGGCGCAGCCCTCACCTGTTTCACTGTTCAGACGCTGCGCAGCAGCCAATGCCTGACTGCGGCGCCAGTTCCATTCAAACCAGCGATCGGGCGTTGTCAGCAGTGACCGGAGCTCCGGTTGCCGCAGTAGCCTGCAGCTCAATTCATTGCGTTGTGTGGTGTCGAGTCCAGCCAACTGCCGCTGCAGTGCCGGCACGGCATCCAGTGGCAGCTCATCCACCAAATATTTCCAATCGACATCATGACCGCGGGCGGAGCGATCCAGGTTCGCATCGACCACCCAGGCCGGGATATTCCAAAAGCACAGCACCAGCGCAGTCAGCGCCACCACTGTGGTGATGCGTTGCAGCGCGCGACGCAGCACCAATCCCAACATCAACTCTCGCAGCAGCACCAGCAAGGCCGCGGCAATGGCGATGATGCACAGCTGCACGCACACACGCTGCACCGTCCAGCCATAGGCCTCTTCATAAGCCGCCAAACGCTGCCAGGCCGACAGCAACAGCAACAAACACTGACCCAGCAGCACTGCAGAGACAGCGCGCACGCGCCCTTCTGCAGCACCACGCAGAGCCTTGCGGTCCAGCACCAGCAGCAGCGCAGCAGACACAGTCACCACTACGATCAACTGACCAAAGCCGCGATGCACCGCTTGTGCATAGGTGATGCCGCTACCGGCAATTGCGCCGGGATTGCCAAACAGCGTGCCCACTTGGAGCGCAAGAAACACCGCAAACAGCACCACCACAGAACCCAGAATGATGAGCCGCTCGGTTGCCGTACGGGTCGCCGCAACTGCAGCCACCACAGCAGGCTCGCGCTGCGGCACCCCTTCCCTGCCGGCAATGACCAACACACCAGCCACCAACAAGGACATCACCAACCAGAACAGGAGGCGCGGCAGGAACGATAGATCCTGCAACGCAGCGCTCAACTGGGAGCGCCAAGTCTCAAGTGTAGTGTCGGCTTCAGCCAGCAACAGGAAGAACACCAGCACCAGCGGTACTGCAAACAGCACACCGCGCAGCACCGGCAGATGCCGCTCGCCCCGCAGTTGACTGATGGCACCTAGAGCCGCATCCCGCGTACCGCTAACCACCAGCCCCAAAGCACGCAGTGGAGCCAACGCCAGCCAGTACGGTTGTAGTGCCGCACCGCGCCAACCCGCACGGTGCAGGACCGACAGCGCACAACTCCACGCCAGCGCCAGCAGAGACAATGACAGCACGACAGGATTGCCGCTGATCGCGCTGACCGACGCAAGCGTCAACGCCAACACGTCGGCGACCGGCACTTCACGCCACTGCCAATGTCGCAGCCGCTGCTCAAAGAACCAGAACACCAGCACGATCACCAACAGACTTAGGCCAATGTTGATCCCAGGGCGCTGGGCTCCAAACACCACAGCGGCGGGCACTGCCCCCGCGGCCAAAGCAGCAGCCCACAAACGTGCCGGGTTTTTCATGCGCACACCATAGCAATCGCACCTAGTGCTTAAGAGCAGGTAATGATTCCAGACTCTACGCCGGTCCGAATGCTTCGGCGTACAATCAACTGCCTCAATCAACCTGTGGAGTTTCTATGAACACCGCCACACTTTGGTGGGTCGCAGCCGGCGCACTGATCGCCGCCGAACTGCTGACCGGCACGTTCTACTTATTGATGGTTTCAACAGGCTTGGCTGCAGCCGGACTAGCAGCTACGTTGGGCGCGGGAGTGGTAGCACAATTGATTATCAGCGCACTGATCAGTACTGGAGCCACCTTGGCCTGGCGCACCTGGCGCAGTCGCCACCCTGACCGTCAGCCTGCCAATACCAACCCCGATGTGCACCTGGATCTGGGTGAAACCGTGCACGTCGAGAACTGGTCGGCGGACGGCACCGGCACAACACACTACCGTGGTGCGCAGTGGCAGGTTGCACTGGCGGCAGACCACAGCGCCACGTCAGGGCCGCAGCGTATTGTCGGCGTCGAAGGCAATCGACTCATCGTCCAACCCGCCTAAGTTCAGGCACCCGTCAACCAACAGAGGTTTTGCAAATGGAAATTGCCATCGTACTGGTCGTACTGGGCATCATCTTTGTGACCCAGACAGTCAAGGTCGTGCCGCAACAACATGCGTGGGTAGTCGAACGACTGGGCAAGTACAACGGCACGCTCACGCCAGGTTTGAGCTTTGTGCTGCCGTTCATCGACCGCATCGCACAAAAACACATCCTCAAAGAAATCCCTTTGGATATCCCCAGTCAGATCTGCATCACACGCGACAACACACAGTTGCAGGTAGACGGGATCCTCTACTTCCAAGTCACTGATGCAATGCGCGCCAGCTATGGCTCAAGCAACTATGTAGTGGCCATCACCCAACTGGCACAGACCTCACTGCGCTCAGTGATAGGCAAGCTGGAACTGGACAAGACCTTTGAAGAGCGCGACATCATCAACGCTCAGGTTGTACAGGCTATCGACGAGGCGGCACTGAACTGGGGCGTCAAAGTTCTGCGCTATGAAATCAAAGACCTCACTCCGCCCAAAGAAATCCTCCATGCCATGCAGCGACAGATCACTGCGGAACGTGAGAAGCGCGCACTAATCGCCGCTTCAGAGGGTCGTCGTCAGGAGCAGATCAACATTGCCACCGGTGAGCGCGAAGCGTTCATTGCGCGCTCCGAGGGCGAGAAGCAGGCGGCTATCAACAATTCGCAGGGCGAAGCGGCGGCGATCACCGCCGTGGCAGAGGCCACTGCAGCGGCCATTGAGCGAATTGCCGCGGCGATTCGTCAGCCTGGCGGCAGCGAAGCGGTGCAACTCAAAGTCGCCGAAAAGGCTGTGGAAGCCTATTCACGGGTGGCAGCTAATGCGAACACCACACTGGTAGTGCCATCGAACATGACGGAAGTGTCTGCGTTGATCACCTCTGCTATGAAGATGATCAAGGTCAGCTGATACTGAGCCAATGCTAGCACCCCCTGAACAACCGCCACCGCGCCAGCTGCTGGGCACCGTTATGGTGCTTGGCAGCGGAGCAGCACTGCGGCTGCAGGTAGAGCATGTGCAGTTCGGTCTCAGCGCCAGCGACACCACAACACGCGCGACCGAAGCAGCTGCGATGTTCGATGCGCTGTCAGAGCGCCTATCCAACAGCCAAGCCGAACAATTACAGCAGCACTTTCTGGCCTTTCTGGAA
>Ga0114974_10004409_pt1 | contig 10526 bp, 16 predicted proteins | sample S_130206_EF_Meta_FD_87318 | JGI IMG/M metagenome (GOLD analysis project Ga0114974, IMG submission 87318) | Freshwater microbial communities from Lake Simoncouche, Canada to study carbon cycling - S_130206_EF_MetaG | ecosystem: Environmental > Aquatic > Freshwater > Lake | place: Lake...
CCATTCTTATAGTCAGCGCCAACTGATATCTTTCTTATTATATCCATTCGATTTGATTTATTTAATTGTAAACTCTGATTTCTATAAAAAATGAAGAACCTAATATAGTACTCCACTCAGAATATTCTACCATATTGTATGTGTCTATGAATATTTCATTTTCGTTTTGACAATAAGCATTTATCCATCCCAATTGCGGTTCTCCATTTGCAGATATGGGTGTAAACGTGCCGTTTGTTTCAAATGTAAGCGCAGGAAATTGAGGACAAACTGTTTTATTTTCTACAAATGCACCAGTCAATGTACCTTTGTAATTACCTACACCATATCTTGTCCATACAATATTACCAATAGTATTCTCTAATACAGTAGCTACAGGAGCACTAGTGCCTGATTGAGTTAATAATGCAGTGTAAGAGTTGTATGGTCTACCTCCATTCTCAACCAAATTAACAATACTCCCGATACTAAAGTTCTTAGTAACGTCAGAGCTGTTTACATCTGTACCAATTAATATATCGTCCTCTGTAGGATTTGAAATTATAGGATATTCGCTAATTTTTGTCATCTTGTATCTCTCCTGTTTCTAAGTTTATTTTTACGTTACCGTACTTCTCTAATAAGTCAGCCTCTATTGATTTAAATTCAGATGATAACTTATCTAAGTCGTTAAATACTAAGTTCTTCTGAGATTGGATGTTGCGATTTGCAATCTCTAAATCTGCCAACTTTGCTCTAAGATCTACGAAGCTCTTGTTTAAATCTCTTAATGTCTCTAACTCTTGTTTTTCTATTGCCTTCATTTTATTAAATTTTTTACAAAGATATAAAATTATATTATCTTTTCTTCAGAAAGTATTTCATATCGTTTAGCACTAGAAGTACAGACACTATGCAGGTACTCCACATTAGCCACTCTATATCTGGAAGCCATAGGCTAAACAATCCACCTGCAAATGTACCGATAGCAGTCCTTACTATATCCATAACATCAAAGTAAGACTTTATGATTACTGCCTGAGCCCACTCCCAGAAGAATCCTATCATTGCACCTACAAACGCGGACGCTATAGGAACACCTATAATTTTTCCGTCAAGTGTAAATTCTGAGAAATCTGTAACGCTGCCAATTAAATACATAACGGCAAACCCAATAAAAATGTGAAAACTGTCTCTTAATTTCATATTAAAAACTTATTATTATTACTAATCCATCTCCTCCTTTACCACCTGTGCCTCCTCCTAGAAGCCCTGCACCTCCTGCTCCTCCGCCAGATCCAATACCTCCATTACCTCCAGCTCCTCCTACACCAACAGTAGAACTACCACCTCCAGCTCCTCCTAATGAATAAAAAGGTTTCCAAGATGTAATTCCATTTGCTCCATTTCCACCATTACCTACTGTAACACCAATACCTCCTTGTATTAATGGGCTTATAGATGTTGCTAATATAGATGAGCCATTATATGCAGCAACAAATCCTGGTCCATGCCCTCCAGGACAAGTTAACTGTGATGTTAACGGAGTTATATCTGCAGGTTGATTTGTTCCAAATACTGAATTTACTCCTGCTGTTGCTATAAAGTTTGATAAAGTTAAAAATGTTGCTATTGCTTGTGATGCAGCACTTTCTCCATTAGAAGTTGTGGTTGAAGAAACAATGCCCCCAGCAACTACCGCGTTCCCTGATCCTAAAACTATATTTTGAGCGACTACTGTTGTAAATGGTTGCAAAGACACCCAACTCCTTGTTGATGGTGAGCCATTAGAATTTGATGTTCCACCTAAACCTCCTAACCCTACCTGAATATATAAAATATCAGAAAGCTGTTGTGAATTATATAACGCCCTTGAAATTCCTGCGCTAGCTCCTCCTGTAGAGTAATTAGCACTAGAAGCTATAGCTCCTCCCGCACCTCCACCTGCTCCACCAACGCACATTATCCAAACATAATTACATTTTTTAGGTTTACGCCACGTTTGCCAAGCGCTACCATTAGCATTGAATATCTGTACGTCTTGCTGACTATTTGGTATATGAGATAAATCTAACATATTATAAACTTGTTGTTATTATTACAAAACCGTCTCCTCCTCTTCCTCCGTTTCCACTTGGATTAGCCACTAATACGTGAGAAGCACCTCCGCCTCCTCCTCCTGTCCCAGGTGCTCCATTTCCGCCATCAGCTCCAGGAGTAGAAACAGCACCACTACCTGCTCCACCACCTCCTCCTGAACCTCCATATAACATTAATGTTGGTTTATATAAAATAATTCCATTTTGTCCATTTGTAAATTGAGGAGCTGATATTATGCCTGGAAATACTCCTGTTGCTGTAACACCACCTCCTGCATTTTGCCCCCCTCCCCCTGCTGCTGCGACTATAAAGTTTAAAGGAGTTACATTACCTGGAGCACCTCCATTTCCACTTAATCCTGCTACTCCAGCTTGAAAAGTAAAATTTCCTAAATTAGCAAAAATGTTATTTGCAATTAATGATATTGTTTCAGCAGCGCCTGCTGTTCCAACAACTGAACTTCCTGCTCCTCCACCTGTTGCTGGTGTTGTACCTGAACGTAATAATACATTTGATACTGAACCTGTACTTGGTATTAAAGTTACAAAACTGTTTTGACCTGAAGAACCCCCTGTAGGTGATGTTCCTCCTAATCCTCCATTACCACCTACTCCAGGTAGTATATAAAGTATATCAGGTAATAAATTTGCGTTAATAGTTAACCTTGCAGTAGCGCCTGAACCTCCTGCACCTCCACCACCACGATTAGTATTTGCTAATACTTGAAAACCTCCGCCACCTCCTGCGCCTGAACCTTGACAAATTATATTGACAAGTTTAGCACCTCTTGGTTTTATCCAAGTCTGCCAAGTTCCTCCACTGAAGAAACCTTGTACATTTGAGTTTTGATTTTGAAAATATGATAAATCTAACATTATGTTATAACTGTAATTATTACTAAACCATCTCCTCCATCTCCTCCACTACTTCCAACTGCTGAACTTGCCCCTGCACCACCACCACCACAACCATAGAATCCTTTTCCTCCATTGCCACCTGCTCCTGTTGAGCCTGATCTTCCTGCTCCTCCTGCTCCTCCTGTTCCGCAAAATGGAATTAATGTTCCATACCCTGAGTCACCATCCTGAGCATTTGTAACACCTCCATTTACCTGTGTTGTTAATATAGCAGAAGCGGGTGTTACACTTCCTCCTGCTCCAAAAACTGAAGCAGTCTTACCTCCTCCTCCTGCACCGCCTGTTAATATATTAGTTGCCAATGCAGCTGTATTGCTTCCATTTGTTCCTGTGTTAGCTCCTCCTGTAGATGCCGCAACTCCTGCAATAGCTGTAAATAGTCCTAAATTACCAAAAGAAGATAAAGATATAACTGAAATTGTTGCACCAACTCCCGCGCTACTATTTGGGTTTCCTCCTGATGAAACTGCAGTGGATGATTTACATATAAGTGTTTGTTCTGATGTTGATGGTTGTAATCCTATGTAGCTAATTCCGCCATTTGCACCAGGTGTATTGCTAACTTTAGATCCCGCTCCTCCTTTTCCTACTAAAATATAAATTGTATCAGGAAATAAAAATGCAGGAATTAATCCTCTAACAATTCCTCCTGAACCTCCTCCTCCAGGTCCTATTGCTCCTGCAGCAAGTACATTAGGGTATCCACCCCCTGCGCCGCCACCCAAACAGAATATCTCTATCATTTTAGCATTACGAGGTTTAGTCCACGTCTGCCAATTACCTGTAGCGTAAAGTGTATAGGTTTGTTGTTGTTGAGAAGGTATGTTTGATAGGTCTAGCATATTATTGCATCCAATCTAATCTTGGAGGATCAGCATCAATTACGTGGCTTTCAACAGGAAAGTCAGGGTATGTCAATGTATTACCATCCAAGTCTGTTATTCTAACTAAATTTCCATTACTAATTTCTTGATACGCTTCGAAATCCCATCCAAGAGTAAATTGTATTAATATATACTGCATAGCTTTTAATATTTACCTCCAATTACACTTACAAAATATCCTGCGGCTATAGTTGTCCCAATAGTTACATTTAATTTATAACCTGTAGGTAATGCAAAGTTTAATGGTAACTCATAAACAGGTAATGCTGATGTTTCAGAAAGAGTTGTTGCTGCTAATGTAATTTCATCATAAAGAATATTATTACCTGCAGTTGCATTAGTAGAACCATTGTTTATAAAGACACGTGCTACTGTTGCAATATTAGTTCCTGCTGCTCTAAATCTTATTCTTTGTACAAAACCTCCATCAACATCTGCTGTAAAACAAGTTAAAACTGTTCCTGTTCCATCTTTTGCTGTATTAGCTGTTGTTATTGCTGTTGTTCCCCATTCTATATCTCCTGCAATAGAAAATATTGGTGCTGTATTTGCTGCCACTTTTATATATTTTTAGTGTTAATATTATGTTTTTTTATATATCTGCTTATAGTCCCTTGGTCAGTTTCTAGTATAACAGCTATTTTTTGTTGAGTAATTTTTTTATTTACTAGTTTTTGTAAAAGTTTTAAATCAAATCTTGTTTTTCCTTTATTACAAGGCACATATCCTTGTTTTTTATCAGACATCTTTTTTCTAGTTTCTTTTGATATTATTCCAGTTTTATTAATTGTTTCTGTATACATACAATTTAAACCATTTTCTACACAATTATATAAATCTTGATAATATCTTTCTCTTTCATTTAATTGTTCTATAGAACATTTTTCTATAATTTCACATATATGTAATTTAAAACTATATTTTTTTAAAGAATTATATAGTTTAGATTGTGATTTACATTTATAATATTTATATTGTGTTAGTCTATATTCTATATTTCTTGATTGTCCTATATATACTTTTCCTGTAGGGCTTACAATCTTATATATTCCAATAATTGCTGCCATAGTTATTTATTTTTTAAAATATATTTTGTAATCCTTGTGTCATTGCTTGTACTAATCCTAAATCTGCTTTTGCGTTAAATGTACTCCAATCTGTAGAACTTAATGCACCTCTATTTGCAGCACTTGCAGTAGGAAGATTGAATGTGTGTGTAGTTCCTGATGAAGATATATTAAAATCTGTACCACTACCATTTGTTGCTAATGTTTGAACAGAACCTGTTAGACTGTTTAAAGCAGTCATTCCTGTTCCTGCCATTATACCTGACTGTTGTGTAATAGTAAGTATAGTGGATTGAACAGCAGGGTGTGCAAATGGACTTGTTTGAGCAGTTTCTGATAATATTGACATATTAATATCTGCACTTGCCCAATATAATTCTATTATATCTCCTGCTATTAATTCTATAAGATAATTCCACGCAGCCATCATATATGCAGGTGCATTACCTTGTAATGAAATAATACCTGCGCTTGAAGTTACATCAACTCCATTTCTTCTCAACCAAAAATGTACATAATCAACTCCTGCATCACTCTTATCCATTTGAGAAGAAAACTGCAAATTATATATTCCTGTATTAGCAACTACAATTTCAGAAGTCATTGTTCCTGTATATGTAGCAGATGCTCTATTTTGAGAAACTGACACTGCATAAGTACCTATACCACCTGTGCCACTTGTAAATGCAGATATAAAAGTTCCTGCTGTTATACTACCACCTGTTAACACCATTCCCACTTTTAATGTTCCTGATGTAACACTTGTAACAGTTAATATAGTCCCTGCTCCTGCTCCACCATTATTTATAGTGCCTGTAAAAACAGCAGTTTGTGTTTGTAAAGAAAATCCATTAGCTAAATCAGTAGTATTAAACTTTACAGCCCTTGGTATATTTGCTGTAGGATTATCTTGTTGTGTGCTATCTGATATTGATAAGTAATAACCTGTTGGTGTAGCAGCAGTATTAGTTCCCCATTTTAATCCTGTTGATGTCGTACTATCTGCTATTAATATTTGTGTATCAAGCCCTACAGGAAGCCTTGTATTTGTTGAATTAAATGTATAAAGATCACCTTTAGTAGTAAGAGGAGAAGCTCCTGAAGCAGTAAGTGTTCCTCCTGATAAAGTAAGCCCACTACCAATAGTTATTTCCTCCATTACACCTGTACCTGCAGTACTTCTACCAATAAGTTTATTAGTAGCCATAGATGTAGATATGTCAGGGGTAGCTCCGCCTGATGATGTTATAGGGCTTGTTGCTGTTACTGAAGTAACCCCTGCTGCTGGAATATCAGATGTTAAAGCTAAAGTGCCATCAGCATCAGGGAATTGAATTGTCCTTTGTACGGTTGTAACTAAATCTGATTTTAATTGAACATATCCTCCTTCCCCAAATGTGTTTAAATACAAACCTTCAACAGCACCCAAACTTGCGGTATAAAGTTTAACAGTTCCTATTTCAGCAACTTCACTATAAAAATTACTATAAAGTACGCCTGATTGATATGCATATCCGCCTAATGCTAATCCAATATTAGCGTATTGTTGATTAAGAGTAAGACCGTTGGAAAAATTAGTTCCAATAACTCTTTGAGTTGCGGAAGTATTTCCCTCTGTTAAAACTTCATCAAGCGTTGGAGTTGTTCCTGTATTAACTAACTCCCAAACAGCAGCTCCTGTACTTGTATCTGTACATTTATAAGTATCACCATTGTCTAAAGTCCAGAGTGAATCAACTTTAAAACGTAAAGTGTTATCAAAGCTAGCATCAGGTACTATATTAAATCCGTTAGTTGAATTTCTTATAAGTCCATTGCTATCAAACACGTGTCTTATTCCACTTTGCCACATATCCTCAAATCCAACCCCACAAATACGTGAAATACCGCCATCAGCTCCAAAGTCATAAGTTCCTTTTTTTAGTGTTGACGCATTTTCTAATTGAATAGCATCTGCATCGTTTATAACAATATTTTCGCCACCTGTTGTATTACCCTCTGCCAATACTTCTGATAGCGTTGGAGTAGTGATGTCATCAGTAGTTGCTACTTCATAATCACCACTAACTGTTTTTTGTTTAAAAATGTAGTTAGTAGCTGTGTTTAATGTTTCGTCAATATTTTCTACTTCAATAGTTATAGTAGAATTATCAGAAGTAGTTTCGTTTTGTTTATTTTCTGTGTAAATTCTTGAATTATCAGTTACACTTGGATCTGGACTTTGTACGCCTAATTCTCTTGAATTATTCCATAAATCACTTTGATAATTCAAGGCATTTATATGGATATCTTTTCTATCACTTGAAGTGTTAGATATTGTAACATCATCAACTATTGACTTCCATTGTCTTATTGTTCTGTATCTGTCAGTAAAATATTGACTTTCTTTTATAAAAGAGCTTTCATTTCCTGTAGTTTCGTCAAATTCTCTACCAGCAGTTAATACAGTTTGAAGCGTTGGTGTTGTTACTTGAGACGCTATATAGTCTATCAAGTCTGTCTGGTCCTCTATATCTCCAGTTATACTTCCCCACACTGGCGGTGGTACTTCCTGAACCTTATCAACCAAGCTAACTAGGTAGTCAAGGTCCTCTGATATAAATCCGTTTCCAGTCAAGAAGTCAACCTCAACCACAAAGAAGTCTGTGTTAGGGATCCAAGGCTCTATGCTCGTTATCTTGTAGTATCCAAATATGTTTATGTTGCTAGCCTTAGACAGCAATACCTTCCCGTCTACCAAGAAGTCTAAGTACTGAGTCACAGTGTTCCCCTTCAGCGTGTTCTTGGCTATCAAGAATGTTGTGATTGCAGAGAAGTTAACCTGCGGTCCTATCTCTGTCTCGAATGATATAGTTCCCTGCTCTCTAGCCTCTCCTGGATCTAGTGTCTGGTATCTGTAACGTATAGACGCTCCGATGTCTATAACGTTGTTTTCGTTAAAGAAGCTGGCAAGGTTGTTAGGCGTGAAGTTCTTTGTTATCAGAAAGTTCTGAGCATCAGATCCTATCCACTTGTCGTTACCAGTTATGTTAACATCCGTACTATACTGACTTATCTTTGTCATTTATTTTTTTAAATTTATCTTCCAATACGTACCCAAACCGTAGGTAAGTGTACCATCAAAATTAACTCCAACATTCAACTGATATACTCTGTCCTTCCTGTCCTTGTACAATAACCCAGGGGTTATCATCTGTAGGGATCTCCTGTCACCAAACAAGTTACCTCCTATATAAAGCTGTCTGTTTGGTTGTTGTGCTTTAATAATTGTACTTGTCTTGGTAACAAGAGGTATTTTGTAATCCTTAAATATAGTTCTTTTGCCTAACCTGTTCTGAAACACCGTGTCTATAATCTTTATATCCCCAATGCTGTCAAGCTTTATTGTGTCCCTGTAAACAGTCTGCCTGTTGTACTCCTTGTTACACGTGTCTATACTTTTAAATATATACTCCTTAACTGGTACGTACTTAACACTAAAAACCTTAACGTCCTTTGTTATCGTGTCCTTAGTCTCCTTGTAAATTGTATCAGTCTTTACGTACGTAGTCTCCTTGCTGTCAACATTACCGCAGCTACGCATCAATATTATAACAACCACTAACGCAACTATGACTATGTATGGTATCTTGTTCATTATTTAAAAAATAAATCAGACTCTGCCTTTCTCCTCCTCACCAACCCGTTCAGTCTAACTCCGTTTGCTGTTATGTACTTTGTCTCGAACCACTTCCTTATCTGCTCCTCTGGAGCTTTCTTATTTATCAACTTAAAAAGTGTGTCAGATCCTCCAGTGTTGTACGTATGGCTTACTAGGGAATCGTACTGATTCTGTGTTAGCAATATTTTTATCTTAAAAGAGACTATCCTTTCAAAGACTCTTAAGTCTTCAATAAGCGCCTGCTCAGCCTCTTGTTTATTATTTATTGTAATGTTAGCGTAAGCCTCTTTTTTATCTTTAGTTCCCTTCAAGAACACGCCATCTTTATTTCTCATAGCCCTGCCCCATCCTTGAGTCCATATCAAACTAGGGCACATCTTTGGCTGGAGCCCTATCGTTGACAGGTCACCATCGTGCAGCGACTCAAACTCCTTGATAAGGTCTATGCCTACTGAACTGGTCTTCATTTTAAAGAGAATAACTTAAGTATAAGTGTGACAAGTGCTCCGAATATAATTACAAACGCCACCTTAAACTGATTGACATAAACAGATATCTCTCCCTTAAATATCTCAAGGTCCTCAACCCTATCGTCTATATCGTTGATCTGCTTGACTATGCCCTTGTTTCCATTAAGTGCACTACCAGTCAGAGCGTTCTGTATATTCAAAAGAAGAGTGGTCTTATCTATATCGCTATCCTTTAGTAGCCTAAGGTGCTGCTCGATCCTGTCTAGGCGCTCACTATATTCCTTGTCCGTCATTGTTATTCTTTGATTTATTGTATGCAACAACTGAATCTAACACGGTCTGACTGCCAAGGTAAACCACAGCTATCATAGTCCAGTCTGATGACTCAAGGTCAGCAAGCCAGAGAAGTATAGTAGCGGTAAGGAAGACAAAAAGCTTCCTGCTTATCCACTTGTTGATCAGCGTGTCTAGATTCTTTCTACTCATCCTACCAGAGTGCTATTAAACTTTGTAAATAAGTATCTGTATCAAACACTCTCAACACATTAACTGGAAGAATTGAACTTGCGTTAGTATCTCCACATCCATTAAATGTAATAATGTCACCACCAACTGTTAAAACAGTTAATTGGTTTGGCTCTTGCTGAGGAATATAGATAGAGCACCCCTGATTATTATCTGAGTTGTAGATGGCGTAGTTTTCACCGCCTTCTAATAAAAATATGCTATTGTCTAATTCTAACGTATGTATATCAATAAAACCAATTACATTAGCAATAGTATTATCTGTAGTGTTCACAACAATAGCACCTAAAAGATTAGTTGTAAATGTAACTGTTGAATCTGTTAAATTACCTGCTCCTGTTGTAGTTCCAGTTGTCCCCAGCCCTGCTGGATTAGGAATATTTACTGTGTCGTTTGGAATTACATTGATAGCTCTTCCGTAGTGTGTCTTTAAAAACTTCATTTTTTATATAGTATTTTGTTAATTTTTAGTGCTGGGTTGTTCAGCTTTTCTTTTCTAGCACCGCATCCGCAGTTGCCCTTTGTTGCCTTATCTACTAGCGACTTAATGCCTGTAAACTTTGTAATTTTCTCGATGTCGTCTCCTAACATATCTTCTTATTTTTAGTTACCTTACCAACGTTACCCTTTAGGTACTTCATCTTACCATCAAGTGAAGCCTTTGATTCGTACTGCTTTGCCTTTGCTATTGTTTTTTTCATACCTTAGTTACTCGTTTACCCATTCCTACCTTAGACTTCTCTGCCTTCTTCTGCTTTAGCTGACTCGAACTCATCTCAGACTTTGTCTTTGGAGTCTCGCTCGAAACCCTCTTGGTCGGTCTGCAGTACTCGTTCTTTCCTCCTGCACCACACGCCTTGTTTGTTCTTGTGTCAACCCACTTCTCGCTCTCCCACCTCTTCAGGTCCTTACCAGTCTCTGTC